>Ga0209554_1003104_pt1 | contig 10930 bp, 10 predicted proteins | sample MarorgKNORR_S2LV_5_FD_188221 | JGI IMG/M metagenome (GOLD analysis project Ga0209554, IMG submission 188221) | Marine microbial communities from the Southern Atlantic Ocean, analyzing organic carbon cycling - Bottom_A/KNORR_S2/LV (SPAdes) (version 2) | ecosystem: Environmental > Aquatic > Marine... | reverse complement strand
CCGCGAGCGGGCCCCCACCTGGTCGGCGCTGGTCCAGGCCGAGACGGGCGCCACCATCAAGGTGGCCGAGGGCATGCAGGTCGGACCGAACCTCGCTGACCGCTACGCCCAGTACTCCATCCCCCGCGACCTGGACCGGGCCGAGCTGCCCGTCACGCAGGCCGCCTCGGCCCTCGGCCCCGCTGGCCTGGTGGGAGCGGTATCGCATCGCCAGCCCGTCGGGGTGGTGGCCTGCATCACCTCCTACAACTTCCCCCTGGTGAACGTGGCCGGCAAGTTGGCTCCGGCGCTGGCAATGGGCAACACCTGCATCATCAAGCCGGCTCCGCAGGATCCGCTGGGCGTGCTGCGCCTGGGCGAGGCGGTGATCGAGGCCGGCTTCCCACCCGGCGTCGTGAACATCCTGACCACCTCCGGCGTGGATGCCTCCGCAGCCCTGGTGGCCTCGCCTGACGTGAACATGGTCAGCTTCACGGGGTCCTCTGCGGTGGGAAAGCGGATCATGGCCGACGGTGCGGCGTCCATGACCCGGGTGCTGATGGAGCTGGGCGGCAAGGGCGCCATGGTCATGACCGAGGATGTCGACGTGAACGCCGCCGTCGGGGCGATCGCCAGCGTGTGGGGTTTCCACAGCGGCCAGATCTGCACGGCACCCACCCGGGTCATCTGCCATCGCAGCATCTACGACCAGTTGGTCTCCACGCTGCAGTCGGTGGCCGGGATGCTCAAGGTCGGCGATGCCACCGAGCGCGACACCATCGTCGGGCCGCTGGTCTCCGAACGCCAGCGCGACAGTGTGGAGGCGTTCATCCGTAACGGGGTGGACGCTGGTGCCACGCTGGTGTGCGGAGGTGATCGCCCGGACCTGCCCGGCTACTTCGTGGCCCCGACCCTGCTGGCCGACTGCACTTCCGACATGCATGTCGTGCGCGAGGAGGCATTCGGGCCGGTGGTGGTGGTCCTGCCGCACGACGGTGACGACGAGGCTGTGGCCATCGCCAACGATTCCGCATACGGGCTCTACAGCTATGTGTACGCCGGGGACATGGCCCGGGCCTATCGCATTGCCCGCCGCCTGGAATCCGGCAACGTGGCCCTGAACAGCATCGTGCCGCACCCGAATGCGCCCTTCGGCGGGTTCAAGGACTCCGGGATCGGCCGTGACCGTGGCATTGCCGGCCTGGAGGCCTACAGCGAGGTCCAGGCGATTTCCTGGATGGCCTGACACCCGGTCTCGGGTCGGTGACGGCCCGGGCGCTAGGTTCCCCATGGCGACAACCCCCTCACCGGAGGAGATCAGATGCTTGAAGTTGGTACTACCGCACCGGGCTTCGCCGTGCCCGATCAGGATGGTCAGGTCGTCACCCTGGAGAGCCTGCGTGGCCACTGGGTGGCACTCTGGTGGTATCCGGTGGCATCCACCCCCGGTTGAACGATCCAGGGTGGCGGGTTCCGTGATCGAGCCCCAGACTATGAATCTGCTGATGCGATTGTCATCGGCGCAAGCTTCGACACCGTTGAGGCACAGAAGAAATTCGCGGATGAGCAGGGCTTTCCGTACCGCCTGCTGGCCGACACCGACAAGGTTATGGGTGCGGCATACATGGCCGTACAGGAGGACAAGTTCTACCCGAGGCGCATCAGCTACCTGATCGACCCCGGGGGCACCATCGTCCGCAACTATGACCTCGCTGGTGAGGACCTCAACGAACACGCCGCGACCGTTCTGGAAGACATTCGGGCCCTCTCCTGAGCCTGAACCTCCCGGTGGGTCGGAGTAGATGGTGACCGCCCCGCTGGAGGGCCTTTCGGTCGTGGAGGGAACGGCCTTCGTGGCTGCTCCGTCCGGTGGGATGACGTTGGCCCAGTTGGGTGCCGACGTGATCCGTTTCGACCAGATCGGTGGTGGCCTGGACCACCGCCGTTGGCCGCTCACCGCTGATGGCGTGAGCCTCTACTGGAACGGCCTGAACCGGGGCAAGCGCTCGCTGGCGGTGAACCTGCGGGATCCCGAGGTGACCGGGCTGCTGTCAGAGTTGATTGCCCGGGCAGGGAACTTCCTCACGAACTTCCCTGCTGTGGGGTGGCTCTCATACGACGAGTTGCGGTCCCGACGGGAGGACCTGGTGATGCTCGTCATCACGGGTTCGCATGACGGCACCAGCGCACTGGACTACACGATCAACTGCGCGGTCGGTTATCCGGCCATGACCGGCCACCCGGACGATCCGCGCCCGGTGAACAACGTGGTTCCGGCCTGGGACCTGGTCTGCGGGCAGATGGCGGCGCTCGGCCTGGTGGCAGCGGACAGACACCGATACCGGACCGGCGAGGGCCAGCAGGTCACCATTGCCCTCTCCGACGTGGCGCTGGCCACCGTGGGATCCCTCGGCAACCTTGCTGAGGCTCAGATCAACGGCGAGGTCCGTGGTCGGGTCGGCAACGCCATCTACGGGGCCTTCGGGCGGGATTTCACGACGGCGGACGACCGGCGGGTGATGGTGGTGGCAATCACACCGAAGCAGTGGCGGGGTCTCCTGGAGGTGACCGGCATGGGTGCCGAGGTGGCCACCCTCGCCGATGAGCTGGGCGTGGACTTCGCCGATGAGGGCGCCAGATACGAGGCGACCGGACGGCTCTGCGATCTGTTCGATCCCTGGTTCACCTCACGCACCCTGGTCGAGGTGGCTGCCGGGCTGGATGCACACGGTGTGTGCTGGGGCCCGTACCGGACGGTCGCCGAGCTGGTGGCCGAGGACCCCCGGTGCTCGACGGCCAACCCGTTGTTCGCCGAGCTGGACCAGCCGGGCGTGGGCACTCACCTTGTGCCCGGATCCCCGTTGGCCTTCGGTGGCCCAGGTGCCGCCACCGACAGGGGTGCGCAGGTGGCACCGCTGCTTGGCCAGCACACGGTTGAGATCCTGACCGGCGACCTTGGCCTCACCTCGGCCGAGGTGGGCGCGCTCATCGATCGGGGAGCGGTGGCGACCGCCGACTGAGCCGTCGGCCCCGATTTTCAGGGCAGGCGATTCGTAGATGCGTCTGGTGGGTGCTGGTCAGGCGCCCCAGGTCACGACGCGCCAGTCCAGGACCGGGACGGCTTCACCGTCTCGATGGCTGTCCACCTCGACCCGCATGGCCCGAAGTCGGCCGCCGGCAGCGGGTTTCTCGTCGAGCAGCGTGTGGTGGCAGGCCAGCACGTCGCCTTCGAACACCGGGGCGAGGTGGTCGCAGGCCTGCCATCCCAGCACGGTGGCGGTGTCGGGCAGCATCCGGACCAGCGATGCCTGGGCCAGACCGATCGTGTGGCCCCCGTAGACGAGTCGTCGACCCTCGGGACCCAGGTCCGGATCCCGATGCACGGGCGCCTGGTTCTGGGTGAGACGGGCCAGTTCCGTGGCGAGGCCGACGGTGTCGCGCAGCCTGTCGCTGCGTCGGACGCCGACACGCCAGCCTGTGACGGCCACGGGGCCCAGTGGCGTTGGGTCCCAGCCGCTCGGGATCCGATCAACCCAGTCGTCGAGTTCGATGTCCACCTCGACGGCTCCGAGGTCGTCGTCGTGTCCGGTCATCGTGGTGGCATCGCGGAACCGCAGCATTGCGCAGCGCTCGTAGTCAGCCACGGTGGCGCCGTCGTCCACCCGGACGGTGTGGATGCCCAGCAGGGCCAGGCCGCGGGCGGGGCGGTCGTCGCGTCGGCTCAGTTCGGACAGGCCCCGGACCTCGACGGTGGTGTGGAGGGTTTCTCCGTGGCGGACCGGTCGGTGGAGGACGACACCCCTGTAGAAGAGGTTGGCGATCACCCGGCGGGTTGCGACCGTGCTCTGGCCGATCGAGACGTGCAGGACGAGTGCCGGGTTGACCAGGGCGCCCGGCTGGCCTGTGATCGCCTCGGCCAGGGGGTGGCTCAGCGACATGGCCAGTGGATCGCCGCAGATGGCCTGGTAGATGGCCGCCTCCCCGGGACCGATCGTGATGGCCGGTGCCGGCTGGAGGGACTCTCCGACGGTCAGATCGTCGAAGTAGGGACCGGGATCGTGGTCCTCGTGTTCCACCTGGCCTGTCTGGTCCATGGAGTCGGGAGAATCGTCGGGCACGGTGCCACTCTGGCAGCCCCCGGTCGATGTTGCATGATCCTGGTGGATGACCCCGATGTCCAATGGCGTAGGGAGGGCACTCTGGGCGGGGTTCGGGGTCCTACTTACCCGGTGGTCATCGTGGGCAGGTATTCAGAATGGATATGAGAATCTCTAAAATAGATAGATAGGTTCTCTAACAATCATCGCGAAACACTGGAGCGCGTCGGCTGGAATTCCTACGATCTCAGGGCAGGCAAGTTGACGACATCCGCGGAGGGGCAATCCGCTCCATCCGGTCGAGGTGTCCGAGAGAATGAGGAAACCGTGTCAGACGCAGTGGTGAATCTTTACGTCGACTCGCAGACGATGAATTGGGTCGATGATGCCCTCTGCGTGGGCAGGAGCGACCAGTTCTTCGCCCCGTTCGCAGAGCGCCCCGAAGCCAGGGTCCGTCGGGAGGCACGTGCTGCAGAGTTGTGCGCCGCCTGTCCGGCGATGGACTCCTGTCGTGAGTACGCCCGCGAGAACCGCGAGCTGGGATTCTGGGGTGGAGAGTCGGAAGCCGAGCGGGCAACCGCCGGATTCGCCCCGACCACACCCATCATCGGGCGTCGTCAGGTAGCCGCCCGTCGTGCCGCCGCCGCACTCGCCGAGGCGGGCTGAAGCCCCGGGCACACGCAGCCCGGTCAGAGACCGAGGAAGCCACCACCGTCCACGACGAGCGTCTGTCCGGTCATGAAACGGGCCATGTCGCTGGCCAGGAACACCGCCACCGGACCCACGTCATCCAGGGGGTGGCCAATGCGACCCAGTGGAGTCCGCTCCAGCAGTCGTTCCTGCAGCACCGGGTTCTCTGCGTAGGCACGTTCCATCGCCGGGGTGAGAGCCACCGGTGCAATGCAGTTGACACGGATCCCGTCGGGTCCCCATTCCGCCGCCAACCCCTTGGCGATAGTCCGCTGAGCCGCCTTCACCATGGCGTAGACCGGCAGGCTGGCGCTTCCCTCCATGCCGGCAGACGACGTCATGAGGATCATCGAGCCACCGGCATCACGTAGGTGCGGGTGGGCTGCACGGGCTCCTTCGAAGGTGGCCCGGATGGTCGTGGACACCATGGCGTCCCAGTGCTGCCGGGCGATTTCGTGGATCAGGGTGGGGCCGCCGGTCGATGCGATGGCGTTGTGGACCATGCAGTCCAGCCGCCCATGTGCCGCGATGGTGGCATCCACGGCGGCCCGGAGATCCTCCGCGGAGGTCACGTCACAACGGATGCAGGTGACGTCATATCCGGCATCCCGGAGGCTGGCAGCGGCGGGCTCGCCGGTCTCCAACCGTCGACAGGCCAGCATCACCGCAGCCCCGTGGGCCGCCATTGCCGAGGCCATGCCGAGGCCCAGGCCTGAGGCACCACCGGTGACCAGTACGGCGTGACCTTCCAGCAGCCGGTCTCCCGGCAGCCCACCGCACGGTGCGGTGTCCGGGCTCACGGTGCCATCCAGACTCCGCCGTCCGCCACCAGCGTCACGCCGGTCATGAACCGTGCAGCCGGTGCGGCCAGCAGGTCCAGGAGGGGAGCCAGATCCCCGTACGCGTCCCCCGGTCGACCCAGTGCCGGACCTGTCAGCGCTATGGCCCCCGGGATCCGCGCTGCAGGGTCCGTATCGGGTGGAAGGGCAACCTCGGGTGCCACGGCCAGCACCGCCGTGGTCGGGCCGTCCGGTCCCCACTGCCTGGCTGCGCTCTTGGCCAGGGCACGGATCCCCTCGCAGGCGGCGGCGGATCCGACGAAGCCGGCTGCGCCACCCATGGCGACGGTAGGCACCACCCACACCAGGCGTGCCCGTTCGGAGAGATACGGGAGACAGGCCCGGGCCACGGCGAAGGCCTCGGCCATGGGTAACTCGCAGGCCTCCACCCACTGCTGCGTGGACTGGTCGACGAGTGCCACCGGGCCGGCCGGTATCGGCGGAACGTGGACAACCAGGTCGGGCCTGCCGATCAGGCCGACACCGGTGCCGATGCCCGTACCCACGTCCGTCCAGTCGTCGCTACGTACCGGCACCACCTGGGCCACCAGATGGCCGCGGTCCACGAGGCCGTCGTGCAGGCCATCGGCGAGCGGTCCGTTTCCGACCAGAAGGGTCCGGGTTCCGTCAGCCATGGGCTTTGAGGCTCAGGGGAAGATTCCCCGCTGCTGGTACACGATCTGGAGGCGTCGGAGCGCCACCGCATATGCGGCGTCACGACGCGACGCGAGCTTCAGTTCGGAACGGATGTGGACCACGTCGTCACAGGCCTTCCACAGGATCTCCCGCAACTTGAAGTCCACGTCCTCCAGTACCCAGCGCTGTGCCGAACGGTTCTGCAGCCACTCGAAGTACGAGACCACGACACCGCCGGCGTTCACCAGGATGTCCGGCAGCACCTCGATGCCGCGCTGTTCGAGGATCTTCTCGGCCCCCAGCGTCGTGGGACCGTTGGCTGCCTCGACCACGACACGTGCCTGTATGCGCCCCGCGTTGGCGTCGGTGATCTGGTTCTCCAGCGCTGCCGGTACGAGGATGTCGGCCGGAACCGACCAGAAGTCCTCGTCGTCGATCCACATGGCGTTCGGGAACCCGGCCACCGAACCGTTCTCACGGACCCAGTCGGCAAGCTCGAAGGCGTCGATGCCGTCCTCGTCGGTGATGGCTCCGGCATGGTCGGCCACAGCTACGAGCCGGGCGCCGTGTACCTGGAGGATCCGCCCGGTGGCGCTTCCCACATTGCCGAACCCCTGGATGCTGACCGTGGCCCCGGAAAGGTCGAACCCGACCTCGTCGGCCCAGTGCTGGAGACAGAACACGACCCCCTGCCCGGTCGCCTTCTCGCGGCCCGGGCTGCCGCCCGTCTCCAGGGTCTTGCCGGTGACGATCCGTTTGACGTTCTGGCGTTCCGTCGCCCCGGTGGAGTTGGCGTATGTGTCCATCATCCAGACCATCGACTGGGCGTTGCTGCCCAGGTCGGGTGCGGGGATGTCGTGGTCGGGGCCGATGTTGGACCCCAGGGCGTGGGTGAACCGCCGCACCACCCGCTCCAACTCGTCGGTCGCCAGCGCTGTCGGATCGAACGAGATCCCGCCCTTGGCGCCCCCGAATGGAATATCGCAGAGGGCCGACTTCCAGGTCATCCATGAGGCCAGCGCCTTGACCTCGTCCAGGTCCACCATCGGATGGAACCTCACCCCGCCCTTGTATGGACCCAGCAGGTTGCTGTGCTGGATCCGGTAGCCGCGGAACACCCTGTAGCTGCCGTTGTTCATGCGGACGGGGAAGTTGACGATGATCTCGTTCTTGGGCTGCGAGAGGATCGACCTGAGATCGTCGGAGAGGCCAATGGCGTCGGCTCCACGATTGAACTGGTCCAGCGCTGTGGCAAAGAGGCTGGTGCCGGTGTCGCTCATCGGGAACCCCTCAGGTCGGGTGGGGATCAGAGTTGATCCCCCGGGTGCCCCGTGACGCTAGTCGCGAGCCTCCGACGGCTGCTTCTGGTGGCTGGGCGGCAGGTCTAGCGCCGTGCCTGGAACCTCTGCAGGAGCCATGGCAGGACGAGGACCAGGAGGCTGCCGGCCGCTGTGCAGATAGCCGCCGTCAGCCACGCCGAGGTGGGCGGGATCACCAGCTCGAAGTAGTCGCGGGGAAACGACCAGGCCATCGTCAGGGCGTACCAGGCGGCCATGGCGCCGGCCAGCCCGACCTTCCAGGGTCGGAGCGGGCGGCTTATGCCGAGCAGGACGACGAGGCTGATGCCCAGAAGCGTGAGGGTGGCTGAGGTCCTGGCCGCCTCCAGGGTGGCGTCACTCCGACGGACCACCTCGTAGGCGGCGAATGTGGCCGCAGCGGCCGCTGTGCCCGCCGGTAGGGCGAAGCGCAGCACCCGGGGCAGGAACCCCGGCCTGACGAGGGATGAGTCGGGCGCCAGTGCGAGGAAGAAGCCCGGCACGCCCACGGAGATTGTTCCGATGAGGGTCAGCTGTTTCGGCAGGAACGGGAACGGAACCCCGAACAGGCCCACGAGGGCTGTGAGCAGGACGGCGTAGGTGGCCTTGGTGATGAAGAGGTTCGCGACCCGTTCGACGTTGTTGATCACCCGACGTCCCTCGGCCATCACCCGGGGCAGCGTGGAGAACTGGTCGTCCAGGAGGACCAGTTGGGCGACCGCCCGTGATGCCGAGCTGCCCGACCCCATGGCTATCCCCATGTCGGCGTCCTTCAGGGCGAGCACGTCGTTCACGCCATCGCCGGTCATGGCGACCGTGTGGCCCCGGGACTGCAGGGCATCGATCATGGCCCGCTTCTGGTGTGGCGTGACGCGCCCGAACACGGTCCCGGCGACGACAGCGTCAGCCAGGGCTTCCTGGTCGTCTGGGAGGTCCCTGGCGTCAACCCAGTGGTCGGCTCCGGGAACGCCGGCCCGACGGGCCACAGCGGCGACCGTGGCCGGATGGTCTCCGGATATCACCTTGAGGGTCACGCCCTGTTCGACGAACCACGTCAGGATCTCGGGTGCCTCCGGCCTGACCGTGTCCTCCAGGAGGATCAGGCACATCGGCAGTCGGGCAGCGGGTAGGGCCTCGGTGTCGCACGTACCGGCGGTCGAGCGGGTGAGCACCAGAACCCGCTGGCCCGTCTCGGCCAACTCGGCGACCCGCTCACGCGCCACAGCCCACTCACCCTTCGGGAGCAGGATGTCGGGCGCACCCAGATGGAAGGTGGCCCTGCCGTCGAAGTCGGCTGCCGCCCACTTGCGGGCTGATGAGAACGGAACGGTCGTCGTGGCGGTCCAGTCGGGTGCATCCAGGGCGGATGCCAGAGCGGCCAGCGTGGCGTTGGGGGCAGGATCGACTGCTGCCATGGCGCCGACCGCACTGGCGGCCTCGTCGGCCGTGGTGGCGCCGATCGTCTCGATTCCGGCGAAGGCGATCTCGCCTGTGGTGATCGTGCCGGTCTTGTCCAGGCAGAGGATGTCGACGCGTGCCAGGAGTTCCACCGAGGCCAGCTCACGGGCCAGGGCCTTGCGCCGAGCCAGGGCGATCACCCCGACGATGAACGAGAGGCTTGTCAGCAGGACCAGGCCATCGGGGACCATGGCGACGGCGGCGGCCACCGTGCCCCGCAGCGCCTCCTCCCAGAGCTCCTCGGTGACGAGCAGCCGGAGCAGCAGCAGACCCGCTGCCGGGGGGATGATCAGGGTCAACCACCGGAGGATGGAGTTCACTCCCAACCTCAGCTCGCTGTCCACGAGGGTGAATCGCCTTGCCTCCTCGGCGAGGCCGGCGGCATAGGAGGCTGAACCGATCCCGGTGGCCCTGATCCGACCCGTGCCGGCTGCCACGAAGCTGCCTGACAGGACCGTGTCGCCCTCCGCCTTGTCGACAGGATCGGCTTCGCCGGTCAGGAGGGACTCGTCCACCTCAAGGCCATGGGCGTCCACCACCACGCCGTCCACCACGACCTGGTCCCCGGGCTGGAGTTCCAGAAGGTCGTCGGCCACGACCGCTGATACATCGACTTCGGCGGCCACCGCGTCCCTGACCACCCTCGCCCGCGGCGCCGAGAGGACAGCGAGGTTGGTGAGGGTGCGCCTGGCTCGGAGTTCCTGGACGGTGCCGATGATGCTGTTCGAGACGATCACCCCTGCGAAGAGGGCATCGCCGGGGAATCCAGCCACGAGGATGAGCACGAACAGTGCGCCCATGATGGCGTTGATCGGGGTGAGGACGTTGGCCCGGAAGATCTCGCTGGTCGTCCGGACCGGAGCGGCGGGTACGTCGTTGACGCGACCATCGGCGACGCGTTCGGCCACCTCGGATGCGGTCAGGCCGGTCAGGCCATCTGTGTCCTGCACGGTTGTCTCCGGTGAGTTGTCCACGGTGTCTGATCGTAGGTGGAGCAGGTGGAAAGTAGGGGCAGGCCCGGTCAGGCCCGGTCGTCCTCGAACCGGTACCTGTCCTCGACCATCGTGAGGCGATGCCTGCTGCCGGGCATCGCCGGATCGTTCGTCTCGTACCCGCTGTCGCCCTCCCACATGGCGATCGGACCGTTGTCGGTCCGCGCCATGTGCGTCTCGTAGAAGGCCGGCTCAGCCGAGCGCATGGAGGCCAGCGCTCCGGCGACGTCGGTATGGCCTGCAAGCTGGTTCAGCGTCATCCAGGTAGGTGGTGCCAACTCGATCTCGCCGGCATCGCGTCGTGCCATGGCGTCGGCTGGGCGCATCCACTCGTGGTCGGTGATCTCGCCGTCGTCGATGGTGACCGCCCCGGCGTCGCCTTCCAGGCGGGCAGCGAAGAAGAAGGTGGCGAACCGCTTGGGCATGACCGGTGGCGGTATCCAGCGGGCGAACCAGACCATTTCGTCCGGGTCCACCGTCACCGATGCCTCTTCGGCCGCCTCCCTCACCGCTGCGGCCGCGGCGGTGGCCAGCTCGTCGGGCCTGCCGTCGGCGCCGGTCACCTCATCATCGGCGTCGATCCGGCCACCGGGAAATACCCACATCCCGCCGAAGGCGATCTTCGAATTCTTGTGGAGCATCAGGGTTTCCAGCCCGTCAGGTGTGTCCCTCAGGACGATCACCGTGGCCGCCGGGATGAGCTTCGTGGAGCCGTGCTCGTCGTGGTCCCGGGCGTAGGCGTCGTAGCGCCGGTGATCCCGGTGCTCCCGGTTCGTGGGTGTGTCGGTCATCCCACCACCCCGGCTGCACGCAGCTCGTCGATCCGGTCGCCACGACCGGTCTCGGCCAGGATCTCGTCGGAGTGCTGGCCGAGCGTCGGGGCGGCTGGTTCACGCAGTTCGGTGGGGGTGCCGTGGAAACGG
>Ga0209554_1003103_pt1 | contig 10930 bp, 9 predicted proteins | sample MarorgKNORR_S2LV_5_FD_188221 | JGI IMG/M metagenome (GOLD analysis project Ga0209554, IMG submission 188221) | Marine microbial communities from the Southern Atlantic Ocean, analyzing organic carbon cycling - Bottom_A/KNORR_S2/LV (SPAdes) (version 2) | ecosystem: Environmental > Aquatic > Marine... | reverse complement strand
AAATAAATCTTTTTTTTCATCTGAATACTTTAAAAAATTTTTGATTAAAATTGATTTTGTACCTTTCGATTCAATTGAATCGACTAATTTTTCATTAATTACATCTGAAGATTCAATATTATAGACATTTGTATTAATCAAATACTTGATACACATATCTAAAAAATTACCTCTCTTCCCCACTAAACAAACAAAATCAAACTTTTTTAATCTTGAAAGGTCTTGCCTAAAATCCTGGATATAATTAAACGTACTATTGTCTAAAAAATCTTTATCGAGCCCATCTAAAACAATAGAGCTTTTTAGTGACTCACTTACAGTTTTCAATAATTTATTCAAAGAAATAGGCTTCTCTAAGAAGTCAGTTGCACCAATTTTTGTTGCCTCTATCGCTGTATCAATAGTCCCATGTCCGGACATCATTATCACAGGACAATTTATCTCTTTGTTTTTTGCCCATTGCTTAAGCAAGGAAATACCGTCTGTATCTGGCATCCAAATATCCAATAAAATTAAATCTATTTTTTCTTTGGCTTTTAGATTAATTGCTACACTTGCATTTTCAGCCAATAAAATACTATGGCCTTCATCTAGCAAGATATCTCTTAATGACTCCCTGATGTCTTTTTCATCGTCCACTATAAGTATATTAGTTACATTTTTTTTCATATAAATTTAATTTTTAATTGGTAAGGTAATAGTTATTCTAGCTCCAGCGCCTTTTTTATTTTCTATCTTAATAGATCCATTATGTTCATCAATAATTTTATGTACAATTGCTAATCCCAATCCCGTTCCATTTTCTTTAGATGTTACATAAGGCTCAAAAATCCTATTAATTATTTCTTCAGACACACCAGTTCCATTATCTTCTATCACCACTAAAATATTATTTAATTTCTTACATATTATTACTAATATTTTTGCATTCTTAATAGACAGAAGAGCGTCCTTAGCGTTATCAAAAATATTAATAAACACCTGCCTTAATTTATTCTCATCTGCATCAACGAAAGAAGTGGTATCAGCCCCTTTTATTTCAATTTTCAATTCTTTTTCTGTATATAAATCAGCCACTTCCTCAATAAGTAACTTAAGATTTATTTTATTTTTTATTATTTTTGGAGACCGTGCATATTCAGAAAATTCATTAACCATTACTTTCAACGCATTTACTTGTTTAACAATGGTATTTGTAGATCTATCAAGAATTGCTGAGTCTTCAACATTTAACTTTTTACCAAATTTTCGTTGTATTCGTTCAGCAGATAATTGAATAGGAGTTAATGGATTTTTAATTTCATGTGCCAAGCGCCTTGCTATCTCTCCCCATGCAAGATGTCTTTGAGCTTTAGTAACCATAGTTATGTCATCAATGACTAATACATAAGAACCCTCAGAAGTCTCTGAAAGAGGAGATGCTTGCAAAATAATAATTTTTTCTTTCTTATTATGAATTAATTTAAATTCAGTATGTATTTCTTGTCTACTCTTTTCATCTCCATTGAAATTATTTTTAATAAAATCTATAAAAGGAGCATAAGCAACCTTATCCCTGATAATGTTTACTAAAATACTTCCCTTAACATCATCCAATAAATCAAAATCTAACATTCTTGATGCTGACTTATTATAAAGAGTTATTTTTTTATATTTATTTATTACAATAACAGCAGTAACCAAATTAGTTAATATGGTTTCTAAAAAAGATCTGGCTCCCTCTATTTTTTTTCTATTTTTTTGAGCATTTTGAGTCGCTACATTCAATTTATGAGTCATAGCATTAAAAGATCTTACTAAAATACCCAATTCATCCTTACCTACTTCAGGAATAGTTTTTTTATAATTACCTTTAGCAATTTCTATTGTGGCATCTGCTAACATTGATAATGGCTGAGAAAATTTTCTGCTTATAACAAAAGAAATGACAACAGATGTCAAAATTGCGAGCAATAAAACTAATGTGAGCGTTAAAGTATAAATTATCTTTAATGAACTTCTGCTGTAAGTTAATTGCTGATATTCGTCATATACCGACTCTACAGATAGAGCAATGTTGGCTATGGCAGGAGGGATAGGTTGTGTTAGCATCAATATATGTTGATTATCAGAAATATCTAACACGCCTTGTTGATGATTAATTCTGGTAAAAATAGGAACAAAAGCCTTTAACAAAATTTCTTTGTTACCTACTTCTTCTATTTTTCCGAAAAATGTTCTCCCTGCTGCATTTAACAAATCATTATTACTAAGCAAAGGAGGGATTAGACTATTTTTAGAACTCGAGACAGCAACAATACTCCCATTCAAATTAAAAATAACTGCATCTTGTATTCCAAACTTCGCTCTCATATCCATTAATAAAGCTTGTCTTTCATCAAGAGGTGTATTCGAAATTGAATAAGCAATACTCTTTCCTTTAAGCTCTATATCACTCATTAAAATATCAACAGTCTTTTGGCCGAGAGTTAGCCCACCTTCCAAAGCAGATTCAACTCTAACATCGAACCATGACTCAATTGACTTAGTTAAAAAATTTACAGAAACAAGATATACAATAGATACAGGAATTATAACCATTAAGCTAAAAGACAAAACAAGCCTCAAGGTTAATCTACTTCCAATTACTTCTTTTTTTATATTTTGAGCAAGCTTAAAGACCTGTAATACGATTAATACTACTAATGAAAAAACAAAGAGTAAAGATAAGCCAAGTAAAAAACGAAATATATCTCCTGAAATAAAATCAGAATTTGATAATGATTTGGCCAATAGAATTAATAGCACAATACCAATAATTGCGACTGATGTAATGATATATCTCATATTAAAATTCCAAGCGGATACTCAATCAGAGGTGACTCAATATTCCAAGATTGACTGAAAAAATTTACCTGTAAAGGTTTGGGTAGTTTTTTTCTATCAAGCTTCACATTCAAGATAAGCTTATACTCTCCTTGATCGCTGGGAATGCTTAAAGATAATGCCCAGTTCTTGATATTGGATAAATACTTTAATGCTCCACTTATATTATCAAATTCTATTTTTTGACCATGTACATCAACAACTTCATATACTTGCCTTAAGGATTTATACTTTAATTTAAATACTCCCTGTACTTTATGAACAAGTTTATCTATCCAAAAATTTCTTTCCTCTACAATCCTTACATTTACTTGAAAAATAAATGGAATACCTTTTTTAATAGCCTTATTAACTTCATCTGTAAATATAAATTCCAGGTTACAGCTCATTAAATAATTTACTTTTCCTTTACTTAAATTAAAATTATAGATTTTAATACTATTATCTTCTTCAATTGCAAATACATTATTTACGAACAAAAAGAAAGCAAGTAGTCCAAATAAAATTTTATTGTTTTTCAAGCAAAGCATAAAATAAACCATCATGAAAGTCCGTTGGTATCAATTGATTATTAATCACTTTAATATTTTTAGGGAAACTTATATCTAATTCCCTTACTCCCTTAATTTTCGCTTTAAATCTTTCAATTACCTTAATATTTTCATCGCTAAAAACTGAACATGTAACATATAAGAGCTTTCCTTTTGTCTTTAGCATAGGCCACGCTGCAACCAACAGATTAAATTGTATATTACTAAAATAGGTTAAATCACTTGATCGTCTAAGCCATTTAATATCAACATGTCTTCTTACAATACCAGAGGATGAACATGGAGCATCAACTAATATCCTATCAAATAATTTTTTATCCCACCAAATATTATTAATATCTACCTTTGCATTAATAACCCTTGCAACTAAATTTTCTCGATTAAAATTTTCCTCGATTTTTTTTGCTCTGGCTTCATCAATTTCGACCGAGGTTAATTTAATATTCTTTAATTCCAACATATGGCATGATTTTCCACCAGGAGCTGCACAGGCATCTAAAACATTGTGGTTTTCTTTTAAATCAAGAATATGAGCTGCCAATTGAGCACCATAATCCTGAACAGAAACGTTCCCCTCTAAAAATCCTGGTATTTTGTTTACCCCCATTGGTTTTTTAAAAATCAAAGCCTCTTCCCCCAATACAAAATAATCTATTCCTTGATTACTTAGAATATTTTTATAATCACTAATATTAATATTCTTTAAATTTACCCTTAAACTAAAAGGTGGATGAAGATTTCCAATATTCAGTACACTTTCCCAATCATTAGGATATTCTTCCTTAAGCTTTGAAATCCACCAATCTAGATAATTGAATCTCGCTGACTCATCAGAATAAACCTGGTCATTAAAGATTTTCTTATTTCTTAAAAAATTTCGTAGAATAGCATTCACGAATGCACTTTTTTTAGGGTCTATTTTTTTAGAGGCATTTACGGCCTGATCAACGATCGTAAAGTCATTTGATCTTTCATGATTTATTTGAAATAAAGCAATATGAAGAAGTGCTTCTAAAGATCTATTCTCGACCTTCCTCTTTACCAGCTTATTAATAATGAATTTTGACTGCCCTAAGAATCTAAGTGCTCCATAAGCTAAATCCTTAATTTGAGATTGATTTCTCTCGAAAATAGTTTTTCCATTTTTTTGTAAAATTAATTGAAAACTTTTATCAAGATTATGTCCCTTAAGAACATTCTCAATTATTAATGAAGCTATCCATTGAGAATTTTGCATTATTGTAAGGAATTGTTTGTTTTTACTTGATAGCCACTTATAAAGTCCTTAGCTGACATCACGCTTGAACTTTCAGGCTGAATTTTATTTATTTTTAACACCCCGTCTGACACCTTAAGAAATAAATTATCTTTTTCAACGATTAATTCTCCTGGTAATGATTGTATGGTCGCCTCAGATCCCTTGCTCTCTTCAGCCTCCCAAATTCTTATTATCTTTCCCCTAAAAAATGAAAAAATAATTGGATAAGGATTAAATGCATTGATCTTCCGCAATATTTGAGCCATTGGTTCCCTTATATTTAGCTTTGCCTCAACTTTCGTAATCTTTTTTGCATAAGTTACTAAACTTTCATTTTGAACAGTAAAATTAATTTTTTTATTATTTTGTATATCCTCGAGAACCTCAACCATAAGTCTTGCACCAATTTTAGATAATTTAATTGTCATACTTCCTGTAGTATCTAATTTTTCTATATCAATACTTTTTTTTCTTATCATTGGCCCTGCATCTAAATCAGACACTACTTCCATTATAGTCACTCCTAATTGCTTATCTCCCGACTCAATTGCCCTATGAATAGGAGCCGCTCCCCTCCATCGAGGAAGTAATGATGCATGTACATTATAAGATTTTTTTGGAAAGAGCTTTAAAATCTCTTCTGGAAGAATAAGTCCATATGCTGCAACTATTAAAATATCAGCATTAAAAGATGAGATCTTATTTAAAGCATTACTATTAAGACTTAATTTTTCTGGTTGATAAACTGGAATACCTAATTCCACCGCCTTGTTTTTAACAAAGCTCGAATTTAAAAGCATGCCTCTTCCAGATCTTCTATCAGGCTGAGTTAATACGAGACAAATATCAAAACCTGCCGCATAAATTAATTGCAATGCAGGAACTGCAAATTGTGGTGTCCCTGCAAAAATAATTTTAAGTTTTTTATTAAGCATTAGACCAGAACAAAAGATTGTTTATTTTTTTTAATCATCTTCTTCCTAATTCTATTCTTTTTAAGTGGCGATAAGTATTCTACAAATACCTTACCTACCAGGTGATCCATTTCATGTTGAATACACACAGATAACAATCCATTAGCTTTTAATTCAATAGATTTCCCTTGTACATTTAACGCTTCTATTCTTATAGAATCTTCTCTTCTCACTTTTTCAAAAATTTCAGGTACCGATAAACAACCTTCATCAGATTCTTGGCAACCGGCCGATTCTAATAATTTTGGGTTAATTAACACTAGTAAATCATTTTTACCTTCTGAAATATCAATTACGATAATTTGCTTATGATAATTTACTTGCGTTGCAGCTAATCCAATACCTGAGACAGCATACATTGTCTCGGCCATATTCTTGATCAACAACCTAATTTCATCGTTTACAACATCAACATGGCTTGCAATTGTATGAAGTCTATGATCTGGATACTTTAATATATTTAAAATTGACATATATATTGATTATTCAATAATTACCTGATAAATTAATTGTCAGTGAATAGTAAAAATTTACTCTAAAAAAAAGTTTCATTATACTGCGAAGAACGCTTATTTATTTTTTCAAGCCAAAATAGAAAATTCTATTCATCCAATCAAATCAGTAAGGGAAAAAATGTTTAATTTACTTATCTATATGTTTGAAAATTATCTAAGCTCAAAAACTCATCTTGACTTTAATAGCATAACTTTAGAACTTGAAGCTGCAGGGTTTGATAATACAGACATTAAAAATGCAGTAAATTGGTTTTCGCAACTTAAAAAAATGTCAGATAAAGTACCACTTTATACCAATCAGCAATTAAACAATAAATTAAGAGTGTTTACCAACCATGAAAAAGAAAAAATAGCTTCAGATGGCCTTGGTTTTATTTTATTCTTAGAGCAAGCTCGTATTTTAAATTCTGTAGAACGTGAAATTATTTTAGATCAGGCCATGGTGATTAATCAAAGTCGTATTAATATTGATGAGATACGTTGGATTGTTATGATGACACTATGGAATAATAATCGAGAGAATGACTATTTATTTGTTGAGAATACACTTTATCAATCTAAACAATCAGAGTTACATTAATCACTGATATTTTGCACTATTTTTGAAATAATTCCTGACTCATTCAAAGTATAAAAATGAATTCCAGGAACGCCATATTGAATTAAAGTTTCACAAAGCTCAGAGATTACATCAACCCCAAACTCTCTTAAAGAAACAATATCATTTTGATAGCTTTCAAGTCTCATTCTAAGCCATCTCGGAATTTCTGCACCACAATTATTTGCAAATCTTGAAAGTTGTTTAATATTATATATCGGCATAATTCCTGGGATAATTGGAATACTAATTGAATTTTTTTGACATTCCTCAAGTAATCTAAAATACGCGTCAACATTAAAAAAGAATTGAGTAATCGCTGAATTTGCGCCGGCATTTATTTTATTTTTAAAATTTTTGAAGTCTTCGATTGAGTTTTCTGATTCTGGATGAAACTCTGGATAAGCAGCAACTTCAATAAAAAACGTATCACCTGTTTCTTGTCTAATGAAATTAACTAATTCATTTGCATGATTTAATTCGCCATGATTAACTGTTCCAGAAGGATTATCACCCCTTAATGCAACGATATGATTTATACCTTGAGATTGATATCGATCTAATAATCCTCGTACTTCTTGCTTTGAAGAAGAAATACATGAAATATGAGGAACTGCATTTAATCCTAATGACTTTATTTGCAAAACGGTTTCTAACGTTTTTTCTTTAGTTGACCCACCTGCGCCAAAAGTTACAGAAAAAAATTCTGGGTGTAAAGTGTTCAGCGCTTTAGTTGTTTGCTTTAATTTCTCTCTCCCTCCTTCCGTTTGAGGAGGAAAAAATTCAAAACTAAGTGAAGGAAATTGAGACAAACTATTAATACCTATAATGATCAGACTTGTAAGGCCCTGATATCTCAACACCAATATACTTTGCTTGCTCTTCTGTTAATTCAGTCAAATCAGCATTTAATGTTGTTAGTTGCAACCGAGCTACTTTTTCATCCAAATGTTTGGGTAATATATGAACACCCAAAGGATATCGATCTTGTTCGGCATATAATTCAATCTGAGCAATAGTTTGATTAGCAAACGAGGATCCCATAACATAACTCGGATGTCCTGTACCACAACCAAGATTCACAAGACGACCTTTTGCTAGCAAAATAATTCGCTTATTGTCTGGAAAAATTACATGATCAACTTGAGGCTTTATTTCCTCCCACTGATATTTTAATAATGAAGCAACGTCAATTTCATTATCAAAATGCCCAATATTACAAACTATAGCCTGGTTTTTCATTTTCATCATATGATTGTGATTGATAACATTATAATTACCAGTTGCCGATACAAAAATATCTGCCCGTTCTGCAGCATAATCCATAGTAACCACACGATATCCTTCCATGGCTGCCTGGAGAGCACAAATTGGATCAACTTCAGTAATCCAAACCTGAGCAGATAAAGCTCTTAGTGCTTGAGCTGATCCCTTCCCAACATCTCCATACCCAGCTACCACTGCTATTTTTCCAGCAATCATGACATCAGTGGCACGCTTAATAGCATCGACTAATGATTCACGACAACCATAAAGATTATCAAATTTTGATTTTGTTACTGAGTCGTTCACATTAATCGCAGGAAAAGCAAGTTCATTATCTCTAAACATTTGATAAAGTCGCATTACCCCGGTCGTAGTTTCTTCTGTTACACCTTTGACATGAACGATTCTTTCGGAGTACCAAGATGCATTTATTTTTAATTTATTTTTAATAGCATTAAATAAACAAACTTCCTCTTCTGTAGAAGGGTTTACAAGGACGGAAATATCTTTTTCTGCCTTAACACCCAGATGAAGAAGTAATGTTGCATCGCCACCATCATCAAGGATCATATTTGTATATTGACCATCCGGCCATTCAAAAATACGATGTGTAAAATCCCAATATTCATCTAAATTTTCGCCTTTAAAGGCAAAAACTGGAGTTCCACTTGCTGCAATTGCCGCTGCTGCATGATCTTGAGTTGAATAAATATTACACGATGCCCAGCGAACCTTTGCACCTAATGCATTAAGTGTTTCAATTAGAACGGCAGTTTGAATAGTCATGTGCAAAGAACCAGTAATTCTAGCTCCTTGTAAAGGTTTTAAACTTGCATATTCAGCACGAATTGCCATCAAACCAGGCATTTCTGTTTCTGCGATTGCAATTTCTTTTCTTCCAAAATTAGCCAAATTAATATCAGCAACGAAATATTCATCACTATTTAATTTTGGATTAGTCACTGTATTCATTTTCTTTCCTTAAAAAAACAAATGCGACCAGTGGAATGAGTGGCTCACCTAACATCCCGTGACTGGCGCGGTTAATTATGGTGAACGCCGTTTACAAATTAGACTTGTAATCCAAGCCTGGGATAATAAGATATTATCTCGCAGCGCTCCTTGGAATGTCGTATATTAATTTAAAAACAAATATACATCAAGTACATACAGAGTTTATAAAGATGACAATATAGATTTTTTATTTAATACTTCCCAAGTAAATTCAGGCTCATCTCGACCAAAATGACCATAAGCTGCTGTTTTTTTATAAATTGGACGTAATAAATTTAGCGTCTGTATAATACCTTTAGGCCTTAAATCAAAATTCTCTAATATGAGTTGAGACAATTTATCTTCTGATAATTTCCCTGTTCCATAAGTATTAACCATTATTGAAGTTGGTTGAGCTACCCCAATTGCATATGAAATTTGTATTAAACATTTTTCAGCTAAGCCCGCAGCAACTATATTTTTAGCAACATAACGTGCGGCATAAGCCGCTGAACGATCCACCTTGCTTGGATCTTTACCAGAAAACGCACCACCACCATGGGGGGCTGCCCCTCCATAAGTATCAACCATGATTTTACGGCCAGTCAAACCACAGTCACCTTGCGGACCTCCGGTAACAAAATTTCCTGTAGGATTAATTAAATACTTTATATTTCCTTTAATTAATGATTTGGGTAAAACTGGTTTAATAATCTCTTCAATCACGGCTTCACGTAGATCATTCAATTTTATATCGGGAGAATGTTGAGTTGATAATACAACTGTATCGATTCTGGAAGGCTTACTATTTTCATATTCAATCGTAACCTGAGATTTAGCATCAGGCCGTAACCAATTTAATCTTCCATCTTTTCTAAGCATCGCCTGACGCTCAACTAAACGATGAGATAAATGTATAGGGAGTGGCATTAATTCGTCAGTTTCATTGCAAGCATAACCAAACATTAATCCTTGATCGCCTGCCCCTTGATCTAAGGGATCATCCAATGCTGCATTTACTCCTTGAGCAATATCTGAAGATTGCTCATCATAGGCAACCAACACTGCGCAACTTTTATAATCAATACCGTAATCCGCATTATCATAACCAATAGATTTTAATGTTTCTCTTGCTACTTTAATGTAATCTACTTTAGCATGACTTGTAATCTCTCCGGCAAGAACAACAAGCCCTGTATTAGTTAAAGTTTCTGCTGCCACGCGAGCCATTGGGTCTTGCGTTAACACTGCATCTAAAACTGCATCTGATATTAAATCAGCAACTTTATCAGGGTGTCCTTCTGACACTGATTCTGAAGTAAAAAAATAATGTTTCATAAAAAAGTCCTGTATTGTTTCATCAATAACCCGATACAATAACAAATATTAAATTAAATAAAAAGACGATACCATCGTACATTTTACAAAAATGCAGGGATCTGGCAATGATTTTATTATACTTAATCAAATTAATGATAATTACAATCTTACCCCAGATACAATTAAAATATTATCAAATCGACATTATGGGATAGGATTCGATCAATTACTTATAATAGAAAATACTACCAACAAACAAGCTGATTTCAAATATAGAATATACAATGTTGATGGTAGTGAAGTTGAGCAATGTGGCAATGGAGCCAGATGCTTTTTTCAATACATAAAGCATTATGGTCTTTCAAATAAAGATCTCATTATTGCTGAAACCAAAACTAGGTTAATTGAACTTCAATATAATAGCCAAAACCAAATTTCTGTAGATATGGGTCAACCCATATTTGATGAGTCAGCTATTCCATTTTTCCCTAAAAATGAAGAAGATTATTTCTTTAGAATAAAGAATCAAAAAATTAAAACTAATGCATTATCTATGGGTAACCCACATGCCGTATTCTGCTTAAAAAATT
>Ga0209554_1003102_pt1 | contig 10930 bp, 10 predicted proteins | sample MarorgKNORR_S2LV_5_FD_188221 | JGI IMG/M metagenome (GOLD analysis project Ga0209554, IMG submission 188221) | Marine microbial communities from the Southern Atlantic Ocean, analyzing organic carbon cycling - Bottom_A/KNORR_S2/LV (SPAdes) (version 2) | ecosystem: Environmental > Aquatic > Marine... | reverse complement strand
GTAATAAAAGATAAAGATTGAAAAATTAACAATAAATATACAGATAAAAAAATAAAAGATCGTAAAAAAGTGGTTCTTTTAAAAACCGCAATTATAGAAAAAGAATGAATTAAGAGTTTAAAAAAACTCATTTTAGATGGACCGTAATATCTCAAACCTTTAATAGAGGATATGGAAATTCGATATGGAATTAATTTAGTTAATGATCCTGAAAAACTACTCCAAGTTGAAGGATCTTTGGTCAATTTGACTACAGAATCTCTAGATAAACAACTGTAATTTCCAAACTTAATTAGGTGTCCTGTGAATATAAAAGTTAAATATTTATGAATTTCATAACAAAATTTGAATAGCAGTCCTTCTGATCTCTTGACTCTGTCTGCAGTAATAACTTTATCAGGATACTCTTTTGATTTATTAAAAAGCAAATTTAATTCTTCGGGTCTATCTTCTCCATCTGCATCCATAGGTATTACATAATCAAATTTTTCTCTTTCGATAATGAACTTTAATCCAGTAGCAAAACATCTTGCGTGACCTTGGTTTTTTTTCATATTCAAAACTTTCACTGATTTTATTTTTTTAAAATTTGAATCCATACTCGACCTCATTTCAGTTGAGGCATCATCAATAATTAAAACAGATACTTCTGATTCCCAATCAACAATCTGTAAATCGATTTCTTTTAGGAGTTTTGAGACTGACTTCCAGTCATTGTACACGGGTATTAAAATTATAAACTTTTTCATTTTTTCCCAATCATACAGACATTATGGTTAAAAGATTTAAGTTGTAATGTAACTATATGAGATGATGTATTTGAAGAAGTACAAATTTTATGCGTTCTTATATCGCTATTATAATCTCCAATTACAATTATTCCTCCTTTTGTATTCTCGGGTACTTCTTTTATTCCATACCATATACCTCCCGTCCATTCTGGTTTCGATTTTAGATGATATGATAAGTTTCCTGCATCCCATATATTTCCGAACACTATTTCAATTTCATTTGAGAAAGTGTTATCCCATTTAGTTTGAATAAGTTGAGCTATTTCTTTTCCAAGATAATCTGTTCTTTTGTCTTTTTTGAAAATAGAATGATAAAAATAAATTGATGGAAACAAAATAAACAGAAATAAAAACACATTTAAAAAATACTTAAATCTTTCTGTGTTAATTTTGGTTTGAAATATATAAACACACAATACTCCAATAAATAAGTAAAAAGGTGTCATCCACATAGTTTTAATTCTTGCACCTAAAAAAAATGAAGTTAGAAAAATTAATAGTAATGGTGCAACATTTATTATAATTAGAAATGTCAGTTTTTTATCTTTGAAGTTTATTTTGTATTTAAATTTTGAAATAATAAATAATAGCATTATAAAAAAAGGGACGAGTATTCCAATTTGCTTTGCTAAAAAAATTAATGGATAATATAAGTGGTTTAAAAAAATTGATTCCTCCAATCCTGTTCTATGTAGTGCGTAAGCGATGGTAATAAAATTATTTTCTTTTAGCCAAATTAAGTGAGGCAGAAGAACTATTAAAAAGGTGATTAGAGAAATTAAACATTTAGAATTAAACTCTTTTTTAAATATCATATAGATAAAAAATAAGTTTAAGGCCATTAATAGGTAAAAAAATAGATAATGTGACAAAACTCCAAATCCGGCAAAAAATCCGAATAATAACCAATTTACATAATCATTATGTTTAATTCCCTTCCAACAATACAAAACCGTCAAAGCCCAGAAAGGTAGTTCACAAACATAAACATTAAATTCTGGTGTAGTAAAATTGTAAAAATAAATACCTTCTAATAATAATACTGATATCAAGCTATGAATATGATTTTGAAAAAAATCCTCAGAAAATTTCCACACTATTGTAAAACTTAAAACAACGAATAGCTGGCTAAGGAGGTAATATGCCCAATCTTGGTTTGAAAAAATTTTAAATACTAATCCAGAAAACCACGCACTTAATGGCGGATGTTTACTATAACCCCATTGAATATCGCTAGCCCAAGCCAAAGTTTCTATTGTATCCAATGGAAGATTCGAATTTGTTAAAGCAGGAATTAATGTCCAGATTGTAGCGTGAACAAATAAAAAAATTACAAAAAACTTATTAATTTGGCCTTGTTTAATAAACATAAACATAATTTATATAGACTAACTTAGCTTGACAGTAAATTAATGCTGAATATACTCCGCTCGTTTATTTTACCATGTTTGTAAGAATTTCTAAAAAATATATACCCAATAAAAAAGAAAAGTATATGTGTGAAAAACACAAGGCTTATTTCAGGCAAAAGTTAACCGAGTGGAAAAATGAAATAATCAAATCTAATTCTCAGGCTTTATACTCTAGCAATTTAGTTGATAACGTCTCTTCCCCAGATATTGTTGATCAGGCAAGTTCTTACACTGAGAAAAATGTGGAAATGAGAACTGTAAATAGACAGATAAAGCTTATTTCTAAAATTGACGCAGCATTAAAGAGATTAAAGGATGAGACTTATGGATTTTGTGAGGAGACAGGTGAACCAATTGGTTTGAAAAGATTAATCGCAAGACCTATTGCAACTTTAAGTATTGCAGCACAAGAGAAACATGAAAGAGAAGAAAAAATTTACGCAGAATTATAATTCTATTACGGGTATCTTTTCTCCAGTATTTAAACAATCATATCCTTTTTTTACAGTCGGTCTATTAGAAATAGATTGATACCATCTACTTAAATGTTCATAATTTTTCAATCCTACATCATGCCAATTGTGTCTAGCAATCCAAGGAAAAGTTGCGATATCAGCTATTGAATAATTATCACCTGCTAAAAAATCAGCTACTGATAAATGCTCATCTAAATCTTTGTAAATTCTTTTTGCTATATTAAAAAACCTTTCTTCGCCAAATTTACTTTTTCCAGGATTATAATGATGAAACTGATGATGTTGCCCAAGCATTGGACCAATATCTCCCATTTGGGCCATTAACCATTGGTTAATAAGATGTTTATTATCTTCATCGTAAAATTTTCCACTCAATTCAGCTAGATAAATCAAAATAGCTCCTGATTGAGATAAATTAACTTTATTTTTATGATCGATGATTGCTGGCATTTTACTAAAAGGACTTATTTTTCTAAAATCAGAACTAAATTGATCCCCTTTAGAAAGATCCATTATTGTTACTTTATAATCAAATTTTATTTCTTCCAACATAATGGATATTTTTCTTCCATTCGGTGTCGGCGAATAAAATAATTCTATCATATAACTTTATGTCTGTTTTTTACCTAATCTTTCATGAATTTTTTTAGAAGTTGTTGTAAATTCAAATCTATATTTTTCGTTAGGTCTAGCTAATTTAAAACATCCTCTGGCTGCTAGCGCACCCTCATGAAAACCTGATAAAATTAATTTAAGTTTGCCTGGATAGGTACTAATATCCCCAATAGCAAATATTCCTTCCTTATTAGTTTGAAAATTTTCTGTATTAACGGGTATATGCTTTTTATCTAAATTTAATCCCCATTCCGCTATTGGCCCTAATTTCATAACCAAACCAAAAAAACCAAGGATATAGTCTGTGTCAATCTTTTTTATTTTTTCTTTATCATCTTTTATTGTAATAGCTTTAATTTTATTATCTCCTTCGATAGAATTTATTTGATAAGGTGTTTCAATTTCAATTTTTCCATCCTTTTCAAGTTTTTTAACAGTTTCAATATTTTTGGGTATTCCTCTAAACTCTAATCTTCTATGTACCAAAACAACTTTAGAATTTTTGGATAATTCTATTGACCAATCAAGCGCAGAGTCTCCGCCACCAAAAATACAAATTTTTTTTTTATCAAAATATTTTTTATCTCTAATTGAATAAAAAACACTACTTCCCTCAAATTTTTCAGCTTCTTTTAAAGGAAATTTTCTAGGCTCAAAAGAACCAACCCCACCGGCTATAATGATATTAGGTGCGATGAATACTTTTTTTTTATTTGTAGTAATTTTCCATTTAGTTCCTTCCTTTACTAACTGCTCTACTCTCTCCCTTAAATGAAAATTAGTATTAAAAGGTTCAATTTGTTTCATTAAATTTTTGGTTAGAGTTTCTCCCGTACATTCTGGAATTGCGGGAATATCATATATTGGTTTATCAGGATAAAGTTCACTACATTGACCACCCACTTTATCTAGATTATCGACAACTTCTGCTTTTAAACCTATTAAACCTAATTGTTGTACAGCGAATAAAGCTGTGGGTCCTGCGCCAATAATTAAAACGTCGGTTGTAATCATTTAATTAACCTTGTTTTGATGGCATTCTTACAATTAAACCATCGAGTTCATCCGAAACTAACAACTGGCAACTTAATCGACTAAATTTGTTTGGTTGATAAGCCATATCCAGCATATCTTCTTCACCTTCATCTTTTTTTTCAAGCTTATTAAACCATTTTTCATCGACATAAACATGACATGTAGCACAAGCCATTGATCCGCCGCAGTCCGCATCGATGCCCGAGATATTATTCTGTATCGCTCCTTCCATAACACTCATGTTATTAGGTACCTCGACTACGTGTTCTTTGTTTGTATGTTCTATATAAGTTATTTTTGCCATGAAAATTTATTTATAGATCGCAAAAAAAAATAGGCAAGCAAAGAATACTCGCCCTTTTTGTAATAATTAAAATTCCTACTAGTATCGTCTTGATCCGCTAGTATTGGCTGTAGCAGCAACCCAAATAACCAGGCCAAAAGCGATTTTGTTAATGAAGTCCGCAAAATTATAAACAACGTTTAATGTGTTGGAATCTATGCCACCAGTTAAATATCCAAAAACATATCCTAAAGGATATATCGCCCAACCAATTGTTACAATCATTCTCATTGTTTCGAATGTTGTAATCAAAGCCCTGTTAGTGGATCTGGCAACAAGTTTTCCGAGTTCCCCTGCAAATATTTCATATAGAATATATATCCATGCCGTCATCCATATAAGGAAACCTAAGAATGGTAGAATATAGCCTGCCTCGCCAGCATAGCCACCACATACCATTACTAATGTAGCAATCAAAAGCTTCCAAAATATTATTGATGAAACTTTTCTGACTGCGGAGAGTATTAAATAAAATTGTAAAGCCAACAATGGCATGGTAATTACCCAGTCAATATATCTATAAATTATTGGACAGTCGCCAGTTGTAACCCACACACTTCTCATATACATAGAATGCATGAAAGCTATACCAGTAACTAGACCTGCAACAGTAATTGATATTTTCCATCCTGGAGCAACTGAACCACGTTCTAGGAAAAAGAATACCGTAGCTGCTAAACAAGCCATTGACACAAGCCAATAGGTAAATCCAACAAAATCATCTGGCTGTAGCAAAGCTACTTCTGCCTGAGCACTGCTTGATATTCCGATCAATGCTACCAAAGCTAATACAATTATTTTTACTTTATGCATAAAAACTTCTCGTTAGTTAATTCTTTTAAGTTATTAAATTTAAATTTAAATTTAAAGCAAATTAATTAAGTAAATCTTAAAGATAATTCAACAAAAAATTTCAAAACTTTAGCAGTTTTCCTCCTGGTTTACCCATTATCTTGCCATTTTTCATTTTAATTTCCCCATTAACTATTGTAATTACTGGAAATCCTTTCACTTCAACACCATGAAAAGGTGACCATTTACATTTACTCTCTATTTTATCGTTATCAATTTTTACAACTTTATTCATATCAATAATAGTTAGATCTGCTTCATAACCTTTTTTTATAAATCCTTTACTTTTAATATTGAATATTTTAGCTGGATTTTCACTTACGTAACGTACAAATTGTTCAATTGTTAATTTTTTTCTATTTACATGATCTAGCATAATTGGAACTAAAGTTTGCACCCCTGGCATTCCGGATGGAGACTCTGGATATTGCTTTTCTTTACTTTTTTTCAAGTGTGGAGCATGATCCGATCCAATAATATCTGCTATGTTATGTTTTATCGCATACCAAAGTTTATCTTGGTGTTCCTTTGTTCGAATGGGAGGATTCATCTGTGCTAAGGTTCCTAATTTTTCATAACAAGTTGGAGAAGTTAAACTTAAATGCTGAGGAGTAATTTCGAATGTAATGTTTCCTTTATGTTTTGATAAAAAATCAATTTCTTCTTTTGTGGTTACATGCAATATATGTGCTTTTTTATTTAACCGTTCTGCTATTCTTATAATTCTCCTTGTAGAAGAGATAGCACATTCTTCATTTCTCCAAATTGGATGGGATAATACGTTTCCCTTTTCTATCAATCGTTTTCTTAAATTTAATATCTCTTCATCTTCTGAATGAACCGATACTATTTTTGAACTACTAGAAAAAACTTTTTCAATATCTGTTTCATTTTTTACTAACAAATTACCAGTTGATGAACCAACAAACAATTTGACTCCACAACATCCTTCTAAACTATCTAGCTCTTTTAATTCCTTAAAATTATTAGGTGTTGCACCAAAATAAAAAGCATAGTTACAAAACATTCTATTGCTTGCTAAATTAATTTTTTTTAAAAATTCTTTTTTACTTGATGTTGACGGATTTGTATTTGGCATTTCAAATACGGATGTTATGCCACCCATAATAGCTGCTCGACTTCCAGAATTTAAATCTTCCAAATCAGTTGCGCCTGGTTCTCTAAAATGAACCTGGGTATCTATAGCGCCAGGTAATACTAATAAATTTTTTGCATCAATAATTTGACTAGCCTTAAATATTGATAATTCTTTAATTTCTTTAATTAATGAGTCCTTTACACCAATATCAACTCTTTTTAAATTTCCTTCAATAAAGCATAATCCATTTTTAATAATTAAATCAAAAGACTCTAACATTTTAGAATTATTAATTATATTATAAGATAATAACTTGCAAATATGAACACGGACGAAACATATATTTTAAATGATAGGGGTTTTATTTTCATTAATGGTAATGATGCTAGAGAATTTTTGCAAAATATTATTACACAGAATGTAGATAACGTTACAGATAATAACTCTTCCTTTTCTTCAATTTTAACTCCTCAAGGTAAATATCTTGTCGAATTTTTTATTATTAAACACAAAGATGGTTATTTACTTGACTGTGAAAAATCAAATGTAGAACAATTAATCAAGATTTTATCAATCTATAAATTAAGATCAAAGGTAAACTTAAATGACGAAAGTGATAAATATGCAGTAGCTATAATTTCAAAAGACAAATTTACTTCTTTAGAAAATAGTAAAAATTCATTAGGTTTTACATTAAAATATAGAAAAGATCCAATTTTTATAGACCCAAGAAACAATCAACTTGGAGCAAGATTTATATCCTCATTAGAGAAGTTACATTTGTCAATTAAAGATTTGAAATTGAAAGTTATAAACAAAGATTATTATTACGATAAAAGCCACGAAATTGGGATACCAGAAATAAATTTAATCAAATTAAAAGATAAAATTTTTGGAATTGAAAATAACCTTGAGGAATTAAATGCAATAGATTTTAAAAAAGGATGTTACGTAGGCCAAGAAAACACTTCTCGTATTAAATTAAGAAGTAAATTAAGGAGAAGACTGTTGCCTATAAAAGTAATCAACGGAAGCATTAATGCAAATGATGAAATTAATTTTCAACATCATATGGTAGGCAGAATTCTTATTGATAAACCTTATCCTTTTGCAATTGTAAAGCTACTAGATCCAAGTGTTCAACAATTTTTAAACGAAAATTTAAAGTGTGGATCTGGAACAGTAAAAATATTTGTTCCAAAATGGTTGCAATTATAGATGGTATTGAAACAGAGAAAATGTGAAACTTTTTTCCCTTTTTACAATTTCTTTTACTGCTCTTTTGATAGTTCCTATAATATTAACTTCTATGGCTGAACAAACTTTAGATAATATTTTTTTTAACAAAAAAATTGATAATGTGTTTTTAGTAAATTCAATCAAAAAACATATAAATAAACTTGCAGTGGATATTGGTTCAAGACCAATAACAAATGAACAATCTATTAAAAAAACAGAAAATTATATAACAGGTTATTTTAAAAATATAGGTCTACAAGTGCATCAACAACAATACAAGTATGGCAATTATGATATCGCTAATATTATCGCTTGCTCTCAAAAAAATTTATTATCATCCAAGTATTATGTCATTGGTGCACATTATGACTCTGTCCCTGAAACTTATGGTGCTGATGATAACGCGAGTGGTATAGCGGTACTTTTAGAACTAGCTCGTTATACAATTCAGGAAGAAATTTCCTTACCAGTTTGCTTTGTTGCTTTTACTGCAGAGGAGCCTCCAACTTTTAGTACCCATCATCAAGGTAGTAAAATCTTTGTTAAATCAGTCAAAGAAAAGAAGGATGAAGTTCTTGGAGCAATAATTTTGGAAATGGTGGGCTACACAAGCAATGAACAGGCCTATCCAATGGTTTTAAAATGGATGGGATATCCATCAAAAGGAAATTTTATAGGTATTGTTGGTAATCGAAAATCAAAAAAATTTGGTCAGTCAATTTTTCAAAGTTTTAAAAAAAATGAACAACTGCCAGTGGAAACTTTATTTGTTCCATTTAACGGCTGGATCCTGCCCGATACAAGACGGAGTGATCATTCCTCTTTTTGGGACGCTGGTTTGCCTGCAGTTATGATAACAGATACAGCGTTTTTTCGTAACCCGAACTATCATACCCCCCAAGACACCTTTGATACCTTAGATTATTTTTTTATGGCTAAACTGGTGAAAAGTTTATTGATAACATTAAAGGAATTATCTTAACAGATGATGGAAAAGTGAAAAAAATAATTATCAGATTGTTAATTATCATATTTTTCTTTCTTCACAGTAATTCAGTTGTTTCACAAAATTTTGAAAAAAATTTCAAAAAGCAACAGGAAGACATGCTTAAGACCATTCTATGGCATTCATCGATGCTTGAATCTAAAAATATCAAGATTTCAGAAGAAATATTAAAAGCAATGCAAAATATTCCCCGACATAAATTTGTTCCTCAAAAGTTGGTGAAATATGCTTATAAAGATCGTCCTTTAGCTATAGGATTTGGTCAAACTATTTCTCAACCATTTATTGTTGCACTTATGACAGAACTCTTGAATATTAGTGATGCGAGTGTCGTATTGGAAATTGGCACTGGCTCTGGTTATCAGGCAGCGATACTTGCTGAGATGGGAGTTAACGTTTATTCGGTTGAAATTATCCCAGAACTTGCAGAACGAGCATCTAAGGTGCTGAATATACTATACCCAAAAATAAAATTACGAGTCAGTGATGGTTATTTTGGTTGGAAAAAATACGCCCCCTTTGATGGTATTATTGTTACTGCCGCTGTGGATCATATTCCTGAGCCACTAACGCGCCAGCTTAAAGCTGGTGGTAAAATTGTTATTCCAATTGGAAGTCCCTATACAGTTCAAGAACTTATTATCGTCGAAAAAAAAATTAACGGCGATTTCATACTGCACCAAATCCTGCCTGTTCGATTTGTACCGTTAACTGGAGATCATTAGTGTATCTCTTATCTGTTTCGGTTATTGCCGCTGCTAGTATTGGTTATGAATTATTATTAATACGTTTAATGTCCATAGTACAATGGCATCATTTTGCATACATGATAATCAGCCTAGCTCTTCTTGGCATTGGCGCTAGTGGAACATTTCTTGTTTTAGCAAAGCAGTGGCTTTTACAAAGACAACGGTTTTCACTCTGGTCATTTGCTATCTTTTTTTCAGTTTCATCAATTCTTTGTTTTTATTTAGTACAAAAAATTCCTTTTAATCCTCTTGAAGTTCCTTGGTCAGCTCTTCAATTTATTTATCTGAGCATCAACTATCTTCTATTGATGATTCCATTTTTTTGTTCAGCAACATATGTGGGAATGGTCTTCATCATATTTAATAAAAAATTGGAGAAAGTGTATTCCTTTGATTTAATAGGTTCGAGTTTAGGAGTTGTTGTTATTGTCTATTCTCTTTTTGTCCTAGAACCACAAAATTGTCTGCGTGTTATTTTTTTTATGGGTTTTGTAGCTTGTGCATTTAATACACCTATAAATAAATATAAATTTTTAGTAAGTCTTTTAACTATATTTATAGGAGCTGTAATTGCTTATGGCATACCAACTAATTGGACTGCACTCAATTTGTCAGAATACAAACCTTTAAATAAGATTCTACAAATTCCCGATAATAAAATTATTAGAGAAGTTTCTAGTCCTCGTGGTTTGATAACAGTAGTTAAAACAGGTAGAATTCCGCTGCGTTATTCTCCAGGTTTAAGTTTAAAAAACCCCTACAAATTACCTGAACAATTAGCTCTTTTCACAGATGGTGACTCATTATCAGCGATTAACAGATTTAATTATGACATTGGTGAAATTGGTCACATGGATTATGTCACGGGTGCCTTAGCATATCATTTGGTCAAAACTCCCAAAGTTTTAATAGCTGGATTGAGTGGAGGAGAAAATATTTTACGAGCTTTATATTTTAATTCAGAAAAAATTGATGTCGTTGAAACTAATCCTCAAATAGTGGAGTTACTAAAAAAAGAATATAACAATTTTTCAGGGAATATTTATGATTTGCCTACAATTAAAATTTACGTTGGAAATCTAAGAAATTTTTTAATGAAGACCAAAAATCTTTATGACGTTATATTTATACCACCAGAAAATTCCTCTGCGATGTCCTCTGTTGGATTTGAATCTGTGAATGCCTCAAACTTATTCACAGTTGAAGCAATTAAAGTATATCATGACAAACTTAAGACAAATGGAATTTTATCAATTACTAGTTGGATAAAAATACCACCACGCAATTCCTTAAAACTTTTTGCAACAATTATA
>Ga0209554_1003097_pt1 | contig 10943 bp, 9 predicted proteins | sample MarorgKNORR_S2LV_5_FD_188221 | JGI IMG/M metagenome (GOLD analysis project Ga0209554, IMG submission 188221) | Marine microbial communities from the Southern Atlantic Ocean, analyzing organic carbon cycling - Bottom_A/KNORR_S2/LV (SPAdes) (version 2) | ecosystem: Environmental > Aquatic > Marine... | reverse complement strand
AATCCTAATCTCAAGAAAAGAATTCGCGTGGGAGATACTGTTTTAGTCAACTCAAGCGGCTCACCGATGTTGCATGTCAAACGGGTCAAGGAAAGCTGGGTTTTATATTCGAAGGTTACAGGCAAAAAACATAAAATTCCTTTACTCAAAAACATTAAGCCTTCTATCGCACACCAGATTCCAAAACATATGCAGGAGGTGGAATGCGCCACCTGCCATGCACGATGGACGGCAACGGAATGGGGTATGCACGTAATACGGGAAAGAGATTTTAATCCTGAAAAATGGCAAGACTGGAACCTTTCTGACCCCACCTTGCAAAACTTGTTAGCAAGCCCGGAAAAAAACGGGATGCTGGATTGGCCGAGTGCCAAATCCCTGCCACATAAAATTGTGGCTAATAATGTTAGCGAATACTGGTGGACGGTGTTTTCTGATTCAGGATGGTCGGATATGGTGATGGGTAAAAATTCGCGCGGCAAATATTCTATCCTGAAACCTCGCTATCAATATTTTATCACCGATCTTTCCGGGTTATCGGGGCTTCCTTTGAAACGGGCCGAGCCTCCTTTAACATTGGACGATTCCCCTGGACTGATCTGGACCGATTATTCACCGCATACGATTCGCAAAACAGTACGTGCCTGTGAAGACTGCCACAAAAACTCTTTGTCTGTGGGACTTGGAGACGGCTTAAGAAAGTCCATTCAAGATGCCGGACAGTTTTTCTCAGGACTGAAACGAAACCATCAGGTGCCTCCAGATTTCCAGCTCAAACAGGGGATAGACCCAAGTGGTCAGGCGTTACAGACTCCTTTTCCGGGAGATGGGTCGCGTTTTCTCAATAAAGAAGAGATCATGGCTTTGCAGGAACCCTCGAACCGCTACCGGGCATTTCGGTCTCTCAATCTACGCGAGTTAAATTTTTCCAGACTGTTGAGTCGCAAGGAATTTCCCTACGATGTCCGGCATCGAATTCGTGAACGCAAGATGGGAGAGCCACAACCTCGCGAAGATCTTTTCTACAATGTGGAAACCAACCAGTTTGTTAAAATTGAAAAACCAATCGAGGTTGCAAAACCACTCGAAACATTGATACCCGAATCGTTGCCAGAATCAGATGAAGGCAACGAAACGACGAAGCCGGGAAACGAGGATAATGCAATCATCGAGTTTCTCTACGATATCTTTCAAAAAAATGAAGAAGCTCCGGCAAGCGCACCTCTTTCGGCTGTATCGCCTGACGAACCTGGTCCGCTATGAAAAAAATCCTTTACCTTTTAATGGGCGGATGGTTTCTTTGCAGTCCGATGCTTTCTTCTGCTTCTTTGATCCAGGAAAAAAAATGCTCCGAATGTCATCGTCTGTCGCAAGAGAGCGACAAAAAAAAGGGGCCCGATTTATTCTATGCCGGCAATAAGTTTCAGGCTTCCTGGCTGCAACAATACCTGCAAAATCCTGTGACCATCCGATATGCAGGGGGCATTCAGGATCCCGGATTCCTGAAAGGCACGTCTGAAAGCAGTCAAAATCATCCTATACTTTCCACAAAGGATGCCGAAAAAATCGCGCAGGAACTGATGGCGATAACGCTTCCTGATCTACCCGATGAGGTCAATAGTCTCGACCCTTTAACAAAAGGTCAAAAAGCAAAAATAAAATATCAATTCGAGCGTACGTTCAGTTGTATTTCCTGTCACCAGAGTTTGAACCTGGCCGGAAAAGTTCGTGGTGGCATCTCCGGCCCTTCTCTGGTCAATGCGGGAAACCGGTTGCAGGCGAGTTGGGTAGCAAACTGGCTCAAGAGTCCCAATACATTTTCAGACAAAAGCCGTATGCCGATTTATGAAATAGAAGATGAGACGCGTTTGCAACTCACGCAATTCATTATGATCCTGAAAAATGAAAATATACGCTGACCCATGAAAATTTTTTTAATAGTGTTTATTTTTGCAATTGCTATCGGCATGACAGCTTGCGGCGACAAGCCAGTAGAAATAAACACGGCTGGAAAACCTCCTCTGAAAGCGGAGTCACATTCATCTGCACCCATTGCGACAGTTGCTACCGAACCCGTTGTTGTGACCGCAAAGACCCGCGAAACCTACCAATGGTATTGTGCGCAATGTCACGGGACTAAGGGCAAAGGCGATGGCATCAACGCAAAGTTTTTGACTGTGCCACCGAGGAACCACACCAAAGCCGAATACCTTGAAACCCGAACCGATGAACAATTTTTCGAAGCGATTAAATTTGGTGGCTTATCCGTCGGCCGAGCCCCCTGTATGCCCGCTTGGGGAAGCACCTTGAGCGATTCAACCATTCATGAACTGGTGCGCTATATTCGCGAGTTGTGTCAATGCGAAGCTCTGTAGTTCATTCAAAAAATTCGCACTTGTTTTGTTATAATCTGTGCGAAACAAAAACTTTAAGTGAGATCAAATTATGGTCGAAGTTATCCCTTTCAATGGCTTGATATACAATGTCGAAATTACCGGCCCCCTCGATGGAGTTACGGCACCTCCTTATGATGTCATTTCCCCGGAGCAACAGGAAGCGCTGTACCAGAAAAATCCACACAACGTGGTTCGACTGATACTGGGAAAAGAATCTGATAAGGATTCAGAAACTGACAACCGTTACACGCGATCGGCAAAAGTTTTTAAGGACTGGATGAAGGAAGGCATTTTGAAGAGGGATGAGGAGCCCGGACTCTACCTATACAGTCAGGAGTATGAGTTTGAAGGAGAAAATTTCTGCCGCATCGGATTTTTCGCGCGTGTCAAAACAGAGGATTTCAGCGAAGGAAATATTTGTCCGCATGAATTCACCCTCGCCAAAGCCAAAACCGACCGTACCAAACTGCTCAACGCCTGCCATGCCAATTTCAGTCCTATCTTCGGTTTGTATTCTGATCCGGAAGGCGAGATAGACGCCTTCCTTAACGCGGGTGTGAAGTCCACACCCTTATCAGTTATTGATGATGGCAAGGTGGTGCATAAGCTCTGGCGTTTGAACAACGCAGACACCAATGAAAAAATCTGCGACCTGATCCGTGACAAAAAAATATATATTGCCGATGGTCACCATCGATATGAAACCGCACTGGCTTTTGCCAAAGACAATGAAGAGGAAGTAGCCGATAGTGCCCATGTGATGATGTTCCTGACCAATATGGATTCAGGTTCCATGTCCATTTTTCCTATTCACCGTGTGGTAAAAAGTCCGACTCCGTTTGATCGTGAAAAGTTTTTGGCAAAGGTGAGTGAATATTTTGATGTCATTCTCTGGAATACAGAAGTGAGCGGCGCTGAAATAAAATCCCGTTTGCAGGAGTTTGGTAAAGACCGCATCACCTTTTGCGCTTATATGGGTAAAGATAAAACGTATACATTGATGGCGCATGACGCCAAAAACATTTTGCCTTTGCTGGATAAAAATGAACCTAAGGATTTACAGGTTCTGGATGTCATGCAATTGCACGCCATCATTTTTCGGGAAGTTTTGAAAATTGACACACGCGACAAACAAAGTCAGCAATTTGTTTCTTATAAAGTGAATTCAGAAGAGGCGATGGCGATGGTCGATGCAGGAGATTATGACGTTGCTTTTTTTATGAATCCCACCCCAATAGATGAGGTGCGGCGTTTGGCAGGAATGGGAATCCGCCTGCCACAGAAAGCGACGTTTTTTTATCCCAAGTTGTTATCGGGCCTGGTCATCAACAAGTTTGGCAAATGAAAATTACCAAAACGGATTTTGTGACCGGTGCTGTTAGGGCGAAGCAATACCCCAAAGAATCTTATCCTGAGTTTGCCTTTGTTGGGCGATCGAATGTGGGCAAGTCTTCGCTGATAAAGTCGCTTTTAAATCGCAAAAAACTGGTGCGCATCAGTTCCACACCTGGCAAAACAAGAGAGATCAATTTTTTCCGCATCAATGACGTGCTGATGTTTGCCGATCTCCCCGGTTATGGATTTGCACGGGTCACTCCCAAGCTACAAAATCAGTGGAAGAAAATGATCGAAGAATATCTGACTCAGCGTGAACCGTTAGTGGCAATCGTGTTCATCGTTGATATTCGCCGAAAACCCACCGAGCTCGACTTGACGCTTAAAGAATGGCTGGAAGACCTGGGCAGGCCTTATATTCTGGCCATTACTAAATCCGATAAATTATCGGGAACAGAACGCAGCAAGCAAACCAAAATAATCAAAGCCGCCTTTGCCGGAGAGCAGAACATTGCCACCGTGACCTATTCAAGTAAAAACCATTTGGGAAGAAAAGAACTCTGGAGTGAGATACAAAAATTAATTTCAGGGGAGAGGTAGAACTTTCGGGGAGACTAAAAAGTAAACCGATATTTTTCAAACAGAGCCATCGTCACAACATCTTCGCCGGCTTTGACCACTTCCTGCTCGATGCGTTTTACCGCCATATTGCGGATGAAAGGGATAGGAATTTTTGATACCTTTTCCAGCGCATCATCTTCCCATTTCATGGAAACTGCAACCGGCTCGTCTTTTTGCTTTTCAATCTGTTCGTCCTGTTTGCGGTCTTCTTCCGTCACCTCCATCCCCATCGCTTCTTTAGCAGAGGAGGGCATGATATTGGTGAACACTTCATCAATGATAGATGGCGTGATCATTTTATCGCCTCTTTCCCGGGCTCGTCCTTCAATGGTTTGCTTGGCCATACCGAGAACAAAAGGAGGCACCTTTTCCATTTTTTCCTTGGCTTCTTTGCTCCATGGAATGCCCGCAGTGGTTGTCTCTTCCATATAATCTTTAAACTTTGCTACGATGTCGTCTTTTTTTTCTGTGCGCATCGAGAGAAAGTCTTCGATCTCTTCAATCACTTCTACTTTGCGTGGACTTTGCCGCATTTTTTCTTTGGCGACATCAAAGGCATCCATCGTCAACTCTTCAAACCCAAAACCCTTGATGCGTTTGGATACCAGCATCATGGATTCATTGCGGATTTCTGTCAGATAATCGGATGTGACAATTTTGAATCCACGCTTCATGCAACGTTGCACCATGAGCTTGCGGATTCCCGGACGCACAAATTCCGGCGCGTGTTTCACACGCTCCCAGGCTTCTTCGGCCCACACCACGCCATTTTCCTCGGCGTAAGGGTGGTCGGCATCTGTTAGCTTTATTTCGCCCATTTGAAGAACCTTCATTTACTATTATAAAAAACACAGGTATTCTTAAAAATTACTTGAAGCCTGAGCTAATGTCAATTATTTTAAAGGTTTTCCAAGGTTTAAATCCTAAACACTAAACATGCAACGTTCACCCACAGTCTATTTTTTATTTTTTGTATCCGGCATCACGGCCCTGATTTATGAAATCGTGTGGACGCGAATGCTCACCCTTGTTTTCGGGCACACCGTTTTTTCTGTCTCTGTGGTGCTTGCCGCGTTCATGGCCGGTCTCGGACTGGGCAGCTACCTCTTTGGATATGCCGCGGACAGACTATCGACGGACTCTTCATCCAGTGCGCTTAAGGTCTACGGTTGGATAGAGATATTTATTTTTGCCAGCGGGGCCTTGCTTTCTCTGTTGTTTGCTAATTTTGCAGATATCTATTCCCTGTTCCACAGTGTGATTCCAGAATCACCACCGCTGCAAAATCTGTTGAAGGTACTTTTTTCCTTCACCTTGATGCTGGTGCCGACCACATTTATGGGTGCCACTCTTCCTCTTATCAGCAAATATTGCGTTACCGACGACAAGCGCATAGGAACGCAGGTGAGCCTGCTTTATGCACTCAACACCCTTGGCGCGGCCTGCGGTTGCCTGCTCACCGGATTCTTTTTGATGGGGACGTTCGGTGTGCTGCAAACCGTTTTGATAGCTGCCGCTGGCAACCTGTTCATCGGCATTGCTGCGTTGAATATTTACAAGGAAAACGGCGGCTCGTTAAAGTTCAGTCTTCCTGAAATTAAATTTCCGAAAGTGGAATGGAGTGCGGAACAAAAGTTCTGGATGGGCATCAGTTTTGTTTGCGGTTTCACCGCGCTCGCCTATGAAGTTTTGTGGACGCGGCTCTTGGTATTCAGCATTGCCAGTACGGTTTATTCGTTCAGCATGATGCTGGCTGTTTTTTTGCTCGGAATATTTCTCGGCAGCCTGTTGCTCATTCCATTGCTTGCAAAAATCCGGAACCTGCGCACTCTCCTCATCGCTTTGCAGGGTGGGGTGGGAATTTATGTCATCGGTTCCATCTACGGTTTGGAGTCCATTCTCTCGCCACCGTGGAACGCGTACAACCTGGAGAGTCCGATCGCGGCGTTCTGGACTTATTTTAAAGATTCAGCGGCACTCATGCTGGTCCCTACATTGCTTTTGGGTATGTGTTTCCCGTTGCTCATTCAATTGATATCGAAAAGCCGCGAAAATGTCGGGCAGGCTACCGGGCAGGTTTATGCTGCCAATACAATGGGCGCTATTTTTGGTTCGCTTTTATGCGGATTCCTTTTCCTGCCCAACTTTGGCAGCCAGACCAGCCTCACCCTTCTCGCCACGATCAATTTGTTGACGATGATTCTCTTGTTCCGCACCGGCGACTACATGACACCGGCAATAAGGAAAGGCATGACTGTGGTATTCGCGGCGTTGATTCTTTTTGTCAATATGGCTATTCCGAAAGACTTGTTGAATCCTTTCTTCATGCGCGATAGTGCTGGCAAACGCAACATGAATAAACTGATATATTTTGAAGAAGGTCTGTCCGATACCGTTGCGGTTTTTAAAGACGAATACGGCGTACTCGATCCCTCGGCGAAGCGGTTGATCACTAATGGCATATCCATGTCGGCCTCCAACATGATCGCCACGCGTTATATGAAACTGTTCGCGCATGTCCCGATCCTGCTGGTGGATAATCCCGATGACATTCTTGTTGTCTGCTTTGGCACCGGTCAAACCACAGGCGCGGCGGCACTGCACCCCAGGGTAAAAACCGTCGACAGTTTGGAACTGTCTTCCAGCGTTATCAATGCCGGAAGAATGTTTGCCGATCAGAACCATAATGTGTTGTCGAACCCGAAAGTGAATTTCGTGATTCAGGATGGTCGTAATCATTTATTGACGACCCATAAACTTTACGATGTCATCACATCCGAGCCGCCGCCGCCACGCACCGCCTTCACCGTCAACCTGTATACCCAGGAATATTATGAGTTGCAGAAAAACAAATTGAAGCCAGGTGGCATCGCCGCGCAATGGATTCCCCTGCACAGCCAGGGCGCAAAAGAAGTTGCCATGCACTTCAAAACATTCCGATCTGTTTTTCCCTATACGATGGCCTGGCTTTCTGTGGCTAACGAGATTCTCATTATCGGTTCCAATCAACCCATTCAAATTGATTTCAATAAGCTGAACGAGCGTTTGCAGGAACCGGAAATCAAAAAGGCGTTAGAAGATATTGAGATACCCAATATTTTTTCTTTCCTGAGTAATATCTGGCTGCTCAACGAACAGGTGGAAAAATTAGGGGAAGGATTTCCTCTTATTACAGATAACCACCCCGCCACCGAATTTTATCTCGACCTGGGAAAGGTGATCGACATATCGGGCCAGGAGAGATATGTGTTCAACCGTGCCAGGTTTGACGATGTCGTGAAACAAATTTCAAACCTGTCGGAGCCAAACCGGCAAAAACTGAAACCTTATTATGACGCGATGGATCTCTATCAGCGTGGCGTTATGTACAGCAATCGCGGTCAGCTTTTGAAAGCCATGACGCTGGTGGATGATGACGACCTTTTCCGTTACCACCTGCAGGCGGATCGCAAACAAATGCAGCGTCTGACAAAACTGATCGAAGAAGAGCCCGATAACCTGCAACACATGCTTACCCTGGCCCACAGTTTTTATCAGATAGGCAATTACGAGCAAAGTATTGAAATTCTAAACCTGGTTCTTGAAAAAAATCCGAACATGAGTTTCGCAAATCTTTATATGGGATACAACCTGCTGGAATCCGGGAAAAAAGAAGAAGCCTTGAAATTCTTTAAAAACACCGCAAAATATAATCCGCAACAAATGGGGACGGTAATGCGCGAGATTGGGCTGGTGGGCTTGTTAAAGGAGGTAGAAAAGAATCCCGAAGACTCTGTTCTCCTGCGATCTCTGGCGGAGTTTTATAATTTAAAGAAGGAATACCTGAAATCGCTGGAATATTCCCTGGCGTTGCTGCAAAAAGATCAAATGAATCTGAAAATATTGCAGAGCATTGTTTACAGCTATCGCGGACTGGGAGAGGCCAAAGAAGTGCTGATGTATGGCGGCCGCTATAGCCTGATTGATCCTGACGAAATGCATCTGCAATTTATAATGGCAGAAATATTTGTCCAACTGAATAAATGCTTGAAAGCATTGCCACTCCTAGATAAAGTTTTGCAACAAGATGACACCTATCGCAATGCCTGGGAGTTGAAAGAGTCCTGCCAGAAATCCCCGCCGGTTTAAAACCAGGTTTTTGCCTTGCTCTCCTCGCAAAAAGATTGTCCCAAAGGCACTTTTTCTTGCGGAATGTCGAGGTTTCTCTAAAACGCTCATCTTGGCTATTTTTTAGCATAAAAATCCAGTATTATGCGAGCCGGTAATGTGCTTAAATCCTCTTAACTCAATTAAAATAAAGGGCTTGACTTAATTTTGGCGAATGCTATACTTTCTCAAATCTGATTTCTAGTATCATTAAAATTGTTGATCCGTGGGGAGGGGGGGAAACTTTTAAATGACCAAAGCAGAACTTGTAGAAAAAGTAGCTAACCAGATTAATCTGACTAAAAAGCAGACCGAAGTTGTCGTTAATACAGTTTTTTCAAGTATTACCGAGTCATTGGCTGAGGGAAAAAAAGTCGAATTAAGAGGGTTCGGGAGTTTTCGTATTAGACAAAGAAATGCCAGGGTGGGACGTAATCCGAAATCTGGACAAAAAGTGGATGTTCCTTCCAAAAAGGTTCCTTTTTTCAAAGCGGGAAAAGAACTGAGGGAACTGGTAGACGAAAAACAAGCTCAGGATGACGCTAAAGCAGATCAGGAGTCTTAAAAAAGGGCTCGCGGCCTGCCCCTTTCTAGTTTTTCAAATTACAAATCTTGCAGGATATCCTCCTCTTTTTCAAGGAAATTTTTTGTTTTTCAATGGGTTAGCCTCTGACCGCTTGAAGAGCAGACTTGCAATCTATTGCAAGTTTCCCCAGCAACTATAACTTACTCCAAACTTATGTCAGGCAGCTCTTTCGGAAAACTGTTTAAAATTACAACCTGGGGAGAATCGCACGGGCGAGGTCTCGGTGTTGTTGTCGAAGGTTGTCCTGCCGGTTTGCCACTTAAAGAATCCGATATCCAGATAGAACTTGACCGTCGCCGAACAGGACAAAGCAAAGTCACCACCACCCGAAAAGAAGGTGACAAAATTCAAATCATGTCCGGCGTGTTCAAGGGCAAAACCACTGGCACCCCCATCTCCCTGTTAGTCGAAAATGAAGATGCCGACTCTTCCAAATACGAGTTGATCAAAGACTTATACCGACCGGGACACGCTGATTATACCTACGATATGAAATATGGATTTCGCGATTACCGTGGTGGCGGCCGATCCAGTGCCCGCGAAACGGTCGGCCGTGTTGCAGCAGGTGCAATTGCCAAAAAACTGCTGGCGCGTGAAAAAATAAAAATCATTGGTTTCACCCGGCAAGTCGGCAAACATATTGCGCAAAATATAGACTACAAGGAAATAGAAAACAATATCGTGCGTTGCCCGGATGCGAAAATGGCCGACAAAATGGTCAACGCCATAATGCGCGCCCGAAAAAAAGGCGACTCTTTAGGAGGCATTGTCGAAGTGGTTGCTCAAGGAGTTCCCGCCGGGTTGGGCGAGCCGGTTTTTGACAGGCTTGATGCTGATCTGGCAAAAGCAGTAATGTGCATTCCCGCAGTAAAAGGCGTCGAAATCGGAGTCGGATTCCAATCCGCAACCATGACCGGTTCTGAATGCAATGATGTGTTCACCCTGAAAAACAAAAAGGTGGTCACTGTAACCAACAATGCCGGTGGCATTCTGGGGGGTATCTCCAATGGCATGGACATCATTGTAAGATTGGTCGTCAAGCCGACCTCTTCCATCAACAAAGCGCAAGACACTGTGACCCGCCAGGGCAAGAAAACTGAAATCCGGGTCGAAGGCAGGCACGACCCTTGTGTTGCTCCAAGAGCCGTACCCATCGCAGAAGCCATGGTGGCCTTAACCCTGATCGATCATTTATACAGAAACAAATCCTCCCACCTCTAACCGACCGGGCCACGCCCGGTGGGGATAGGTCAGGGCTTGTAAGGCAAAGAGCATCGTCAAGCTTTTAACTATGGTTTCGCTAACTTTACTTCAAGGCGTTAGCCTTGCTACTATGAAAGTTGCAATCGTCCAGAATCGTCCTGAGTTTGGCAGGGTACAGGCCAACTTGGATCGCGTTGAAAAAATGCTGGCAGGAAAAGCAGCGGATTTATTCGTGTTACCGGAACTTTTTGCAACGGGTTATCGATTTAAAGATATGGATGAAGCTCGCCAATTTGCCGAGCCTGTTCCAGATGGTCAAACCACCGAATTCCTCCTCTCCCTTGCGAAAAAATTCAATGCCTATTTCATTGCCGGACTGGTCGAAATAGAAAACGACCGCATCTATAATTCTTCTGTCATTGTGGGGCCAGAGGACTTCATCGGTCGCTACAGAAAAATTCATCTGTTCGACACCGAAAAATCCTGCTTTGATACTGGGACGGATGTGCCTCCGGTATTCGATCTCAACGGAGCAAAAGTAGGAGTGATGATCTGCTTCGACTGGCGGTTCCCGGAGACCGCGCGGTCACTTGCTCTAAAGGGCGCAGAAATTATCGCGCATCCATCTAATCTCGTCTTGGCACATTGTCCGCAAG
>Ga0209554_1003096_pt1 | contig 10944 bp, 11 predicted proteins | sample MarorgKNORR_S2LV_5_FD_188221 | JGI IMG/M metagenome (GOLD analysis project Ga0209554, IMG submission 188221) | Marine microbial communities from the Southern Atlantic Ocean, analyzing organic carbon cycling - Bottom_A/KNORR_S2/LV (SPAdes) (version 2) | ecosystem: Environmental > Aquatic > Marine... | reverse complement strand
AAGGAACATCCAATTCGTAATGTTCAAGTAATCTAAACAATGCATGTAAATTATCTTCAACAATTGCTTTACGTAGATCTTCGAGAGGAGCCTTTTTTACAAATCCTGGTAGTAATCTAAACAATGAATGTAAGTTTAAATCTTCTCCTGCTATTTTTCTTAAATCGTCTAATCCAGTTTCGCCATACCCTTCAAGAACTCTAAAAATAGAACGATGATTTTTTTCTGTAATAGCTTTACGCAAATCATCAAGTTGATCATTTGATTCAAAGTTATCAAATACTCTAAAGATTGATCTATGATTTTGTTCTGTAATTGCTTTACGCAAATCATCAAGTTGATCATTTGATTCAAAGTTATCAAATACTCTAAAGATTGATCTATGATTTTGTTCTGTAATTGCTTTACGCAAATCTTCAATAGGTTCATTTTCATTATTAGTAAACGTTTTCAGTGTGCGAAACATAGCATGTAAATTCTTTTCCATAACTGCTTTACGAAAGTCGTTAATGTTTTCGTGTTGTATTGCAATAGCATCAGCAACTCTAAAAATACTACTTAAATCGTCATCGATAATTGCCCTGCGTAAGTCTGCTAATACAGGTTTCTCGTCTGCATATAGTAATTCAAATCTGTCTAATAGTTCATGTGTATGCATTTGCTTCCTCGTTCCTCATATTAAATTTTTCTTCTAACCATTTAAAGTCATTAATTTTATCTAATGCCTCGGTGTCTCCTTGGCTTTCCTCTCCGTATTTTCTTCCATCTTTTGCGCCTATAACTGCCCAAGAACCAAATGGGCCATCGCCTTTAGTACACCAAATTTCTAAATGCTCTAGTACTTTAGGGTCGTTAGCACTATCATAATAACCTTCTGGATCCTTAATTGTGTTAGATGCTAACTTTGTACATTCTCTAAATCCACTTTTGTATGCTGTAAAAGCATCAGCATTAATATATGTTGAGTTACTAGTTTCAGGCATCGCTTTAAACTTCCCTGATACACTAGTAGTAAAATCAATATGCCAGTTTGTTGCGGCACGCAACGGCCCACGTGGAAATAGTTTTACTCCACCATACCCATATACTAACCCATTAACCGGATTCTCACAACGCCAAACGTGTACGCATTCTGTTTGTTTTACACCATCCCAATATTCTAGTTTAGGACTAGGACGATATGAAAAGTCGAAATCATCTTTAAGTATTGCGTCGGCATCGACAACATAAAACATTGTTGTTAATGCTTGCCTAGCACACTCTTTATGTCCATTAAAAATACCTTTAATATTTTGTACACGCTTTGCCCACGGAAATCTTTCTTGTAGTTTTTTAAATGTCTCGTTGGCAAATGGTTCGTAATAACTTAAATGAAAAATATCTAACATAATTTTTTGCACATATTATAAAACTCTGTATATTCAGGAAATGTTTTTAAGAAATTAGTTCCTTTTCTTTTATCGTATTCGTCAAAGTATTTTACAAAATCGATCCTTTGTGTTGTTAATTGCTCAATTGGTGTTTCCCAATCGAACCAACTTAAAATTCGTTTAAATCCGCTTCGTTCGAATGCTGTAAATCCAGGCGCACCCCGGCCGCTAGCATTGTCTTCCATATAGTTAATACTTTCTTCAATTTTGTTTCTAAACGAATTGTCCAAAGTTTTAATACTTAAAAAATCAGGATTCCGCAAATATGGTGTACTAACTTGAAGTTGAGGACGTTCGGCGTCCCATGGTAATTCAAATCGCCGGCGATCTATTTCTTTTAAAAAGTCAGTAAAACTTGTGACACTTAATGCATTGTACGTACACATAAACGTAATTCCAAGTTTAGGAACTTCATGTAAAAGTCTATCGATGTTGTCCCAAAATTTATTATAGTTTAATCCAAATCGTATATATTCTGCTTTGGATCCAACTGCTTCTAAACTTGTGTATAATTTTACGTTATCTAGTTTTTCACAAGTTTGTTTTATAAGGTTAACATACTCATTAAAATTTTTATCTGGAACACATAAATTTGAATTAATTGCTAATTCTAAATCTCGACGAGGATTGTTATTAATCTCTGTTAAAACTTTAAATGTATTTTTGTTTAGTAACGGTTCGCCACCTGTGATCCGAAAAGTATGTAAATTTTGATATAGGTCAGGCCACCATTTCCAAAAAGCTTCAACATATGGATTTTCTTCTCTTTCGGGAATAGGTTTTGTATCTTTTATTTCTAAATGATCGAGACTTCCAAAATTTTGGCTGGTTGGATATGGTCCATGGGTTTCAGATTCTTCATACCATTGGCTACTAATATTTGGATAACAATACATGCATTTAAAATTACAAACATTTCCAAAACTAATTTCCATGTATCGCGGATAATGATCGTAATCCCACGGTTTGTTTACAGCATCGTCAAATCCAGGCATTGCCCAATTCATTTCACTTTTAAAATGCCGGTCACTAAAATGATCGCCAGCACTGTCTTCAATATTCCAACAGTACCCACATTCTTCCGGACGTTTGCCATTGAGCATTTCTCTTCTGCGTTCTTTTTTAAATTTTGTATTATGTAATGCGGATGGATTAGTTTTTAATTCTTCTATTGGTACTTTGTGTGTTCCTGGATGGTGGCAACTATGAGTATGTCCATTTTGTAAATGTATTGTAACTTGATACCATTTGGCTAAGCAAAAACTATTGCTAACCGAATTAAGTTTTTCTCTTACTTCTTCAGTTGTCATCGCACTAACAGTCCTTCCACTCGTGGAGGATTAATGTAAACACGTTTAAAAAATTTACTAGCATTTGCATCTAATTCTCCTAGTTGCATTCCAATATCGGATCTCAACGTGTCTCCAATCTCAATAATTTTTTCATTAATATTATCTTCAGTAATGTTTGGTTCTATTTCTTCATTAAAGTATTTTTGAAACCATTCATAATCTCTTATATTATGTATATCAAAATTTGGATCTAGGTTAGTAAGTTGACAACCAAGTCTTGTTCCGTATATTGCCCAATTACCATTTTCAACATCGGCACCAATGCAACACCAGATAAGTAGTCGTGTATAATTTTTATGCCAAATTGCTTTTTCAAATGCCCCGGGTTCTGTTTTTACTTTGTTACCTTCTGCTAATGACATTTTAACACCTTCACGGAATCCTGCACGAAATGCTTGATAAGGGCTGGCGTTAGGATAGTTTATTGAGTAAATGTCATTCATTTGTTTATAATCTAAATCCCAACAAAAATCAATAGCAGATGTTTCTTCTTCTGCATTTTCATGGGTTTTCATTACAAGTGTTGGTTCTTTTGGCCAAAGTTTTATTCCGCCATTACCATACACTAGACCATTAATAATATTTTCGCTACTCCAACTCCAAATTGCTTTTTCGTGTAAATCAGGATCTATTTTTAATGTTTGATCCCAAAACTTTTCGTTAACAATATTGTCGCCATCTATAGTAATAAATCTATCTGTTTTGCTTGCCTTTGCACACGCCTTGTGAGCACTATCAAATCCTTTAACTCCGTGTGTGCGTCGCGCCCACGGAATTTTATTAACTAGATCTGCATAGTTTTTTTCAGCATTAGGTTCATCAAAACTAATGTAAAAAACATCAAATTCATTTAGACTTTGTTGTGCCATTATGGAATACCTACAAGACCAATGTCAATATCATTGTAGTCTTCTTTATACGATACTTGCATAAATGTAGCAACGTCAAGAAATCTTGGTTGCGAAATTTTATCTTCTAACTTCATAGCAATAGTCCTCATAAACTCTTTTTGTATAGATGCTAATATCTAAATCTTGTTCGTATTCAACTTTAATATCTTGTTTAATAAATTCTGCAATATTAATACTAATATGTTTTTTTAAAAAATGTGGATCATTTTTTGCTGTAATAAAAAATTCTAATGTAGTTGCTCCATTGATTGTTATATCAGATGCATCACCTAACAAATTTTTTCTCTTTTCTGCATTTAATTTAAAATGAAAAGAGCTATTCTTATGTATAATTTTAACATCAAAATTGTCTTTTGTCAATGGTTCAATTTTGTATAATTTATCATCAAGCGTTTGCACAGTAATCTCATTAGTAATTTTTTCTTGTATTCGAACTTTTCCTGTTTTTCTATTTTCACTAATATAATAATTGGCTATAGATTTGATTCCTTCCATAAAATCTATAACTTCTTCTCTTGGAAATGTTGTAAAACGATGTTGTAATGTAGTATCTTTACGACCCGAAATACTTAAGATTTGTCCTGTATCATCAAAATATACATAAAACTCAGCCATTATATGCACCTTCTAACTTATTAACAATATTATCAGTAAGCCATTCTTTAATATGATAATGGAATGGATAATATTGTTTATAGTTGCCAATTTTTAATTTACAATCAGCAGTAAAATGTGTAGGAATATATTTTGTCCAATCCTCATCTGCTAAATTTTTAAAATTTTGTATACGAGATTTCATGTGTATAAATGTTGGTATTTCTAATGGTGCTGTACATTCTGTAGTTATATCTAAAATTTTCATTGCGAGAGCATATGCAACATCAGCACTTAACCATGTAGGACGAGTTGCATCTAAATATTTCCTAGAATAATAGTTCCAGTCTTTCATAATAATATGTGTTAGTTTTGCTAAGTCCCAAATTTCTTGTTCGCTTTTTTTAAAATACATAAATGCTGTATAAATGTTTGGCAAGTTATTATTAATAAATGTTTGTCTATAATAATCATTGGTTACAATTTCATTGCGGAATGTACGTACTTGTGTAGTTGCCCAAACCGGCCTATTTTCTAAAACATTCCACCAGTCACTATAATCACTTAAAAATAACATATCAGCATCTAGAATTATAGTTTCTTTGTATGGTGTGCAATGCACATATTTCCATTTGTTATTAATTTTCCATTCATTATTGTCAGCATCATCGCCCCATGGTAATTCAATAACGTTATCAAATACCCATCTTTGTTTTTCTGTAACTAAGTGTTCTTCACTTCCGGGTAATGCAATACTAACACTGTTAATTTTTTTTTGAGTTAATTTAATACTGAGAGCAAGAGCATATGCCATACGTATATAATCATGCTGTTTATTGTTTTGTGTTATTATAAAATAGCCTCGTTCGTTCATGAATATAACTCTTTGATTGAATCGTAATTATTTAGTATTGTTTTTTTGTTTAAAAAATGAACGTTAGTGTGTTTTATTGAATTAACTATGCAATCATTTGGCATGTTTGGTTTTGTTATTTTAACTTTAACTTTATTAATACCGTTAAATTTAATTATTTCATCTTCGGGTTTTGCTGTAACGATTTTTTTAATTGGTAACGATGGAATGTCTGCAAATGTATTTTCAGTAAAACCATTTAACATATGCCTAGCAATACTAGCAGAAAAATCGTTACGATATAATGTTCCTTCAAGTTCATAAAGTTGTCTATAGTAAGTATAATTTTCATATACATGTTTCATTAATGTAAAAAATGTTTTAGCAGTTTTTGTTTTTCTAAAGTATATTGCGGTTGCCCATGCCATGTTAATACCAAAGTCATTTAATCGATCGTTCTCAATAAACTCACCTGCATATAAAGGAGTTATTTGTGTATTCAACATTAATGAATTAGTATTACCCCATACAGCATTATATCTATTATTCATGATTAAGTAATCAGCATCAAGAACTAATGTTTCATCAAACGGCGATAATTCAAATGCGTTCCAACGAGAACCATTATTAAAAGATAAGACTTTGTTATAATCTGGGTAATGTCTTTTAGTACTAGTAACATTTTCAGCAACATTTGTTATAATATGAACAGGAACATCCATATTATATTCTATCATTAATTTATTTGCATTTGCAATTTTTTCGTAATCTATTTCTTCATTATTGAATGCAAAGATTAGTATTCCTTTAGACATCTGCTATCTTTTTTAAATCTCTTTCAGTTCTAATTTTTTGCCAATCATTCCAGTAATCTTGTACAGTTTCAACATAACATGATAATAGCATATCTTTAAAACTTTGTAAGTCTTCAATTAAGATTGGATTATCATTTAAATCAATTATTGGAGCCATCTCATACCCTGATGATATTAAATCACCAATAAATGCAATGAGGCCTGGCTCTGCTTTAAAAATGCCACCATTTAAATAGCAAGTTAGTCGTTCGTTAACTTGACTAACTAATAGATGTTTTTGATTTACAATTGTTGTTCTAAAATTAATAAAGTCGTATGCTTTTTCTATATCGGACATAAAGACCCCCTGATATAATTACTTATACAGGGGGCCAATATTGTTTCTAATCAATAATAATTACGATTGACTAAACGAACCAGAACTATATGATGGTGCGTCACTATTAATGTATGTACCTGTTGCACGCCTTTCTGAGACGTTTGAACTTAAAGTACCATCTACGTAGTCAGACCATGGTGAGTTAGTATGGCCATCAGTAAATGTAATTGTCCAAGTATAAATTACCTTGGCCGCATTACAAGAGCATTGGATCTTATAGTTGTTAGCAGAATAAACACCTGAACTTGCTTGTGTAAAGATAGTTCGTGTTGATCCAGCGTTACCTACTATATCATCAAAACTATCACCTGTAGTACCACCACTTCCTGATTGTGTAGTAGTGTTAACAGCAACAGTTATTGTTCCTATTGCTGACAACAATGTTGCCCAGTCTGAGTTCTGAGTTGTTCCAGAACCACCTGAACGACTTGCACTAAACTGCATATTTCCACCTTGGTTAAAGAAATACCTTGCGGCATTATAATTAGCAAAAGTTTGCGTAAATGTATGTGTAGTTGATGCCGTCCATGAAGCGGTTCCTGATTTATTGTTCTTCGCCGCAGTTGTCATGTTGCCTGCATCTGCAGAAAGTTTACCATTTCTAACCGCAGTAATAGCGGCCGCTAAAGTGGAATCCGCAGTAATTGTGTCGCCTGCTGTTCGCGGACCTGCACTAACACTACCACCTAATGTAATACTTGTACCTTGGTGACCAGCACATCTGTGGATCATCATGTATAAGTTATTCCAATGAGCGGCATTAATCGTATTACCGACTGAAACTTCTGCTTGTAGCAAAGTTTCGCCATATCCGAATATTAACGCTCCAGCAGAGACACTATCGTTATTATTATCCTCAAAAATGTCTTCGACATCGTTGTGAAATGAATTAAAATCACTTGCTAGAATCGTATTACCGGCAGAGTACGTCATATTTTTCTCCTAAATTTATCCCCAATTTGACGTGAGGATAACCGTCACTTCGATTACGCACCGGTGACTGGTACGATTACCCACGTTTATTATAGTGTCTGAGGCTCCACACTATGTACAAGATACAATAGTTTGTCACTAACTATATTTATCATAAAATCGGCATACATAAAGAAAGCAGGGCATATGCCCTGCTTTCATCTTAACAATATATTTAATATTACGAACTTATTTGAATATATGCTTCAATTGAACCTAACTCATCGTCCGTTTTATCTTCAAGTGCTCTACCTATAACACCCCAATGAAGGGCCATTTGCTCTCCTTGTTCATTACAATGCTTAATAAACTCTTGTGGCAATGCTTGTGCAATGCCTGATACTTCACTATTAATTAAACGATCACCTTTATTAATTTTACCAATTACTTTAACTGGTACTCGACCAATTATTGTAACATATGGATGTGTATTTGAAGTACCTGCCTCCGAATTCATCCTATAAGCAGGCTGTGTTGAAATAACACCAAATACCGAAGTTGAGCAAAAACCATTTGCTGTAGTTATTTCATTAACGCCGCCCAATTGAACTACTGTTCCAGGGCTAATTGTTTCATCTGCATGATATCGTTCTGCCATATCAGCGTATTGTGCTGATGTTGCTTGGCCATATAATATAGCACATTGCATATCTGCATCTGAATGAGTTGCACCATCGGTTGAAGTTGTTGCTCTCCAACGATCTGATGATTCTTCCCAAACCCAATATGCATCAGTTGCGCCACGTTCTGCTTGTAAACCAATGTATGTAGCAGTAGCGCCTGAATTACCATTTGCTAGTTGCATAATTGTATCTTCAATTGAAACTGTTGCTGTATTAACAGTTGTTGTAGTACCATTAATTGTTAGATCGCCACTAATAACAACATTATTACTAAATGTTTTAATCCCAGCAATTGTTTGGTTACCCGATGTAGAAACAAAGCCTCCCGCACCAATACCGCCTAACAAGGCCGAGTCGGTTGCAGTTGCGGCATTACCACTAATATTAATTGCGTAAGTACCGGTTAGTCTTCCTGATGGAACTGTACCTGATGCTAAGTTACCAGCATTGGTATAAAACGTATCAGCGTTACCATTTAGTTGTGTTGAGTTTGTTGCGGTTGAAGCATTACCAGTTAAATTACCAGTAAATGTTGTACTAAAAATATTTGCAAATGTTGCAACTGACGACCCAATTGTGTACGTGTTGGTAGCATCTGGCAACGAATTATCGTTTGTTCTAATAAATGGTGCGATTGCTGAGTTAGTATAGTTTGCATAATCTAAATAGTAACTTGGAAGTTGGCCACCCAATTTATTTGAATCGGATGCATTATTAACAGTAGCATCTGTATATGTTGTATTAATATTCATACCACGTGTTACTTTACTATTATTAGCAAGATCACTATCCGTATCGGCTGCGCCATGAATTGCTGTTACGAGTTCTTGTTCACCTTGTCCTGATGGTTCAGTTGCTTTAAACCAAAATGTTTCTTGGGCCCAAGTAGCAACAATCATACTTGCTGTAAGAGTTGCAGTCGGTAATGCTGGATCTCTAACAACCATTGCTACAACTGTTTTAGTATCAGTTGAATCTGTACTTGTAAGATCAGTCGTTGATGTTACTTTAACAAATTCTAATTTGGCACCATAATCGCCTGGTGTGGTTGCATTAAGAAATGCTGAACCGCTTTTAATTTTTAATTGTTTTTCACTTGTACTAAAAAACAAGTCGCCTTCTAGTGAAGATGCTGGCTCACTTGCCGCCACCGTCACTCCTAATCTTTTAAACGAATTTGCATCACCTGCTGTACTGCAAACTTTAAGTAAATTCTCACTCTTGTCATACCATAGTTGGCCTTTAAGTGGGTTCGCAGGAGCAGTTGTTTTTGCAAAGTTTTCAGTTAGATAAACAAAATTGCTCGCAACTAACGCACCATAGCCGCTATAGTTTTTACCTAGAAGAGTAAGAGAACTTGCAGTTGTATCTACAGTACCAGGGGAAATATTTGTTAAAAAGTTCCCATCGAATGTATTAATTGTGTAAGTCATTTTTCCTCTCTTAACTCATTTGTATTCTTAATGTATATACTACTTCAATTATTCTATTTAATGATTTTTGTACAGGATGAAAAATTACGTGTGTTAACATGTAACACTTAGATGCAAAGTCAGTATGTGTTCCTGAGGCTGTTGCATCGCCTACAATTTCATTACCTGTTGATGGATCTAAACTAAACAATCCTAACTCGTCAAATACAAAATCATTATTTGAAGTACCATCACTATTATCAAAATCTTCTTGTGTACTTGGTTCACCAAAATCTAATGTACAAGTTACTTTAATATCTGTATAACTTGTTGTACTTTTTGTAACTTCAATTTTGTTTTTAGTTGGAGCAGTATTTCCAGGAGCAAGATCATCAACAACTTTAAAATATTTTAAAGTATGTAATCCTGAAACTGGAGTAATATCTGGAGCCTCTGATACATTTGTTGTTTTATATGTAATTGTTCCTAATGCATTAACACTAGAACCACCATTACCAAAACCCATATAATGAATATCATAGTTGGCTTTTCCTGCTAAACTTTGTGCAAGAAAGTGTGCCATATTACCATAATGAATTGCATTACGCTTGTTAACCAATTCAACAGGCTTTTCTTCATCCGTAATATCACGAATTAGGATGTGGCCTTCCATGTGTACTCCACCAATCTCGTCGACTGATTGCTCTTGTTCTGTTTTTTTAATTTCGTTTTCCATCGTATAACTCATTCTATAAGTATTTATCAACAAAAATTATATTAGTATATTATGTTAATGCAGTACCTTTATTGTCCCGTAAAAATCTTGCTTCAAAACTTCCCGAATTAATTGACCCGTATACACTATGTGGTGCCCACATTGTTTCATAGTTTCCAGCCATTGTATTGTTATCTGTAATACCATATACTGTTGTTCCTGATGTATGATTTTCATCAGTTGTAGTTACTGTTCCGCGTCGGCAATTTAGTAATTTATTGTTACTATGATCGACCTCGTAGTATTCAATTCTTTCTACACCAATAAAGATTACGCCAGGAACAGCATGTCCTTTATAATATGTATCTTTTACTGGCATTGGCAATTTAGAAACATCAGTAACTGCTATTTCGGTTGTACCTTTAGTTAAAGCACCTACAATTGTTGTACTTTGTGCATCGCCTAATGCATAAATTCTTTTCTCTCCATCAGCATCAAAATATTGTCTCCAACTAAGTGCTAAATCAAGGTAATCTGCACCAGGTGATGTAACTGTTGCTGATGTAATCTTACCAGCATCGTCGCCAGTACCAATTGTAGCAGTTGCAGTACAACCGCTTGGCGCTGGGCTTGAAGATGAAACATAAGCTCCTCTTATGAGAACATTAACACTAGTATATCCTGCACCAGGATCGGTTATAGTAATTCCTATAACTCCGCCGCTAGAGACTATAGCATAACCGCTTGCTAGTCTAGTAAATGTACCAACAAATTGAACTGACACACTTCGTGTTTCGGTTGTAATTTGTAATCCTTCTTTAGGATTAACTGGAACAAATTCTTCTGGGTATTGTTCATGTTGTGGCCTAATAAAGTTTTTACTATCTC
>Ga0209554_1003093_pt1 | contig 10947 bp, 12 predicted proteins | sample MarorgKNORR_S2LV_5_FD_188221 | JGI IMG/M metagenome (GOLD analysis project Ga0209554, IMG submission 188221) | Marine microbial communities from the Southern Atlantic Ocean, analyzing organic carbon cycling - Bottom_A/KNORR_S2/LV (SPAdes) (version 2) | ecosystem: Environmental > Aquatic > Marine... | reverse complement strand
GGTGCGCAAAGGCATTGCGATGTTCGAGCGCGTGAATGTGCCCATCCTTGGCATCGTGGAAAATATGAGCTACTTCACCGCGCCCAACGGCGACCGCATTGAAATCTTCGGCCACGGCGGCGGCGCGGCGGAAGCGAAACGGCAAGGCACCGCGTTCCTCGGCGAAGTGCCGCTGTTCACCGAAATCCGCGAAGGCGGCGATTCCGGCATTCCGGTGGTGGTCAAATCCCCCGAAGGCGCCCCGGCCCAAGCCTTTGGCGCGGTGGCAGCCGCTTTGCGCGACTGCCTCGATTAAAAGTTATCCACGCTTTTCGCCCGTTGTTCACCAGTGACTGGGGACAATTTGGTGCATTTTTCGCTTTTTTTCCCGAAAAAAGTGTTGTTTGTCTTGAACAGACGGTGCTACCTTCCCGTCCCATTTGGCGGAGAAATCCCAATGGCAAAGTCCACTGACAATCAGGAATTGCTGAAGCGCTCGTCGCTTTACCACGAATTTTTGGCGGAACGCGAAGAGATCCTGCGGCACAAGTGGATTGAATCCGAGAAAGCCGGCATCGATGTTGGCTTCGAGGAAGCGCTCACGGGATGGATGCTGAAGCACCGCTCCCAATGGCGCAAACGCCGGCACGCCGCTCGGCAATGTGTTTGAAATTTTGATGCCCTTTAACGCGGTCCCGCGAGGCCGCCAAGGACGATGATGAAACTAAACGGATTTTATCCGCGTTGGATTCACGTGCAAACAAGCACGCGGAATCGGCGCGGGTTTTTTTATGGCTGATCAACCCACCGCGCGCACAGTTTTGGAAGCCGACGCCCTCGCGCGCGCGTGGCGGCGCGTGGCGCACGAGATCGCCGAAGCCCATACCGCCGGTGGCGCGGTCATCCTCGTGGGCATCCAACGCGGCGGCGTGGCGCTGGCTCAACAACTCGGCGAAACGCTCGGCGGCATTTACGGCCAAGCCGTGGCGGTGGGCTCCGTGGAGCCGGGACTGCACCGCGACGATCTCTCCCAACGCGGCATGGCCGAACTGCGCCCCACCGAATTGCCCGGTGATTTGGCGGACAAAGTTGTCGTGCTCATCGATGATGTTCTCAGCACCGGCCGCACCGTGCGCGCGTCCATCGATGCCGTGATGGCATTTGGCCGACCGCAGTGCATTCGGCTGGCGGTGCTCATTGACCGCGGCCATCGCGAGCTACCCATCCGCCCCGATTTCGTTGGCAAAAATCTTCCCACCCATCCCGACGAACACGTGGAAGTGCGCACGAACGATTCCGGCGCGCCCATCGCCGTCACTATTAAAAAATGAGTTGGCATCGCAAACATCTGCTGGACATCGAAAGCCTCAGCGCCGAGGAACTCACCACCGTGCTCGACACCGCGCGCGAGTTCAAAGCTGTGGGCGAACGCGACATCAAAAAAGTCCCCGCGCTCCAGGGCAAAACGGTGGTGAACTTTTTTGTGGAACCCTCCACCCGAACGCGCGTGAGCTTCGAGCTTTCCGCGAAACGATTGAGCGCGGACATCATCAATTTTTCCGCCGACGCCTCATCATTCCAAAAAGGCGAGAGCTTCAAGGACACCGCGCGCACGCTCGAGGCGCTCAATGCCGACATCATTGTCATCCGCCACAAAGCCGCCGGCGCGCCGCATTTTCTGGCGCGCTTTCTCAAAGCCCACGTGGTGAACGCCGGCGACGGCGCGCACGAGCATCCCACGCAAGCGTTGCTCGACGTGTTTACCATCCGCGAAAAGAAAGGCGCCATCGCCGGGCTCAACGTCACCATCCTTGGCGACATATTATTCAGCCGCGTGGCGCGCTCCAACATTTGGGCCCTGCGCAAGCTCGGCGCGAATGTCACGCTGTGCGGTCCGAGCACGCTTGTGCCGCGCGTGTTCGAGCAAATGGGATGTCGCGTCACCTACGATATCGATGATGCGCTGGCCGGGGCCGATGTCATCAACCTCCTGCGCATCCAGCACGAACGCCAGCGCAAGACGATGTTTCCCAACATCGGCGAATACGCCCGCCTCTTCGGCCTCAACCGCGCGCGCCTCGCCAAGGCCAAGCCCGACGCCCTCATTATGCACCCCGGCCCCATGAACCGTGGAGTAGAAATCGAAAGCGAACTCGCCGACTGCGACCGCGCCGTGATTCTCGAACAAGTCACCAACGGCATCGCCGTGCGAATGGCGGTGTTGTATTTGGTGAACGGCGGAATCGCTGAAGAGCTTTAAAGATTCTGCTCAAGCACCGCTTGGCTCGCCTCGGCTACGTCCGCGTGCAGCGATTTGCCATGACTGTCCATTGTGACGACAACGGGAAACTTGTCTACCTTCAGTTCCCAAATGGCCTCGGGACTGCCGAACTCTTCCAGAAAATACACGTTGCGAACCTGGGTGATGTGTTCAGCCAACACCTGCGCCGCGCCGCCGATGGCGTGCAAATACACGCTGCCGTGTTCCACGCAGCCCGCGAGCGTCTTCGGCCCCATGCCACCCTTGCCGATCACCCCGCGCACGCCAAACTTTTTCATAATGTCCGCCTGATACGGCTCCTCGCGAATTGAGGTCGTCGGCCCGGCCGCCGTCACCTGCCAATCGCCCGCGTCATCCTTCACCACCACCGGCCCGCAATGATAAATAATGCTGCCCTCCAAGTTCACCCCTTCGGGCAGTTCGCCGCCTTCGTGCAAATATTTGTGAACCGCATCGCGCCCGGTATACACCACACCCGAAATCTCCACCGATTCGCCCACCTTGAGCGCGCGAATTTGTTCTTCGGAAATGGGTGTGGTCAGCTCGGTCATTTTAATAAAGCCACTCCGTGATTTCTCCTGCTTCATTCAGCACCGCGCCGTGGCGACGGAAGGCCCAGCACATGTAGCTGACGCTGACGAAGTACGAGGCCGGCACGCGGTTGGCGGCGCGGATTTTTACGCCGAGCAACGTGGTGTTGCCGCCGAAGCCCATCGGGCCGATGCCGAGTTTGTTGGCGGTGGTGTGGATGTCGTTTTCCAACGCGGCCAGTTCGGCGTTGTCGTTTTCATCATCGAGATTGCGCAGGAACTGCGTTTTCGAAAGTTCATAGCCTGTGGCCCGATCCCCGCCGATGCACACGCCGAGAATGCCCGGGCCACAGCCTTTGCCCTGGGCTTGTTGCACGGCATCGAGGATGACTTTGCGGCAGCCGTCGAGGTCGCGATTAGCGTTCAGCTTGGTATTCGGCAACGAGTACTGCGCGCCGACATTTTCGCAGCCGCCGCCTTTGAGCACGAGGCGCACAGTCACATTCGCTTCGCGGGTTTGATGAAAATGAAAGGTCGGCGCGCCGGGGCCGATGTTGGTGCCATCGTTTTTGCCGGTGAGCGAATCCACGGAATTTTGCCGCAGGAATCCGCGCTTTGTCGCCTCGGTCACCGCCGCGCGGGCGGTGTCGGCAAACTCCATTTGATCGTACCCCACCGGACAATCCACATAAAAAAGCACGCTGCCGGTATCCTGACAAAGCGGCTGAGATTTCTCCTTGGCAAGCGCGATGTTGCGCTCGATGATTTCCATTGCGTTCTTGGCGATGGTATCCTGCTTCTCGTTTTCCAACGCCGCGAGAATGGCGCGCTGCACATCATCGGGTATCTCCGCCGACGTGCGGCGAATGATTTCGATCAACGATTCAACCAGCGGTCCCATTGCGGCACTACATTAACGCGTAGGCGCGCCGGTGTCAATCTGAGGACGGTTGGCGTTGACCTCGGCGAGCCAAGCGGGCAACGTGCCGCCGAGATGAGCAAGGGCTCCGAAACAAAACCAAGCAAGGCCCGCCAAGCGCGCGCACCCAAGGCGTTGCCGCTGGTGGTGGCCGTGCCCAAATGGCCGTTCCTGTTGGCGGACATTATTTTCATCGGGCTTGGTTATTGGATCAGCACACTCATCACCGGCACAGCCGAGCAATGGCACATCATTTCTATTCTCGTATGTGCCGGGCTCGGTGCGGCCTTCGCGGTGGCGCCGTTTTATTTTGAGTATCGCGCCGAGGCTAAGGCGATTGAGATTGCCCAGCTCACCACCGTGGCGAAGGAGGTCAACAAAATGGAAAGCGTGGCCGCGCAAATCGCCGAGGCCACCGAGCGCTGGAATGCCGTGCAGGAATCCTCCGGCCAAACCGCCCATCTCGCCGAAGAGATCGCCACCGGCATCGCCGCCACGGTGAAGGAGCACCACGAGTTTATGGCCAAAGCCGGCGACGACGAACACGCCACGCTTAAGCTCGAAGTGGAAAAGCTCCGCCGCGCCGAGCAGGATTGGGCGGCAACGCTGGTCGGCCAGTTGGATTTGGTGTATCGCCTCGAACGCTCCGCTGCCGCGTCCGGCAAAGAACCGTTCATGCAAACGATGGCCACGTTCCAATCACAATGCCGCGACCTCGCCAAGCGCGTGGGGCTCGTGGCGTTTGAAGCGGAACCGGCCGCCGCCTTCGACGCTGAACAACACGGCCTGCTCGACAACGAAACCAAGCCCGCCGAAAGCGCCAAGGTCACCGAAACGCGCCTACCCGGCATCCGCCTCCAAGGCCGGTTGATCCGTAAGCCTTTGGTGTCCGTCGCCTAGTCCGTCGCGACCGCCTTCCGACTAGCGTGCGCACATACGCCGCGCTTGCTGACGACGATGAATTCCAGCAATTCCCGCGCGCGGTCGCCCACGGTTTCCTTCAGCAACTCGCTTGCTTTTGCGCCATCCAAAAACACTCGCCGATAAATCGTTTTCAACTCCGTGCGTTCCTCCGTGCCGACGTCCGCGCGGCGTAGGCCCACGATGTTGAGGCCACATAATTTGTTCACGCCGAACACCATCGTGAACGGCGGCAAATCCTGACTCACTGCCGCATTGCCCTGCATCATCGCGAGCGAACCAATGTGCACAAATTGATGTACCGCGCAGTTGCCGGAGAGAAACACGCGATCGCCAATCACCGCGTGTCCACCCACAAGCGCGCCGTTGGCGAAAATGTTGTGGTCGCCCACCACCGCATTGTGCCCCACGTGACTGGCGGCCATAAAAAAATTGTCGCTCCCAATGACCGTGTCCTCATCCGGTGAATTGGATCGATGCACCGTGACGTGCTCGCGAATCTCATTGTCATCACCAATGCACAGTCGCGTGGGCTCGCCGTTGTACTTCAAATCCTGCGGTGCATCGCCAATCACCGCCCCGGCGTGGATGCGATTGTTTTTGCCGAGCGTGGTTTCGCCCGTGAGATGCGCGTGCGGACCAATCTCGCAGCCCTCCCCAATTGTCACACCCGCATCGATGACGGTGTGCGGCCCCACGGTGACGGATTCGTGCAACTCGGCTTTGGGGTCGATGATGGCGGATGGGTGAATCATTGATAAATGTACCCGTGCTCCTTCAGCGAAAAATAATCTTGTGCGCGGTCGGTCGTGCGTTGGCCGAGAATGACGTGGTCGAGCACTTCAATTTTTAATAGCTGCCCGGCGCGCACGAGGTCGCGAGTAACAGTGATGTCGGCTTTGGACGGGGTGGGGTCGCCGCTGGGGTGGTTGTGCACGAGGATGACGGCGGAGGCATTGGCGGCCACGGCGTGGCGGAAGACGTCGCGCGGGTGAACGATGGCGGCGTCGAGCGTGCCGTTGGTGAGATGCACTTTGCGAATGAGCCGACGGCGTGTGTTCACGAAGATGGCATAAAAATGTTCGACCTCGTAGGGGCGGCATTCCTCGCGCAAAAAATTGGCAACGGATTCCGGCGTGTCGAGCACGGGCGCGGCTTCTCGAATTTCCGCAGCCATTCGGCGGGCGAGGGTGAAGGCGCTTTGCAGCGCGATCGCCTTGTCGCGGCCGATGCCTTTGATCGTTTGCAACTCCTCCAACGTCGCTTGGGATAGCGCACTGAGTGTTCTGAATTGGCGAACGAGTTCCGCGCCGATATCCACGGCGGATTTTCCTTGGAGGCCAGTGCGTAAAAGGATGGCGATGAGTTCAACATCCGAAAGCGCATCGGGGCCCAGCTCGGCTAACCGCTCTCGCGGGCGTTCGCGGTTGGGCAAATCCTTGATGCGCGTTGAAAGGGTCACGGGGAAAGAATGGCCCCATTAATATTATCGGCAAGTGTTTTATTCGGGCACGCGAAAGCGCGCAAACTCCGCGCGCGCGTGATCGGGGATGCGGGCCTTGAGGTGGACGATGTCGCCTTCGTAGCGTTCCTCATCCACTTGGCCAAGGGCGCGGATGCGGGCGAGCGTGGCACCGTCGCTGGCGGGAACTTGCAGCTCGAGGCAGGTGCGCACGGGCCGCAGCATAATGCCCAGCTCGGCTTGCAGTTCGTCGAGGCCCTCGCCGGTCTTGGCCGAAACACACACCGCGTGCGGGTACTCGCGCAGCCAATGGAGGTTGCCGTTGCGCTCGGGGAGTTTGTCGATTTTGTTGAAGACCATCAGCGTCGGCTTGTCGTCTGCGGCAATTTCCTTGAGCACTTCGTTGACGGACGCAATTTGGTCGGCGGCTGATTCGCTGGCGACATCCACCACGTGCAACAGCAAATCCGCCTCCACCACTTCCTCGAGCGTGGCTTTGAATGATTCCACCAGTTGATGCGGCAACTTGCGAATGAAGCCCACCGTGTCGCTGAGCAGCGCGTTTTGGTTGGTCGGCAAAGTAATGCGGCGCGTGGTGGGATCGAGCGTGGCGAAGAGTTTGTCCTCGGCCAACACCTCCGCGCCGGTGAGCGCGTTGAGCAGTGTGGACTTGCCGGCGTTCGTGTAACCCACGATGGATGCCAACGGCCATTGGCTGCGCTGGCGGCCTTGGCGTTGGGTTTGGCGCACGCGTTTTACTTCCTTCAAATCGCGCCGCAGTTTTGCGATGCGATCCTGGATGCGGCGGCGATCCACTTCGAGTTGGCTCTCGCCATCGCCGCGCATTCCGATGCCGCCTTTCTGCCGCGAGAGGTGCGTCCACAAACCCGTGAGACGCGGCAGGATGTGCTGCAACTGCGCCATCTCGATTTGCATTTTGCCTTCCCGCGTGCGGGCGCGTTGGGCAAAAATATCGAGGATGAGCGCGGTACGATCGAGCACTTTGCAATCGAACACACGCTCGAGGTTGCGCGTTTGTGCGGGCGAAAGTTCATCATCAAAAATGACTGTGTCCACATCTCCTTGTTTGCAAATGTCGGCGAACTCTGTCGCCTTGCCTTTGCCGATGTACGTTGCGGCGTGGGGGCGGTCGAGGCGTTGGGTGCCTTCGCCGATGATTTGCGCGCCGGCGGTGCGGGCGAGTTCAGCCAGTTCGGTCATCGTTTCAGCGAGATCCGCGCCGGTGCGATTGCGCAGTTGCGCGCCGATGAGGAAGACTCGTTCGGTGGCTCCAATTTGTTCCGCGAGGGCTTTCACGTGAGTTGCTCAATCAATCGCCGCGCCGTTTCCGCCGGGGCCTCGGCGGCGGGGACGGTCAGCGTCTGGGTTCCGCGCAGCTTGCGGAACCACGTCATTTGTCTGCGGGCGAATTGCCATGTGCGTGACTTAACCAACGCAACGGTTTCCGGCAAGCCTTGTTCGCCCTTGAGGTGCCCAATAACCTGTCTATATCCGAGGGCTTGTTGCGCAACAGGATTGCCCTCCAAGGCTGAGCGCAGCGAACAAGTTTCTTCGACCAAACCGGCGGCAAACATCGCGTCCACACGCGTGTCGATGCGTTGTCGCAAATCTTCGCGGTCGCGTTCGAACAGGAAAAAGTTTGTCGGCACATTGCCGGTCCATTCGGCGCGTTGTTCGGAAAAGGGTTTTCCCGTGAGACGAATGACTTCAACTGCACGCGCCACTCGTCGTCGGTTTTGGCGATCGATGGTTCCGTGGGTGGCGGGGTCGTGCTCGAGCAATTCCGCCACGAGGGTTTCCAAATCCATCGCTTCCATCTCCGCGCGTACGGTTGCGTTCGCTTGCGGAGCATCGCCCAACCCTTCGAGCCACGCGCTGAAATACAATCCGGTGCCGCCACAAAAAACGGGGCGCTTTATTTTTTTGTTTTGCTTTTCCGTGTGTGTCACGAAACTGGCGGCATCGAAGGATTCGGTTAAATCAAGAATGTCGATGAGGTGATGCGGGACGACTTCGCGTTCTTCGGCGGTGGGCTTGGCGGTGCCGAGATCCAGCCCGCGATAGACTTGCATTGAATCGACGGAAATTATTTCGCCCTTTACCCGTTGGGCCACCTCGAGTGCCACCGCAGATTTCCCGCTGGCGGTGGGGCCGGCGATGAAGACGGGGACACCCATCGTTCAGGTTTCCTTTTCGGTTTCTTCCTCGTCCGGCGATCCTTCGCGCCACGCGAGGAGGAAGAGCATTCCCACGCCTATGCAGATGCCCATGTCGGCAATGTTGAAGGCGGGATAGCCCAGCTCGGAGCCATCGCTGCGGATGAGATAAAATCGCACGAAATCAATCACGTGTTGATACGCCACTCGGTCAATGAGATTACCGATGATGCCCCCGATGAGCAGGCCGAGGGCGAGCTTGCCGGTGGGGGTGTGGGTTTCGAAATGGTGTCGATACTTGATGAGCGCAATCAGTGCCACCACGGAAAGCGCGGCAAGCGGCAGGCTGCTGCCTTCGAACATACTCCAAGCCGCACCGGTGTTTTTCCAATTCACAAAACGGAGAAAGCCTTCTATGACAATTTTTGTTTCGTTTCCTTCGAGTGCGCGGAGGACCAAGAGTTTGGTGATTTGATCGGCCACCAACACGATGGCTGCCGTGGCGAGGATTCGTTTTTCCTCGAAGAACGAAACGGTCTCGCTGGGGGGAGCCGCTTCTGCCTTGGGTTCTTCCATCCCGGCTAGTTCGTGCGCATCGGCATCAGCACGTAAAGGAAGGGCGTGTTGCTCTTGAGCACGCCGGGGCTGAGGCTATCGGTGAGCTCAAAAAATACTTCGTCGCCCTCGAGAACTTTAAGGGGGTCCATCAGGAACGTGGGGTTGAAGGCAACTTCGATTTCCGGGCCTTTGTATTTGATGGCGATTGACTCTCGACCCGAGCCAACGTCGGGCGTGTTGGCGGTGATGGTGAGGTTGTCGTTGGCGAAGGTGAGCTTCACGGAATTGGCCTTGTCGCTGGTGATTTGATCGGCGCGGCGCAAGGCATGATGAAGCTCCTCCTTGCCGAGCGTAATGCGCTCCTTAAATTCGCTGGGAATGACTTGTTTGAAATTTGGATAATTTCCTTCCACAAGTTTGCTGTGGAGCACGATGGATTCGCCGCCTTCCTGTGGCATCGTGAATTCCACGTGCGTGTCCCCCAGCCGGATTTCTACATCTCCGGTGCTTTGCAACAAGCGTTGCAATTCGGCCACCGCTTTGTTTGGCAGGATGAACGAGGCCGTGGTGCCTCCTTCGATTTCCTCTTCCACCAACGCAAGCCGCCGGCCGTCTGTGGCCACGAGCGTGAGGTGGTCGGGCGTGATGACGATGTTGATGCCGTTGAGCACGTGGCGCGATTCGTCGGTGCTCACGGCGTAGCCCGTCTTGCGAATCATTTCCTTGAACTTTGCCTGCGGCACTTTCACTTTGCCGCTCTCCTTGAATTTCGCCTGTTGCGGATACTCATCCGCGCCGATGCCGTTGAGCTTGTACTTCGACGCCCCGGCTTGGACGGTCGCCACCTCTTTGTCGCTCACCTCGATGTCGATTTCGGTCGCCTCAATTTCGCGCACCAAGCCGAAGAGCCGTTTGGCCGGCATCGTGGTGGCTCCCTCGCGCTCCACTTCGGCGGGCACCGAGGCGTGCACGCTCACCTCGAGATCGGTGGCGCGCAGCTCCAACCGGTTGTCGCCCGCGACTAGCAGCACGTTGGAAAGAATGGGAAGCGTGGACCGAGCGCCCACCACATTTTGAACCGCCTGCAATCCGCTGGCGAGGTCGTCTTTGGTTACCGAGATTTTCACAAAGGCTAATTAGATGAATGATTAAAACAGTATCACACTATTATTAAGGGCCGTGGATAAGGCAAACAACCCTCGGAGTTAAGGCGGAGCGGTGGAAAAAAGCCAGAAATTTCGACCCACGCCTGTGGATAAAAATGTTGGCAAAAACCGGCAAGTCGCAAAAGTCGGGGAAAACAGAGTTGATGGGGACTTTTCATCGAGTGATACCCATCTTATTACCCGACCGACAACGCTCCACAACGCGCGGAATGATTTCACAAGCGGCCGCGATTTCATCGGCCGTGGTTTCGCGTCCCAGGGAAAGCCGCACCAACGCATTGGCCTCGGCGGCGGGCGCCCCCATAGCGAGAGCCACGTGCGAGGGAGTGACCGAACCGCTGGCGCAAGCCGAGCCCGCCGAAGCACAAAGTCCTTCCAAATCCAAACCGCTCAAAAGCGCAATGCTGTCGGTGCCTTCAACGGTAAAGGAAACGGTGTTGGTTAAACGATTGGCGGAATCGCGATCGCCAAGGAAAGTTGAGCCGTCGGTGGCGTCCACCATTTCAATCAACTTCCCAGCGAGCGGGGCCAGTGATTCCACTGGGAAAACAGGGGTGGGAAAAAACCGAACAATCGCTTCGGCGAGGCCGATGATGCCGGCGAGATTCTCAGTGCCCGCACGACGTTCGTTTTCGTGCGGAGCGCCGTGCACGATGGGATCCGGCATCAAAGGCGATTTGGCGTAAAGTAGCCCCGCGCCATTGGGGCCGTAGAATTTGTGGGCGCAGAGCGAAACGAGATCCGCATTGAAATCGCCAATGCCAACGAGGGAAGATTTTCCAAAGCACTGCACGGCGTCCGTGTGGAAAACCACGCCCTTATCGGCGCAAAGTTCACCAATTTCCGCCACCGGCTGCAGCGTGCCCACCTCGTTATTGGCGGCCATAATGCTGACCAAAACCGTGTCCGGCCGCAGCGCCTCGCGCACGGACTCCACGGCCACGCGGCCGGCGG
>Ga0209554_1003092_pt1 | contig 10949 bp, 7 predicted proteins | sample MarorgKNORR_S2LV_5_FD_188221 | JGI IMG/M metagenome (GOLD analysis project Ga0209554, IMG submission 188221) | Marine microbial communities from the Southern Atlantic Ocean, analyzing organic carbon cycling - Bottom_A/KNORR_S2/LV (SPAdes) (version 2) | ecosystem: Environmental > Aquatic > Marine... | reverse complement strand
AGAGGAGGTCGTGGAAGTCGCAGTCGGCTGCCGGGAGGGTGTCGAGGGTGGGACCGATGTGTTCTCTCATTGGTGTCGGGTCAGTATCGCCAGCTCGCGCAGCCGGGCCACGGTCCCGCAGAGCTCGTCGGCGGCCGGTCCGGGTCGTCGCACGCCGAACACCCGCGCCAGCTCGTCGTAGTACCAGGCCTGCTGGTCGGGTCCGGCGTTGAAGCGGCTCCAGAAGTCCCCGCCGGTGAGCAGGGCGGCGGCCGCATCCTCCACGATGCAGCGGGCGTTGTGCCTCTTGTCGGCCAGCGACACGCAGAGCGTGGCCTGGTCGGCCTCGGCCAGATGGTCGATGTAGGCCTGCTTACGGCACGACCAGGGGGGCTTCTCCTCTCCGGGCATTGACTCCGTGGTGTCGCTGCAGGCGGCCACGATGCGGGCCACCTCATCGCCGAATCGACCGGCCACGTCAACCACCGTCGCCCGGGTGTCCTCTACGACATCGTGCAGCATCGCCGCGACGGCGATCGTCTCAGTCTGGTCCCGCAGTGCGTCATCGGTGGCGGCGTCCTCGATGGCCAGCGCCGTGACGGCCAGGAGGTGGCTGATGTAGGGGATCTGCGTGCCCTTGCGGGCCTGCCCGGCGTGCATGGACCGGGCGAACAGCACGGCATCGCCGAACCGCCTCGATACCGGGGGCGGCCTTCCGAGATCTCCCATCTCCCCAGTCTCGCCGACCTCGTCAGGCCAGACCATGGGGTCTCCGTACCGGCCCACGTCGGCCGACATCCTGGGCCTGTCCGGGCAACGGGTCTCACCCAACTCCTCGACGCCTGACGTCCACAGCGTTGCGCTACTCGATGCGCATGCCGGAGATGGCCCGGCTGATCACCAGTTGCTGGATCTGCTCGGTGCCCTCGAAGATGTCGTGGATCTTGGCGTCCCGGTGCCACCGCTCCACCGGGCAATCGCGGGTGTAGCCGTAGCCGCCCAGGATCTGGATGGCCCTCTCGGTCACCCACGTTGCGGTGCGGCCCGCCTTCAACTTGGCCATCGAACCCTCGGCGTTCTTGAACGCTCCGTTCTTGGCCAGCCAGGCGGCACGCCATATGAGCATCCGGCTGGCATCGATCTCGGTTGCCATGTCGGCCAGCATGAAGGCGATGCCCTGGTTGGCGATGATCGGCCGGCCGAAGGCGTGGCGCTCCTTGGCGTACTCCAGCGAGTACTCGTAGGCGGCACGGGCCACACCTATGGCCTGGGCCCCCACCGCCGGTCGGGTGGCCTCGAAGGTCTGCATGGCGGCCTGCGCATTGCCCTTCTCGCCGCGGCGCACCCGGGCGAGGCGCTCGTCCAACTTCTCCTTGCCGCCCAGAAGGCACCGACCCGGGACCCGTACCTCGTCGAGGACGACCTCTGCGGTGTGGCTGGCCCGGATCCCGTGCTTCCTGTACTTCTGGCCCTGGCTGAGTCCGGGGGTGCCGGGTGGAACGATGAACGAGGCGTGGCCCTTGGAGCCCAGCTCCGGGTCGACCACGCCCACCACCACGTGGATGTCGGCGATGCCACCGTTGGTGATCCAGGCCTTGGTTCCGTTCAGCACCCACTCGTCGGTGGCCTCGTCGTAGACGGCCCGCGACCGGTAGCCGCCGACGTCGGAGCCGGCGTCGGGTTCGCTGGCGCAGAACGCCCCCAGCTTCAGGTCGGTGGCGTCGCCGTAGCACTGGGGCACCCACTCCATGACCTGCTCCTGGGTGCCGGAGGCGGCGATGCCAGCGGCAGCCAGAGCGCTACCCATGATGGCCATGCCGATCCCGGCATCGCCCCAGAACAGTTCCTCGATGGCCACCGGCATGGTGAGGCCGGTCTTGTCGCCGAGCATCCCCTGGGCCAGGAATTCCCAGCTGTACAGCCCGATCTCGGCCGCCTGCTGGACGATCGGGTAGGGAAACTCCTCCCTCTCATCCCATTCCGCAGCAGCGGGGCGGACCACGTCCACGGAGAACTGGTGTACCCAGTCGCGTAGCTGCTCCTGCTCCTCGGACAATTCGAGGCTGAACTCGCTCATGGGATGCTGCTCCTCGGCGCTACGGCTCGCGGGCGGACACCCGGAGGTTACCGTTCGGTAACTTGACCGTCCAGCGATTCCTCTCCCCGGGGCCGTGGCACGACGGCCAGGGCAGCCAGGGCCAGGGCGGCGGCCACCAGGTACGGGGCCCCCACGGCCACCCGGCCGAACAGCACGCCGGCCAGCAACGGCCCGATGATCCGGCCCAGCGCCCCGGCGCTCTGCTGCAGGCCGAGGGCCGACCCACGCCCGTCGGCACCCACCGTCTCGACAGTGGCGTTCGAGAGCGTCGGCCCGAACACCCCCTGGCCCACCACCAACAGCACCAGGGCGATGGCCAGCCCGGCCCAACCTCCACCCATGGCCAGCACGACCATGCCGGCCGCAACCAGCGACAGCGCGGCCCGCAGCGCCGAACGGGTTCCCAGCCGGGCGTTGACCGGTCCCACGATCCGGGTCTGGACGAGCACCATCAACAGCCCGATCGAGGCGAACAGGCCGTACACGGTCGGGTCCCCCACGTCGGGGAACCGTCTCTCCACCAGCATGGCGAAGGTGGCCTCGAACCCGGCGAAGCCGACCATCGCCACCAACGACAGCACGGCCAGGCGACGCACCGCCGGACCCGATGCACCCCACAGGGCCAGGCGACCCGGCCTCGGCCCGGGCCCTTCCGACGGACCTGCCCCTCGACCTGCCGTCTGACCTGCCGACCCATCCGCCGACGTGTCCGCGGACCTCCCCGCGGCGCGACCCGAGGGCAGCCGCACCAGGGCGACGATGGCGTTGCCCGCGGCCAGGGCGGCGGCCACGAAGAACGGCAGCTGCCGGCCTCCCAGCGCCGCTATCGATCCGATCAGCGGCCCTGCCACGAACCCCACCCCGAACGCCGCGGCCAGCAGGCCCAGCAGGCGGGGCCGGTCCTCCGGCTCGGCCAGGTCCGCCACAGCCGCCTGGCCCACCGCATACGACGACCCGGACGCCCCGTCCAGCACCCGGCCCAGGAACAGGATCCAGAGCACCCCGGCCAGCCCGGTCACCAGGCTCCCGATGGACGAGCCGATGAGGGCGGCGATGAGGACCGGCTTGCGGCCGATTCGGTCCGAGAGTCGGCCCCAGAGCGGCGCAGCCACCATCTGGGCGGCGGAGAACACGGCGATGACCGCTGCCGCCATCGCCGGCGAGGCCCCGAAGTCCTCGGCGTAGAGCGGCAGAACCGGCAGCATGATGCCGAAACCGACCATGTCCATGGCGACCGTGGCCCACACCACACCGAAGCCGACAGGGAGCGGCGAACGGCCGGTAGCGGAACGTCGTACAGAGCGGGTCACGGCGGCGAAGGCTAGCGGGGCCCCGGAGGCCCGCCGGTAGCCTCTGACCCTCATGAGCCACCCCGACGCCTCGGCCCAAGCGCCCGCCCCGACCATTCCCGAGCGCCCCGGCCTGGAGGGCCTGGAGGAGCGTTGGGACGCCACCTGGGAGGAGCGGGGCACCTACAGCTTCGATCGCTCCAAGGCCCGGGCTGACGTGTTCTCCATCGACACCCCGCCCCCCACCGTCAGCGGTTCGCTGCACGTCGGCCACGTCTTCTCGTACACCCACACCGACACCATCGCCCGCTACCAGCGCATGGCCGGCAAGGAGGTCTTCTACCCGATGGGGTGGGACGACAACGGCCTCCCGACAGAGCGCCGGGTCCAGAACTACTTCGGGGTGCGTTGCGAACCCTCACTGCCATACGACCCGGACTTCGCCGCCCCGGACGACGCCGGCGACCCGAAGGCCATCAAGAAGCGTGGCGACCTCGCCATCAGCCGCCGCAACTTCATCGAGCTCTGCCATGTCCTGACCGCCGAGGACGAGCAGGCCTTCGAAGCCCTGTTCCGCCGCCTCGGACTGTCGGTCGACTGGGCCCAGAACTACGCCACGATCGACGAACGCTGCCAGCGCGTCTCGCAGCGGGCCTTCCTCCGGAACCTGGCCCGCGGCGAGGCGTACCAGATCGAGGCGCCGACGCTCTGGGACGTCACACACCGCACCGCCGTGGCACAGGCCGAGCTGGAGGACCGGGAACGACCCGGCGCCTACCACACGCTGGCATTCCACCGACCCGGCGACGACGGCGACATCCACATCGCCACCACCCGCCCCGAGCTGCTGGCAGCCTGCGTGGCCCTCGTGGCCCACCCGGACGACGAGCGCTACCAGCCGTTGTTCGGTACCACCGTCACCACGCCGGTGTTCGGCGTGGACGTCCCGGTCGTGGCCCACGAGCTGGCAGACCCCGAGAAGGGCACCGGTGCGGCCATGATCTGCACGTTCGGCGACACCACCGACGTGACCTGGTGGCGCGAGCTGGACCTGGACGTCCGGGCGATCGTCAACCGGGCCGGCCGGATCAACCCCGAACCACCCCCCGGCATCGAATCCGAGGCCGGTCTGGCCGCGTATGCGCGCCTGGCGGGCAAGACCATCTTCTCGGCCCAGGCGGAGATGGTCGAGATGCTCCGGGAGACCGGCGAGATGATCGGCGAGCCGGAGCCCATCACGCATCCGGTCAAGTTCTTCGAGAAGGGCGACAGGCCGCTCGAGATCGTGACCAGCCGCCAGTGGTACATACGAAACGGCGGCAGGGACGCCTCCCTGCGGGCCGACCTCATCTCCCGCGGCGACCAGATCACCTGGCATCCCGCCTACATGCAGACCCGGTACACCAACTGGATCGACGGCCTGAACGGCGACTGGTTGATCAGCCGACAGCGGTTCTTCGGCGTGCCGCTGCCCCTCTGGTACCCGCTGGACGCCAACGGTGAGGCGGTACACGACGCGCCCATCGTCCCCGACGAGGCCGACCTGCCCGTCGACCCGTCGTCGGACCCCGCCCCCGGCTACGACGAGGCCCAGCGCGGCCAGCCCGGTGGTTTCGTCGGAGACAGCGACGTCATGGACACCTGGGCCACCTCGTCGCTGACCCCGCAGATCGCCTGCGGCTGGGAGGAGGACGACGACCTCTACAGCCGCACCTACCCCATGGACCTACGGCCCCAGGCCCACGACATCATCCGGACGTGGCTGTTCTCGACGGCCGTGCGCTCCCACTTCGAGGCCGACGCAGCACCGTGGGCCCACTGCGCCCTGAGCGGCTGGATCCTGGACCCGGACCGCAAGAAGATGTCCAAGTCCAAGGGCAACGTCGTCACCCCGCTGGACCTACTGGACCAGCACGGCTCGGACGCCGTGCGCTACTGGGCGGCGAACGGCAGGCCCGGAACCGACACGGCCTTCGACGACGGCCAGATGAAGATCGGTCGGCGCCTCGCCATCAAGATCCTGAACGCCAGCCGGTTCGCCCTCGGCTTCGGAGCCGGCGAGGCGACCCCGCTGGACATCGACCCGGCGGCCATCACGAACCCGCTGGACCGAGCCATGCTGGAACGTCTCGCAGACCTGGTCGACGAGGCCACCCGGGCCTTCGATGGCTTCGACTACGCCCGGGCGCTGGAACGCACCGAGACCTGGTTCTGGACCTTCACCGACGACCACGTGGAGCTGGTCAAGGCCCGTGCCTACGAGGGCGACGAGGCAGGCGCCGAATCGGCCCGCCATGCCCTGCGCCTGGCCCTCTCCACCCTGCTGCGCCTGTTCGCGCCGTTCCTCCCGTTCGTGACCGAGGAGGTCTGGTCGTGGTGGAGGGGCGGCTCCGTGCACCGCCAACCGTGGCCCTCGGCGGCCGAGCTGCGGGCCGCAGCCATGGTCGACGGCGAGTCGGTGGACTCCGCAATGGCCGGCGCGGCCGCCGATGCCCTGGCCGAGATCCGACGCCACAAGACGACCGAGAAGCGCTCACTGGCCACACCGGTCGTGGCCTGCACGATCACCGATACGCCCGAACGCCTCGCCTGGCTGCGCCCTGTGCTGGCCGACGTGGCCGCCGCCGCCCGGGCCACCGGCATCGACCTGGTCGAGGGCGAGACACTGTCAGCCGAGGTCGTCCTGGAGCCTGTCGCCGACTGACCCTCCCCGGGCCCCGGCAACCGGACACCGGTGCCCGACCGCCGGGGCGGCAGGGCCACCGCCGGATGCCCGGTCGTGCACCAGCCAGCCCAGCGGACGAGACTCGCCGGCATGTCGACACCCCCGGACTTCCAGACCATCAAGGTCACCTGCGATGGCCGTCGCGGCACCCTCACCCTGAACCGCCCCGACAAGCTCAACGCCCTGTCCAACGAGCTGATGGCCGAGGTGGCCGAGGCGGCCTCCTGGTTCGACCACCAGAGCAACCTCCGGGTCGTCGTGGTGAGCGGCGAAGGCCGGGCGTTCAGCGCAGGCTTCGACCTGTCGGTGTTCGGCGACGACGGCCCGTCGCCTGCCGGCGGACGGGTTCCGGCCGACACCGGACGGCTCATGGCAGACGCCCTGGAACGCACCTCCCCGGTCCTCATCGCAGCCCTGCACGGCCACGTGGTTGGCGGCGGCCTGGTGGTCGCTGCGGCGTGTGACCTTCGGATCGCCACCGACGACGTGTCCTTCTCGATCCCGGAGGTGGACCTTGGCATCCCGCTGGCCTGGGGAGGCATCCCCCGCCTGGTCCGCGAGATCGGGCCCGCCCTCACGAAGGAACTGGTCATGACCTGCCGCCCGTTCGGCGCCGAAGAGGCGATGGCCGCCGGGTTCCTGAACCGGATCGTGCCTGCCGACGACCTGGACACCGCCGTTGACGAGCTGGCCGAAGCGGTGGCGTCACGGCCGAGGGCCGCCGTGCTGGCCACCAAGCGACACGTCAACGCGGTGACCGACCAGATGGTCGGAACCGGCCGGTCCTGGTCCGACGCCGATGGCCTCACCGTGGCGTTGCGCGACCCGGAGGGGCGTGCATCGCGGGAGGCCTACCTGGAGCGGATGCAGGCCAGGAAGAAGGATCGGGGCTGAACCGTGACGATCGCCGATCGCCTCTTCACCAACGGCTCCTTCCACACACTGGACCCGGACAACCCCATCGCTGAGGCGCTGGCCTCCTGGCGGGGCCGCATCATCGGCGTGGGAGCCCGAGTCGACCTGGAGGCTCTCACCGGTCCTGACACCGAGGTCGTGGACCTGGGTGGTGCCACCGTGCTGCCCGGCTTCATCGAGACCCACATGCACCCCATCGCCGCCGGCGTCCAGATGCTGGCCCCCCAGATCGGCTACCCCGACTGCCGCACCGTCGCCGACGTGATCTCCGTCCTGCGAGAGGTGGCTTCCTCCACTCCAGTAGGCGAGCCCATCCAGTCCTGGGGCTACGACGACTCGCTCATGGTCGACGACCGCCACCTCACCCGCCACGACCTGAACGCGGCCAGCACCGAGCATCCGATCTTCGTCCGGCACATCTCCGGACACCTCTCGTATGCCAACGACCGCATGCTGGAGCTGGCCGGCATCACCAACGACGTCGAAGATCCCGTCGGCGGGCTGTTCCAGCGCGAGGCGTCGGGCCGCCCCAGCGGTTGCATGGAGGAGACGGCCAACTTCACCGTCGGAGGCATCCTGCCGTTCGCCGAACCCGACGTAATGGCCGCCGGCGCCAGGGCCATCTCCGACCACTGCCTGGGCGTGGGTGTCACGTCCATGACCGATGCGGCCGTAATGGCCACCGAGATGTACGCCACCTACCAGGAGGGGATCGACGACCGGTCCATCCGGGTACGCACCCGCCTGTTCCCCGGCTGGAGATTCGTCGGCGACCTTCCGCTGCGCACCGGCCTGGGCGGCGACATGCTCTCGATAGGGGCACTCAAGTTCGTGTCGGACGGTTCGATCCAGGGGTACACGGCATGCCTCTGCAAGGGATACCACGATCGTCCCGACGTCAACGGCACCGAGGTGATCCCCGCGGCAGAGTTGATCCAGCTGGTCTCCGAGGCACACCGGAAGGGCTGGCAGGTAGCGGTGCACGCCAACGGCGACCAGGCGATCGACAACACGCTGGATGCCTTCGAGGCCGCTCTCGAAGCACATCCCCGTGACGACCACCGGCACCGCATCGAGCACTGCCAGATGGCCCGCGAGGACCAGCTGGAGCGAATGGCCGAACTCGGCGTGATGGCATCCGTGTTCGTGAACCACGTCTGGTACTGGGGCGACCGCCACCGTGACCGGTTCCTCGGCCCGGAGCGGGGCTCGCGCATCGACCCATTGGCCAGCTTCACGGAGCACGGCATCGTCCACGCCCTCCACTGCGACATGCCGGTAACGCCGCTGGACCCGTTGTTCACCATCTGGACGGCGGTGAACCGGATCACCCGCGACGGTGACCTGCTCGGTCCCGAGCAGCGGGCCCGCGTGGCTGACGCAGTGGCGGGCTACACGTCGGCCGCAGCGATCCTGAACATGGAGGAGCACGACAAGGGCACGTTGGAGGTTGGCAAGCTGGCCGACCTGGTCGTGCTGGACGCCGACCCCTTCACCGTCGAACCGATGGCCATCCGTGACATCAACGTGCTGGCCACCGTGGTGGGCGGCATCACCGAGTTCGAGGCGTAGCCCCCCGGGTAGACGACCGGCGGTCAGCAGCGCTCCAGGAGCTGTCGGTAGAGGGACTCGTGGGAGACGTCGGTGTAGACGTTGCCGGTGACCGGATGCGAGCCGAACTTGGCGATGACCAGGTCCTTTTCCGGATGGCAGAACAATCGCTGGCCGTGTACCCCCATCGGCATGAACGCCCCCATGACCCGCTGCATGTTCCAGCAGTGCCGGTGGAAGGTCCAACCCTCCCTGGTGGCATAGCCGCCTCCGCTGCCCGGATACGGCTCGCCACCTGCAGCCAGGTCATCTGCCACTGCTGCAGGCAGGGCCTGTCGCTCATCGGCCCCGTCTCCCGCCCGCCCCGACCGTGACAGCATCCGTCCGAATCGGGCCAGATCGCGCAACGTGCAGGACATCCCACCGGAGGACACGGGGATGCCGAGATTGTCCAGGCTCACCGCAGCGTCTTCGGCGGCGCCCATAGGCCCCCAGATGCGCTCGGACACCCCGTCGATCCAGCGCTGTCCGGTCGCCCTGGAGACCGCCCAGGCCAGGACGTCCGTCGTAACCGACTTGTAGAGGAAGACCTCCCCGGGTTCGGTGGCACGCTCCGTGAAGCCGAGGATCGCCTCCTGAATGCCGTTCGGACCATCCCAGTCGGGAGGTGTGGGCGTGAACGCCATCGCCCGGCCGTAACGCATGATGTCAGACTGGTTGTCGCTGTAGTCCTCGACGAAGCGGATGCCATCGGTCATGTCCAGGGCCTGACCGACGGTGACCGGAGCAAAGGCGGTCTGCGCCAACTCAGGTACGTGGTCGGTGAGCGGATCGTCGAGGCCCATCACACCGTCGTGGATGGCCAGCATGGCGAGGACGCCGGTGACCGTCTTGGTCATGGAGAACATGGCGTGGCGGGTGGACGGGCCCATTGAGTTGAAGTACCGCTCAAGCACGACCTGTCCCCGGTGGAGGACCAGGAAGCCATCCGTGTAGGTGCCGTGCAACATCTCATCAAGGGTCCATCTACCGCCGTCGCCGTCGTCGATTGACAGCCCGTCCAGGTCCAGGCCGGTCCCGGCCGGAGATGCCGTCGCCAGCCCGGTGGCCGGGCCGTCACCGCGGCTGATCCGACCGGAGGCCCGCAGTTCGTCCATGTGGGTGAGCGCCCAACGGATGTGGGGCCATGCCAACCAGTTGCCGTGGTGGACGCGCTTGTCGACCGGAGGGGGACTTCCCACCATCAGGCCGTGTTCTGCCGCAGTCAACGGCTCCGGGAGCACATCCAACTCGGTCGGACGCAACCGCCCGGTCTCAGGGCTGACCATCGTCACAACGAGCCTGGGGGTCAACATCGGTTCGGGTTCTCCTCAACGGTTTCCCGGGTAGGGGCCGGGCGGGCCACCACCGGGCGTCCACCCGTGGGATCGTGGTCGGGTCGGCTGGTACTGGCCGGGTCGACTGGCTGGCTCGAGCCGTGAACCGCTGCCAGCTCGTGTTCCGTGGACTGGAAGCCGACAGCGACGAAGACCGCATCCAGGACCGCTGGGTCGATCGCCCCGGGAGTAGAGATGGCAACCAGGCGGCCGGAGGCCGGGCCGGCCAACTCCTGTGTCGCCACAGAGCCACCGGCGAGGTGCACGGCGGTCGGCCTGCCCTGCATATCGGTGACCACGGCCTTGGCACGCAGCAGGAGGTGGGCGTTGCCGTCCAGGACAGCAGCCAGCAGGTCCACGTCGACTGGCCCGGTTGACTGCCATGCGGTGGCGACCACCGCTACGTCCAGCGCACCAGCGGGCGTCGGTTCCGTGGCGTCCAGGCCACCCAGCACGAGCGGAACCCACCTGTCGTCGTCACGTGCCTCCACCACGGGGGTGTCAGGCGCCACCTCGGCACACCAGGCCCTGGCTGCAGCACCTCCACCGGCATCGATATCGGTCTTGGTGAGGATCAGCAGGCCGGCAGTCTCGGCCTGCCGTCTGACCAACGGCCCGTAGTTCGCATCGGAGGCTCGGGAAACCACGCTCGTGGCGTCGACTGCTACGACCACACCATCCAGCCGTATGCGCCGCCGGTCACCATAGGCGGCGACGCGGTCCGGCTCCGCCACGCCGCTGGCCTCGATCACCAGTCGATCCGGTGGGCGATCCGAAAGCACCAGGTCCCGCAGGGTCAGGGCGAGGGAGTCGCCAATGGAACAGCAGACACAGCCGTTGGTGAGCTCCACGGTGGCGCCGTCCCGGGCCGCCACCAGCTCGGCATCCAGGTTCACGGCCCCCACGTCGTTCACGACCACAGCGAAGCGTTCGCCACCTGACGCCCTCAGGAGGCGGTTCAGAAGGGTCGTCTTTCCGGACCCCAGCCAACCGCCCAGCACCACCATCGGGATGCG
>Ga0209554_1003091_pt1 | contig 10949 bp, 8 predicted proteins | sample MarorgKNORR_S2LV_5_FD_188221 | JGI IMG/M metagenome (GOLD analysis project Ga0209554, IMG submission 188221) | Marine microbial communities from the Southern Atlantic Ocean, analyzing organic carbon cycling - Bottom_A/KNORR_S2/LV (SPAdes) (version 2) | ecosystem: Environmental > Aquatic > Marine... | reverse complement strand
GCCCGGGAGGCGCAACCGGTGGTGCGGGCGGTGAGTAATCGATGCTCTGGAAACCGTCCAATGCTCCAGGGGACGGGGGCATCTGGGTGCCCGGATAACGCATGTCCCAGAAGAATCGGTTCATCCCTGCCCTGGTGGAGGGGCTGGGGCTTTCCTGCGACCCGCTGGAGAATTGCCGGATGATCTCGCCGCCCGCATCCGTGATGGTGAACATCACCTCACCCGTGGATGCTTGGGCCAGGTGATATTCGATCATCACTCCCCTCGGTGGGTTCCTCGCTGCGTCCGGAGGTCCCGAGTAGCCGCTGCCTCCTCGAAGTTGACGAAGAGCGGGGGATACTTCAAATAGATGCACCGGGGCCGAGGCGACTTCGGGGGTAATGGCACGCAGGGACGAGATGTTGTCCATGATCCAAAAGCCTCGTCCATGGGTTGCCACCACCAGGTCGTCGTCTTTCACGACCATCTGCATGACCATCACCGGAGGCAGGTTGCGTTGCAGAGACTGCCAGGAGTCGCCGGCGTCGAAGGAGACGTAGGCGCCGGTTTCCGTTCCCGCGTAGAGGAGACCCGGGCGGACCGGATCCTCCCTTATGACCCACGAGAAGTCGTTTTCCCGAATCCCGTTCGTGATCCGCTGCCAGCTGCTGCCGTAGTCGGTGGTCTTGTAGAGATACGGCGTGCGATCGCTCACCCGGTGTCGTTCACCGGAGATATAGATGGTCCCCGGCCTGTGGGGAGATACGTCTATGGCGGTGATGGTGGTCCATTCGGGGAGACCCGGCGGCGAGACGTTGCGCCAATTGAGGCCACCATCTTGCGAAAACTGCACCGTACTGTCGTCGGTGCCCACCCAGAGCTCACCCGCCTGCAGGGGAGACTCGGCAAGAGTCCGAATAACACTCACGTGAAAAAGCGAGGACGCATTGGAGCTGATGGGCCCTCCGGATATTTCGCCCATCACGTCCTGGCGGTTCCGCGTGAGGTCGGAACTGATCTGCTCCCAGGATTGGCCTTCGTCCGTGGATCGGAAGACGTACTGGGCGGCGGTGTAGAGGACGCCGGGATCGTGCGGCGACAGGAGTACAGGGAACGAGTAGTAGAAACGGTACTTGATGTCTGCGCCGGGCGTTCCGAACACCCACTCGGGCCAAACGCTGATGTGCGGAGCCTGCCCGGTTTCCCGGTCGAAACGGACCATCCTGGACCGGTCATTTGCATAGACCACGCTGCCGTCTGGCTTGACCGCCGTCTGCCCGCCCTCACCGGCTGGAATGGGAAGGTAGTGCGTCCAGCCGATGGACCGATCGTCGCTTCGACTTGGAATCCCGATGTGGCTGTTGTCGTTCTGGGAGGCGTAGAGCCAGTAGGGCTCCTGGTCGTCCACTGCCAGACTGAGAAGGTCTGCGGTGGGCTGGTTCTCGAGGCTCGACCAGGACTCACCTCCGTTCAACGTCACCGAGGCCCCCCCGTCGCCTCCGTTGATCATTCGGCGAGCGTTGTTGGGATCGATCCACAACGCATGAGGATCCCAGTTCTCCATGCGTACACGTTCGAAGGTCCGGCCCGCGTCCGTGGACTTCAGTAAGCCGGTGATGGGCTGGATATAGACGACGTCGGGATCCTGGGTGTCGGCGGTGATGTGGTTGTAGGAATTGGGGATTTCCAGCTTGCCGGGGTCCTGATGGGTCCTCTGCCAGGTGGAGGCGCCGTCATCGGAACGATAGATCCCGCCTTCGCCTTCGTCGGCCTCGATGAACGCGTACACCCGGTTGGAGCGCGCCGGTGAGATGGACACACCGATCTTCCCGATCAGCCCCGTTGGCATACCGGGGTTGCGGGTGATGTCAGTCCAGGTATCGCCGCCATCCGTGGTCTTGAAAAGGCCGGTGGTGGGGCCGCCGCTCTCCTCGTCCCACGGGTACGTCACATGGTGGTTCAAGGCCGCGATGATCACCTCGGGGTTCGCGGGATCAATCGTCAGATCCACGGCGCCGGTGGTCTCGCCCCTGTACAGGATGCGTTCCCACGTCTCCCCTCCATCGGTCGTGCGGTAGACGCCGCGCTCCGGGTTGGGGCCGAACATGTCCCCCATTGCCGCCACGTACACGATATCGGGATCGGTCGGATGAATACGGAGCCTGGAGACGTGCCGGGTCTCTCGAAGGCCCACGTTGGTCCACGTCTCGCCGCCGTCGGTGGATTTGTAGACCCCGTTTCCGGGCGAGATGAATTGCCGTTGAAGCCCCTCACCCGTGCCTGCGAAGATCACATCGGGGTCCGAGCGCGACACGTCCAGAGCACCGATCGCGGGGAACTCGAAGAAACCGTCCGACACGTTCCGCCAGTTCCATCCGGCGTCGGTGGTCTTCCACACTCCGCCGTGGGCGGCCCCGAAGTAGAAGACGAGCGGGTCGTCAGGATGCCCTGCCACCGCCACGACACGCCCTCCACGATACGGGCCCACGAAGCGCCACTCCACGGCCGAAAGAAAGCCGGCATCGACGATGGGATACTCGGTGGGGGCCACTTGGCCCATAACCTCGGCTCTGGAACCGCCGCATCCGAGCAGCACGAGGAGGGCAATCACCGTGGTGGAGCACTTTCTCGAGGTGACGGGGGTGCTGCGAATCGCATGCATTGCCATCTCCATGGATACTTTCTTGGGCGACGAAACAACACGAACTTCGTGGCTTTGGAACAGTCGTTTCAGCCGGGACCGTTGAATACACTCGAACACGATAGCCGCCGTCACCGACTGATGCGCCAACTCACCGCCATCATGTTCACCGATATCGTCGGCTTCACATCCCTCATGCAAGAGGACGAAGCACGCGCAAAGGCCGTCGTCCTACGGCATCGGGAGTCGGTGACCCGCAGCGTCGAGGCCCACCAAGGCGAGTTGCTCCAGTTCTACGGAGATGGCACGCTCAGCGGGTTCAAGAGCGCCGTGCAGGCGGTGGAATGTGCAATCGCCCTCAAGGGACGGAGCGAGGACGTCCGCGATATCGGCCGGCAACTCGAGGTGGATACGGTGATGGAGGTGGACCCGCTCTCCCTCGTGAATCTCATACAGCTCGCGCGCTCGTACTCGTTGGCCAATCGGTTCGACGACGGCCTTTCCGCGACCGAGAAGGCGCTCGAATTCAGCCCGTCGTTCTGCCCGGCCATCGAGATCTCGGGACACGTACTCGTGGGCATGGGAAGATTGGACGAGGCGATCGAGATGTTCGAATCCCTTCCCAGGCTTGGACACGATCGATTCGAGGGCGCGGGTGGGCGAGGGTATGCCTACGCCCTGGCGGGCCGCACGGACGAGGCTCGAGCGATGGGAGCGCTGCTCGAGCAGAAGATGCGGGAGCAGCCGGATATGGCGCTCCACTACGATTTGGCGATGGTCCACGTCGGACTCAGGAACGACGACGACGCGGTGGCTTGCTTGGAGAACGCGGTGGAGTCGCGCACGGGCCCGGTTCTTTGGATACCGGTGGAGCCGCATTGGCGCCCCTTACGTCCACATCCCGGCTTTCAGCAGATCCTTCAGGCTGTTGGTCGCTGAGGAGAGGCAGCCGCGTACGTATCGATTTCTGAACGGCGCGAGCAGGATGCTGTACCTAGACACCAGGCTTCACTCTAGCTCGAGCGGCATACGCGACGATCGAGGCACCGATGAGCCCGGCGATGCTGAATGCTTCTTCGGCCGGCACCTGTAGAAGCAGCCAGCCCACGATCACGCAGCTCGACACCGGAATGAGCGGTCCGAGTGGCAGCCGGAACTCTCCGGCTTCGGGTAGACCGTCGCGCTGGCGCAAGCGCAGCACCGCGAGGCTCACGCCGAGGTCGATGAGCAACAACGACCCGGTTGCGAACACGGCCAGATACCTGAAGGTGCCGCTCAGCGCGAACGCGCATACCACGATGGCGAAGAAGACCACAGCCACATGAGGCGTCTTGTACTTCGCATGCACGTTCGACAGAATCTTCGGCAGGTTGCCGTCCAATGAGGTTGCGAATATGACCCTCGGAGCACCCAGCATGTCTCCGCTGATCGCACCATAGATGGAAATAACCGCGCCGACGAGCAGCATCTTGCCGCCCCAGCCGCCGAACACTTCGACCGCAACAGCCGCCAACGGCGCCTCGGTGCTGTGAGCTAGTTCCGGGCCGAGCACGCCCTGTGCCACTGTCTGTAGCCCAACGTAAAGCACCAAGAGGCCCGCCATGCCGATCAGCAGCCCCATCGGCACGGTCTTGGACGGGTTCTTGATTTCGCCACTGGCGCTGAGCGCGCCCTCTGCCCCGGTGAACGCAAAAAATAGGATAATCGCGCCTGCTCCGAAGTCTCGGGCAGAAGGCCACTCGGGAATCGCGAGGTGCTCCACGTTGATCGCGAACAGTCCAACGACTAATAACAGCACCAAAGGGACCAACTTGGCCAGCGTGTTGAACACGTAGAGTCGAACGCCCGCCTTGGTGCCCTTGATGTTCACAATCGCCAAGAAGGCGAACAGGGCGATGATGAACGCCGCGCGCGGAATTCTCTCGCCCAGCACCGGGAATGCGATGCTCATTGCTTCGACCATGGCAACGGTGATGGCGGCGTCGGCAAGCGCCAGATAGCCGAACCACAACAAGATCGATGCGACGAATCCTGCCAACGGTCCAAACGCCTCTTCGATGTACGCGTAGGCGCCGCCACTGCGGGTGACTCGGCTCCCGACCTCCGCGAAACACAGAAAAACCAGCGCCACGGCGACGGAACAGACGAGATAGGCGAGAATCGCAGCAGACCCGAGATCTGCCGCGATGCGGCCCGGCAAGACAAAAATGCCTGCCCCGACCACCATGTTCACAACGCTCAGGCTGAGTGCACCGACTCCGATCACGCGCACTAGGCCCTCGTCCCTCACGCTTCTCGGGGAAGCCTCAGCCACGGTTGTCGCGAGGGCTCATCTCACCTCTTCTCTGCTTGTGATTGATCGGATGACTGCTAGGATGTCGAGGTTCTATCGTCACGAAGCTTCTTCTAGCGACCCGATGCACGAGCACTATCAGATCGACGACACCAGCCAGATCATCTCGCCAGGGCTCGTGGTTTTCCGCGACCTGGTGGAAAGCAACATCGAGCGGATGGTTGAAATGGCTGGTGACACATCGCGACTACGTCCGCATTGCAAGACGCATAAGATGCGGGAGGTGGTGCGATTGCAGATGGATTCAGGGATCACGAAACATAAGTGCGCGACGTTTGCCGAAGCAGAAATGCTGGCCGACACCGGTGTGAACGACATCTTCTTGGCGTACAACATCGTCGGACCGAATCTCGGCCGCGCGGTCGAGTTCGTAGAGACGTTTTCACACGTCACACTTTCCGTGACGGCGGATCACGCCGAGCCTATCCGTCGACTCGGCGAGGCGATGTCGCGGGCCGGGCGCACGATCGACGTCTTGCTCGACATCGACACCGGACAGCATCGAACGGGAATCGCCGCCGGGGCGCCCGCAACAGAGCTCTACGGTCGGATCGTCGAGGCTGCCGGACTCAACCCGGGTGGCTTGCACATCTACGACGGGCAGAACCACCAGACCGATGTCGGTGAAAGGCGGGTGGCGGTCGACGCATGTTGGAGTCAGGCGATCGGCTTGCATGACCAATTGCTCGCGAAAGGTTGGCCCGTCCCACGGATCGTCGCAGGTGGCACGGCGTCCTTTCCACTGTACGCGGAAAAGAACCATCCCGCTCTGGAGCTGAGCCCCGGCACGCTCGTGTTTCATGACGGCGGTTATCGCGAGACGCTTCCCGATCTGAACTTCGTCCCTGCCGCCTTGATTCTGACCCGCGTAGTCAGTTGTCCGACTTCCGAACGGATTACGGTGGACCTTGGATACAAGTCCTGTGCGGCGGACGAACCGATGGGTAGGCGAGTCGAGTTCCCCGATCTGCCGGACGCGGTGCAGGTTCTCCAGGACGAAGAGCATTTGGTATTGCAGACGAACCGGGCGTCTGAATTCGCTCCGGGTGACGAGTTGCTTGCGATTCCCCGTCACATTTGTCCGACCTCCGCACTGCACAAGCAGGCACATGTCGTTTCGGGCGGAAAAGTCGTCGACCGCTGGGAGGTTGCTGCGCGGGACCGTTGGTTGACGATCTGACGCGCTAGGGCACCGGGTCCTGTACCGGGACGACGAACGGAGCCTGGGTCTGCCCGACCTGGAAGACGACCAACTTGAGCGGCTGAGTTTCGCTGACATTGTGAGCCGTCATCTCTGCTTCCGCCCTCATTTCCAACGCCTGACCACCGGCATACGTGACCGGGGCGGCGCCCGCCATCGCGACCTCGAATTCCCCGTCTAGCACATAGATGAAGAGGTCGCTGTTGTGGAAGTGTCTCGGCGCGGACCATCCGGGAGGGAAGAGCAGTTCTCGCACCGCCACGTCGACCTCGCCGTCGTCGCCCAGGGTGCTGGCCCAGCGGACCTCGTTGTATTGCTCGCTTGTCGCCTCAGACGCTGACGAATCGGCCACAGCGTCGCATCCCGTGGCCACACTCATGCCGAATACCAGGGCGATCGTCAGGCCGACACACCTCCTACGACGTACTGTCACGAACCTTCTCCTCAGTGCGGATTTGCTGACCTGGGCGACCCGGTTCAGTCACCCCGCAGGCGCCCCGACGAGCAGCTTGCCCTAGCCGTCTCGGCGGTGCTTCTGAATGAAGTCACCGCCCTCGGTCGGCAGCAATAGGCTGTCGGAAATCGAGGCGATCTCCTCCACCTCCTCCCAAGCCCGCTCCAGGCGCCACAGCTCCCCCTCGAGAGCCCGGCGTTCCTCCTCTTCGTGCAGCGCCATCTCCAAAGCGAGCTTGGTATGGGTCGGCATTTTATGGATGAATCCCGGGGCTGTCTCCTTACCCAGCAGGCGGTCGCCGGTCCTGGCCACCGCAAGGAATCGGTCGCCCGTTACGACATCAGCGAGGAACCTGTCGGGATGCCCATGGTGCTCGATCTCGCGGACCGGCTCCTGCACGGTGCGCTTCTTACCACCCATCCGGTTCATCGCCGGAATGATCTGACTTGCGAAGCGTTCCGCCTGAGCGCCCTCGAACCACTCCTGTTTCTTGCCCTTCAGAATCGATAGACGAAAGCCCGTGCCACCGTCGGTCGGCCGCATGCGTGTGGTGGGGAGATCGTCCCGCTTGATCTTGATGACCCGCCCGTCGTCGGTACGGAGTTTGACGCGCGCGCGACCGCCGGACCACCCTTCCCAAAGCTGCCAGATCCAGTATCCGCCGAGCCCGCCGCCGCTGGTCACCGCGGCGCCGACGGCGTTGATCGCGACGAAGGCCGCCGCTCCGCCCACGCCATACAGAAGCGCCCGTTTCCGACGCCGACCGAACGGGTCACCGTACCGCCAAGCGGCGAACTCGGGCCTCATCGGTCGGCCGATACGTACGAGCTCGAGACCCTCCGGGTGCTTCGGCAAGCCGACATTCTCGGTCGATACTCGCAGGCGCGTGCCCCGAAAGAGCCGCTCGCACATCTCGACCGCCTCCCAGCGCTCCTCTAGGGGAGACAGGTTCCAGCGTTCGGACCTCCGGCAGACGACCCACAGCCGGCCGCGCTCCGCATCGAATGCCAGACGCTTGCCGACCGGGAAGTGCTCGATCACCTCGTTGGCGCCGAGCGAGTGGTTGCAGAACATGCAGATCCGGAACATCGAGGGTCCTGGCGTGGGATGGAATGCACCTACCACGGAGCACGACCGAGGTGTCTTTACACGCCCTCTCCCGACCGACCCCCTGCCGGACCAGGCAGGATCGCCCCCTCATGGGAACGCTCAACCTGATCCTGGTCCAGCCCCGTCAGGTCGAATCCGCACTGGCTCCGAAGCCGACCGCGTGGATAGTTCTGACATCGCGCCTCGCTGGGCAGTACGGCCGAGCCGCGCGAGGGGCACGCGACCAGGCCGACCAGCCGAGGGTCTTGGCCGGCCCCCGACGCGGGGACAGCCAAAGGCTCCTGTCCTCGAGCGATCCGGAGAATCCCAGCGGCGGAAGCCGCCCCAAGTCCTCCAAAGACGCCCAGGACGCCCACCACGGGCTCGGCGGATAAGCCCTGCTTCCACTGAGCACAACGAGACCGAGAAGGCCGAGCGGGAACACCATGCCAGCGAGCGCACCCAAGAGGGCTACTCGACTCCGGGGCAAGTCCTGCACCCGGGTGTCCCTATATGCGGTCGCCAGCGCGGCGAAAAAGGCTCCCCCGCCGATGAAGCCGGCCACCCCCCAATAAAGTGCGGCTCGCCAGAGTGGCGTCGTGTTGATTCCTGAGCCCTCCAAATAGGCCACGAGCGAGAGACCGAAACCGAACGCCGCTCCAACTACCGCCCACGCGGTCGCTACGCCGAAGGCGCCGCGCAGCCTCGTCAGGAGGGGCTTCACACCTTGTTGAACGCGAACCTGGCGTAGGCGCCCTCGTTGCCATCGAACCAATTAAAGGACGATTGACGGAAGGCTCTCCAGGACTCGTACACCTCCCTGAACTGGGCATCGGCTGCGGCCTGCTCCTCGGCATAGGCATTGGACTCGGTCCATGCCGCCTCCATGAGGTCGGTCGGGAATTCGTGCAGCATCACACCCTCTTCACCAACCAGGCGCCGGAGTGCGATGGGGTTGGCCGCGTCGTAGGCCGCAAGGCTGTACATCATCGACTCCCGCGTGACCGTCCGGAGGAGATCCTGGTACTCGGGGGGCAGTTCATCGTAGGCCGCTCGATTCACCATCAGTGTGGCCGTGGAGCCGGGTTCCCACCAACCGGGGTAGTAGTAGTGCTTCGCTACCTGGTGGAACCCGAGCTTCTCGTCGTCGTGGGGTCCGACCCACTCGGTCGCGTCGATCGCGCCCCGCTCCAGCGCGGGGTAGATCTCGGCCGCGCCCAGCACCTGCACGGTGGCTCCCAGGCGAGCCATGATCTCGCCGCCGATGCCGGGAATCCTCATGCGAAGTCCCGCGAACTCCGCAAGCGAACCGATCGGCTCACGGAACCATCCGCCCATCTGGGCGCCGGTGCATGCCGCGGGGAATCCGATCACACCGAAATCGGCGAACACGGAGTTGACCAGCTCGAGTCCGCCCCCGTGGAGAAGCCAGGAGATCTGCCCTCGTGAGTCGAGGCCGAAGGGCAGACAGGTGTCGAACGCGAGCGCCGGATTCTTCCCCATGTAGTAGTAGCCGGGAGAGAGTCCACAGTGGGTTGTCCCCTGCATCACCGCGTCCATCACCTGCAGTGCCGGAACGATCTCACCGGGCGCGTAGACCCTCAGGGTGAAGTTGCCACCGGTCAGCGCCGACAGGTTTTCCCCGATCCGTTCTGCCACCCCGTACAGGATGTCGGTGATGGGCGGATAGCTCGAAGCAAGGCGCCACTCCACTCTGGGGCCGCTGACGACCGCCCGGGAATTCGAGACGCTGGCTTCGCCTGCACCGCACGCGCCCAGGGCCGCCATACCCGCCCCGGCACTCGCCTTCTTCAAGAAATCTCGTCGCTCGATCGTCATCCGGCTCTCGCATCGTGGTAGGGCTAGTCCTGGGCCGCATATGATGTGTCCTCATGCTGCCCATCTTCAAGCCGCGCGGAACTCCGCGGCGAAGCGTCTCGTGATTTGTGCTGCGCAGCCAAAATGGTGACCGTAAGCACAGTGCGCGACCCTCGCGCCGGGGCTCGAGATCGATCCCTTCGCTTCCCTTCGCACGGAGTGAGCGACTGCGAATGCCTGAGACCGATCTCTATGGCCCGATCAAGACGTTCCTGGAGGCACAGGGCTATGTGGTGAAAGGAGAGATCGGGCCCTGTGATGTGATGGCCGTCCGAGGTGATGAAGGCCCGGTCGTGGTCGAGCTGAAAGAGCGCCTGACCCTGGCCCTCATACTTCAGGCGGTCGATCGGCTCACCTTTTCTGACAGCGTCTACGTCGCGTTTCGCATAGGAAAGGGCCATAGCGCATCTTGGCGCGGCCGCAGGAAGCAGGTGACGGGCCTGCTTCGCCACCTCGGCCTGGGCCTGCTCACGGTCTCCGCTCGCGGGCAGGTCGTGGCGGTGCTGGACCCTGCGCCGTATCGACCGAAATCGAGGGCTGGTCGCCGGGACCGCCTGCTGAGGGAATTCGCGGAACGCGTAGGTGACCCGGAAGAGGGCGGCTCCTCCTCTCGGCAGCGACTCACCGCCTACCGGCAGGACGTCCTACGATGCGCCCGCCAACTGGCGGAAGAGGGAGTCCTCAAGGTCAGCGTCCTGAGCGAGCGCACCGGCGTACCGCGAGTCGGATCGATCCTGCGAGACAACCACTACGGGTGGTTCGATCGCGTAAGGACCGGCCACTATGTGCTCTCACCCAAGGGGGAGCGAGAGCTGCCCAACTGGTCCGACGCGCTCACCCGTCTGGGGTCCGGCGCGAAGCCCGATGATCCGCGCACATCCTAGTCAGTCGCGTCCCCGGCCCACCACAGTCTCCCAGGCGACTCGCTGCAGGAAGCCCGCATCTTCGGCAGAGAGGGAAACCAGAATCGTCGGACGATCAGAAACGACCGGCCCGGCGACATCCCAGGGCGAGCCGCGGATCTCGCGCGACGCTTCCTGCGCGAGCAGCCCTGGCACGGGAACGCGAGAGAACTCCAGAACGTGCTACGCCGGGCGTTCATCTGGTGCACGGCGGGGAAGATCCAACTCGATGACCTGCGGGACGCGCTCGAGGACGCGCGCGGCCCACATGCCAGCGACGTACTGCAGCGCCCGCTAGGTGAAAGCTTCCGCGTCGATGACGTGCTAGCCGAGGTCGAGTCCCACTACATCAAGCGGGCCCTCGAGCAGACCGGTGGCAACAAGGCTCGGGCAGCCGCGCTTCTGGGTCTCAACAACTCCACCACGCTGAGCAACCGCATGAGCAAACACGG
>Ga0209554_1003085_pt1 | contig 10982 bp, 10 predicted proteins | sample MarorgKNORR_S2LV_5_FD_188221 | JGI IMG/M metagenome (GOLD analysis project Ga0209554, IMG submission 188221) | Marine microbial communities from the Southern Atlantic Ocean, analyzing organic carbon cycling - Bottom_A/KNORR_S2/LV (SPAdes) (version 2) | ecosystem: Environmental > Aquatic > Marine... | reverse complement strand
GGCGATCCTTTCGCGCCAGCTTGAAGAGGATGAAACCTGATGGCGGTAACCTTCACACCCCGGCGCGCGCGCCGCAACCGGGCGATGATGAGCCAGATCAACGTCACCCCCTTCGTCGATGTGATGCTGGTCCTGCTGGTCGTGTTCATGATTACGGCCCCTCTGCTCACCGTGGGTGTTCCGGTCGAACTGCCGAAGAGCACGGCGCCCGAAATCACCGGCGCTGATGAGCCCCTGGCGGTCTCCATCGACCAGGCCGGCGTGATTTATTTGCAGGACACCGAGATTGCCCTCGATGAGCTTGGCCCCCGCCTGGTGGCGGTCACCGAACAAAACCCGGAGGCCCGCATCTTTGTGCGCGGCGACAAGGACATCGACTATGGCATGGTGATGGCGGTGATGGGCGTCCTGGCCGAAGCCGGTTTCACCAATCTGGCTTTGATCACGACACTTCCCGACGATGTCGCGAGGTAAGCCGTGCGGCGTGGCATCACCTTCTCATCGCTCCTTCATCTGGCGATCTTGCTGCTGGCCTATTTCGGCGTGCCTTCCCTGTTTAGCAGCGAGGAGGTGCTTGAACGGCCGATACCGGTGACCATCTATACGGTGCGTGAAGAGACCGTGCTGCCGCCGCCCCAGGCGCCGGAAGTCGAGGCCGAGGCGGAACCGGAGCCCGAGCCTGAGCCCGAGCCGGATAAAGAGGCCGTCCCCATACCGCCCGCCCCGGACGTTGCGCATGAAGCGCCGCCGAAGCCGCCGGAGCCGACCCCGTCGAAACCCGAGCCGGCGCCGCGCGTCGCCGAAGCGGCAGCACAGCCGCCACCGCCGCCGTCCATACCCGAACCTTCACTCGTGCCGCCGCCGCCGCCGCCCAAGCCCGTACATCTCGCCAAGGTCAAATCAAAGCCCGAGCCCGATCCCATACTGGAAGTAAAACCGACGCCCCCCGATCCTCTGGCGTCGCTTCTGAAATCGGTTATGGAGAGCGCCCAGAAAGCCATCAAGCTCGAACAGAAACAGGCCAATGCAGAGCCTGTCGCGCCGCCGCCGCAGACATCGACCATGTCGAGAGTCTCTGACGAGCCGCTGTCGCTGAGCGTCAGCGACGCCATCCGCCGCCAGGTTGAAGATAACTGGAATGTGCCGGCGGGAGCGGCTGATGCGGCTGATCTCACCGTCGAAATTCGTATCTCTCTGAGGTCGGATGGTGGGGTTATTCGCGCCGTGATCGTCGATCAGAGTCGATTGACCGACGCCTTTTATCGGACCATGGCGGAAAGCGCCCGGCGGGCGGTTTTGCAGGCCAGCCCCTTGCGCGACCTACCGCCTGAGAAGTACGAACAGTGGCGGGAAATTACTTTTACCTTTAAACCTCCAGTATGATCCGCCAGACGCAAGGGGAGACGATCTTGATCGATACAAAATTTAAAGGGTATTTTAGGACCCTGATTTTCGCAGGCTTGGTTCTGTTCTTGACGCTTGTCGATGTCGGCGCGGCGCGCGCTGAGCTCAAGATCGACATCACTCGCGGCAACATCGAACCTATGCCCATCGCCATAACCCGCCTCGTCGGCGAGGGTGGAGCAGAGCAGTTGGGGCGTGAAATCGCCCAGGTTGTGTCGGCCAATCTCGAGCGGTCGGGCCTGTTCCTGCCGATCGATCCCAAGGCCTTCATCCAGAAGCCGGAAACCATGAAACAGCGGCCGCGCTTCGGCGAGTGGCGGCAGATCAACGCCGAGGCGCTGGTCAACGGAACCATCGAGATCGAGCCTGACGGCCGGGTCAAGGTGACGTTCCGCCTGTGGGACGTGTTCGCCGAAAGCCAGTTGACCGGGTTCATCTACCGCACCCTGGAGGAGAGCTGGCGCCGTGTCGCGCATAAGATTTCCGACGACATCTACAAACGCATTACCGGCGAGGACGGCTATTTCGATACCCGCATCGTCTATGTCGCCGAGAGCGGACCGGCGAACTTGCGCAAGAAACAGCTGGCCATCATGGATCAGGACGGCGCCAATCATCGCTTCCTGACCAACGGCGTGGACCTTGTGCTGACTCCCCGGTTCTCGCCCTCGGCCCAGGAAATTACCTATCTGTCTTTTTTCCACGATCAGCCTCGGGTTTATATTCTCAATATCGACACCGGGCAGCAGGAAGTGGTTGGTGATTTTCCCAGCATGACCTTTGCGCCGCGTTTTTCGCCCGACGGCAACACCATCATCATGAGCCTGGCGACCGACGGCAATTCAGACATCTACACAATGGATTTGCGAAATCGCCAAATTACGCAGCTCACCAAACATTCAGCGATCGACACTTCGCCATCCTATTCGCCCGATGCGGAAAAAGTAGTCTTCAATTCGGACCGCGGCGGATCGCAACAGCTCTACGTCATGGACGCCAGCGGCCGCAATGTAGAACGAATAAGCTTTGGCAACGGGCGCTATGCGACTCCGGTTTGGTCGCCGCGCGGCGATTTGATCGCGTTCACCAAAATTCACAAGAGCCAATTCTATATCGGCGTGATGGATGTGGATGGTGGTCGGGAACGGCTTTTGGCGGGTGGTTTCTTTGTCGAAGCGCCGACCTGGTCGCCCAATGGACGCGTGTTGTCCTATTTTAGACAGATCCCCGGAAGCGACGGCACGGATGACAAGACGGAACTCTATTCGATCGATCTAACCGGCTATAACGAAAGACTTTTGGTGACACCTCTCGACGGTTCCGACCCGGCGTGGTCGCCCTTAATTCCATGACTTGCGTAGGGTTGCATGGGCGCAGTATAGTCGCTGGGCTCAAGTCGGCCTCGATGACTGTGACGAATTTATGCGCGCGTCATGCGTCCTGGTGCGGTTTGTAAACTACTTGTGATTATTAATGCTTAATAATACCGCCCAAATCGCGTATACGTCACCCAAATCGCGTATACGTCATATGAATCATAACCCTATCCCGGCAGGAGGGAGCTTCTAGATGCGGACCAAATTAGTTAGCCTTTTCGCGGCGCTGTTCCTCGTAGCTGCGTGTGAAACCACGCCTGATGAATCGGCTTCAACATCTGGTGCGGGAACGACCACCTCTTCGAGCAGTGGATCGAGTTCAGGTGTCACCGGCACAGCCGTGACGCCAGAGGCGACAGAGGCGACAACGGACAGCATGATGTCTGAGCCGGTGCCCGGATCTGCGGAAGATTTGACCATCAATGTTGGTGACCGTGTTTTCTTCAGTTTCGACAAATCGGTGATCAACGCCGCTGCCGAGAAAACCCTTAAACGCCAAGCGGCGTGGATGCGCCAATATGCCACCGTGACCATCACGGTCGAAGGGCACGCCGATGAACGGGGAACCCGGGAATACAATCTGGCCTTGGGTGAGCGGCGTTCGATGGCGGTGAAGAATTTCCTGGTTGCCCTCGGCGTCAGTTCGAGTCGAATTGCGACGATCAGTTACGGCAAGGAGCGCCCCGACGCACTGGGTCATTCGGAAGCTGCCTGGTCGCAAAATCGGCGCGGTGTTTCGACCTTAAATTAAGGAGCCACGCTTGAGTGGCGGCTGAGCAGGTTGCCACTCGCTCTAAAATGACCTCCAGATAGGTTATCCAGGCCCGGTCCCCGCTTCATTAGCGAGGGCCGGGCCGATTCATTTTTCGACCGACATAATCTCGACATAATTTTGCGGTCGACTGCTCGGGCTAGTTTCATTGGTGCGGATCCACGGGGCGGGATTGATATGAGGATAAATTCGCGGCTTCTACTGTCGGCGTTCGCAGCGGCCTGGCTATTCGCGGCCCCGGTCACTGCGCAGGATGCCGATCTCGCTGGGTTGAGCGAAGACCTTCAGCGTCTGCGCAACGATATCAAGGATATCCAGTTCTTTATCTTCCGCAGTGAAGGACCAGCCCCATCGATTATCGAATCCGGCACAGCCCAGGGGGCGGCTGAAAGCAACGAGGTCGCGGCGAGACTCGAAGTCAGGTTCGGCGTGGTCGAGGATCAATTCCGCACCCTGACCGGCCAGATCGAGCAAATTGCTCACAGTATCAGCGTGGTTTCCGACAGGGTCGAGAAGCTGGTCAACGACGTCGATTTCCGGCTCAACGCCATCGAACGGGCGCAGGAACAGGCTTTGGCGCGCACGGTGCCGCAATTTAGTCAGCCCCAGCAAGCAACCCTCCTCGGCCAGCCGCTCAGCAACCAGCAACTCAGCGGCGTATCGGCGGCCTCGACCACGCCCGGCACCCTCGGCACTATGTCGGTGGGCGCTCTATCCGCCGATGGCGAGACCGTTGTTTCGACGCTTCCGCCGGCGCCGGCGCTCCCCGCCGGGACGGTCAAGGAGCAGTATAATTATGCTTTCAGTCTGCTGCGCCAGCAGGAATACACCGAGGCCGAACGGGCTCTGACCGCGTTCATCGAGTTGCATCCCAGCGATCCCCTCGCCGGCAACGCCAACTACTGGCTGGCCGAGACCTATTACGTGCGGGGTGATTTTCAAAAAGCCGCCGGGTATTTCGCCACCGGCTACAAAAACTTTCCAGACAGCAATAAGGCGTCGGACAATCTGTTGAAGCTGGCCATGTCTCTGGCCAATCTTGATCAGACCGACCAGGCCTGCTTGACCTTCAAGGAACTCTCCGAGCGTTACCCCGACGCGCCGTCGTCGATCAAACAAAGGGCGGCTTTCGAAAGCCAACGCGCTGGCTGCGGCTGACCAATCGGCGCCGATCGGCGCCGATGAATTCGAACAGCTGATGGCTATGCTCGGGCCTTTCGAGGAGGGCCCGACCCTTGCCGTTGCCGTTTCGGGTGGACCCGACAGCATGACCCTTTGCCTGCTCGCCGATAGGTGGGCGAAGCGGCGGTCAGGGCGTATTCTGGCGCTGGTAGTCGACCATCGGCTCAGGCCTGAATCGACTGATGAAGCCCTGCGGGTTGGTGGCTGGCTTGACGATTTTGGCATCGAGCATGCCCTGCTGACCCGCCATGGCCCCGACATCTCGGTGGCGGTCCATGCTAGAGCGAGGGCGGCGCGCTACGGCCTGATGGGCGATTACTGCCGGGACAAAGGCATTCTCCATCTGCTTCTCGCCCATCATCGCGACGATCAGGCCGAAACCATGTTGTTGCGAATCGCCGGCGCCAGCGGCCTCGATGGTCTTGCCGCCATGGCGGCGGTTGTCGAAGGGAATGGATTGCGATTGCTCCGGCCGCTGCTCGCCCTGCCCCTGGCGCGCCTGCGCGCGACCCTGGCGGCGCAAGACCTGCCCTCGATCGATGATCCCTCGAACCGAAATCTGGCTTTCGGGCGGGTGCGTATGCGGCGCCTGGCGCCGACCCTCGCCGCCGACGGCGTCAGCACGCAGCGATTGACAAGCACCGCCGCCGCCCTCGGCCGCGCCCGTGCTGTCATGGAGGGGGCGGTCGCAAATTTCCTCGCCGCCGCCGTGACGATTCACCCGGCGGGATTTTGCCGGCTCGACGGGGAAGCCTACCGCGCCGCGCCCGACGAAATTGCCAAACGGGCATTGGCGCGAATGCTGCTCTGTATCGGTGGGGCTGACTATGGGCCGCGCGGCGAGCGCTTGCAGCGGCTTCATGGGGCCCTGGCCGATGGCGCCCTTGCCGTCGGTCGCACCCTCGGCGGTTGTCGTGTTTTGCCGAGCAGCCCGAGTATCCTGATCTGCCGTGAACCCAGGGTCGTTTCAGGTCCGGTGCGGCTTTTGGCCTGCGAATCCCTGCTGTGGGATGGCCGGTTTCTCTTGACCGCGGGCACTGGGGAAACCCCCATAATGGTGCGCCGACTCGATCGGGAAAGCTGGTCGCTCATCCCGAAACAGGATCGCAAGGTCTTGCGGAACAGGCTTCCGGGCGCGGTAAGGCCCAGCTTACCTGCATTATGCGACCTTGACGGGATCGTTGCTGTCCCCCATTTAGGATATATGAGGCGGGGTTTAGAGTATGGAAAAGATGGGGCCTACAGCGCCGAATTCAGACCGGCCCAAGGCTTGGCGCCAGCCGTCTTTGCCTTTGTCGCGACCACGGGATAGTGTATTCCTCCAGTCAGCGGCTTGAGGCGCTTCCTTGGTTTGCCCCTCTTTGGCCGGCTGTGAGACTATAGGAATTTAGAACGTGAATAAATTTGGGCGTAACCTCGCGTTGTGGGTGGTCATTGGGTTTCTGTTGATCATGTTGTTTAACATGTTCCAGTCACCCTCGGGGCAGAGCCCCCAGGACCACCTGGCCTATTCCGACTTCATTGGCGAAGTTAAACGCGGCAATGTCCGCAACGTGACGATCCAGGGCAGCCAGATCGTCGGCAATTTCGAAGACGGTCGCCCGTTCAACAGCTATGCGCCCAATGATCCCAATCTGGTCACGATCTTGAGCGAAAATAGTGTTCGCATCAGCGCCGGGCCCGATGAAGAGGACGGCACGTCCCTGTCGGGCTTCCTGCTGTCCATGTTCCCCATGATCTTGATCATCGGCGTCTGGATTTTCTTCATGCGTCAGATGCAGTCGGGTGGCGGCAAGGCCATGGGTTTTGGCAAGTCGCGCGCCAAGTTGCTGAACGAGAAGCACGGCCGCGTTACCTTCGATGACGTGGCCGGCATCGACGAAGCCAAAGAAGAACTCGAGGAAGTCGTCGAATTTCTCAAGAACCCGCAAAAATTCCAGCGCCTCGGCGGCAAGATCCCCAAGGGCCTGCTGCTGGTCGGCCCGCCCGGCACCGGCAAGACCCTGCTGGCCCGCGCCATCGCCGGCGAGGCCAATGTGCCGTTCTTCACCATCTCCGGTTCTGACTTTGTCGAAATGTTTGTCGGCGTCGGCGCCAGCCGGGTGCGCGACATGTTCGAGCAAGGCAAGAAAAACGCCCCCTGCATCATCTTCATCGACGAAATTGACGCGGTCGGCCGCCATCGCGGCGCCGGTCTCGGCGGCGGCAACGACGAGCGCGAGCAGACCCTGAATCAGCTGCTTGTGGAGATGGACGGCTTCGAGGCCAACGAAGGCGTTATCCTGATCGCCGCCACCAACCGGCCCGATGTGCTCGACCCGGCGCTGTTGCGTCCCGGCCGTTTCGACCGTCAGGTTGTGGTGCCCAATCCCGATATTCTGGGCCGCGAAAAAATCCTCAAGGTTCATATGCGCAAGGTGCCGCTGGCGCCCGATGTGGAGCCCCGGATCATCGCCCGCGGCACGCCGGGTTTCTCGGGCGCCGATCTCGCCAATCTGGTCAACGAGGCAGCGCTGCTGGCGGCCCGGCTTGGGCGGCGGGTTGTGACCATGTCCGAGCTCGAATCCGCCAAGGATAAAGTGATGATGGGCGCCGAGAGGCGATCCCTGGTGATGACCGAGGACGAACGCCGCCTGACCGCCTATCACGAGGGTGGCCATGCTCTGGTTACAGTCCATTGCCCGCAATCCGATCCCATTCACAAGGCGACGATCATTCCGCGCGGCCGCTCGCTGGGCATGGTCATGCGCCTGCCGGAGACCGATCGGCTTTCCATGTCGCGTGAAAAGATGCTGGCCGATATCACCGTCGCCATGGGCGGGCGGATCGCCGAGGAGCTGGTCTTTGGTTCTGACAAGGTAACCAGCGGCGCCTCATCCGATATCCAGATGGCGACCTCTCTCGCCCGCAGCATGGTCACCCAGTTCGGCATGAGCGAAAAACTCGGCCCGCTGACCTATGCCGAAAATGAGCAGGAAGTCTTCCTCGGCCATTCGGTGACTCAGACCAAGCATGTCTCCGAAGCCACCGCCGAAATCATCGACTCCGAGGTGCGCAGCCTCGTCGATCTTTGCTACAAGCGGGCCTACAAAATTCTCAAGGACAATCTCGATAACCTCCACGACCTGGCCAAGGCCCTGCTGGAATATGAGACCCTGACCGGCGATGAGATTGTCGCCTTGCTCAAGGGCGAGGAAATCGTTCGCCCCGACTCGTCCGATAAGGACGAGGATGCCGGCAAACGGGCCTCGGTGCCGTCGAGTGGCGGTAAAGGCACCGCCGCCGGGCTTGAACCCGAGCCCCAGCCCGGTTCCTGAGCGCCGTAAACCATCACTGCAGAACCCAGCCTCTATCTTAATCCCATCGGGCTGCTGTCCGGGGGGACCGCTCGCGCCGCTGTTGAGAATGGTTCGGCGCGGTCCTTAACCGGTGGCCGCTTGGCCTTTACTGCCGTGGAAATTCTACGCCGGGAGGGCGACGCGGTTATGGCGACCGTCGCCGAGGCCGAGGCCGTGGCAGGCGGGCCTGCGCGGCTTGCACGCTTGGCGAGCCTGCGCGCCCCGCTCTGCGGTATCGCCATGGACCGCCCGGCCATCATGGGCGTCGTCAATGTTACCCCTGACAGCTTCTCCGACGGCGGCGATCTCGCCGACCCCACCGCCGCCATTGCCCAGGGGCGGGCGTTTGGAGAGGCCGGCGCCGACATCATCGATGTGGGCGGCGAATCGACCCGGCCCGGTTCCGACCCGGTCGACCCGGAGGTCGAGCTGATGCGCGTTCTGCCGGTGGTGCGGGCACTCGCCGCCGACGGCCTGGCGGTCTCCATCGACAGCCGGCGGGCCTCGGTCATGGCGGCGGCGCTCGACGCCGGCGCCGCCCTGGTCAACGACGTGAGCGCCCTGACGTTCGATCCTGAAAGCCTCTCCCTGGTCGCCGCCAGGGCCGTGCCCGTGGTGCTGATGCACAGCCAGGGCGACCCCAAGTCCATGCAGGACGAGCCCCATTATGAGTGCGCGCCCCTCGACGTCTTTGATTATCTTGAAGCGCGCATCGAGGCTTGCATCCAGGCCGGTATTTCACGCGATCACATAATCGTCGATCCCGGCATCGGCTTCGGCAAATCCGCGCCCTCTGGTAAATCGCATGGCGGCCATAATATGGAAATCCTCCAGCGCCTCGGACTGCTGCACGGTCTCGGCTGCGCGCTGCTGCTCGGTGTGTCGCGCAAGAGCTTCATCGGCCGATTGGGCGGAGCAGCCGAGCCCAAGCAGCGCCTGCCCGGAAGCCTGGCGGCGGGCCTCGCCGGTCTCGATAAGGGCGTACAAATCCTGCGCGTCCACGACGTCGCCGAAACCGCCCAGGCCCTCGCCGTATGGCAGGCCCTGGCGGCGGATTTGAGTAGCTAGCCGACAGGTGATATCCTGCAGTTATGACCAAGTTACTCAAACAGGCATTCGACCGAGTGTCCGCCCTGCCCGATGACGAGCAGGATGCTATCGCCAGCATTGTCCTTGAGGAGATCGAGGACGAGGCCCGTTGGCAGGCGTCTTTCGCCAAATCACAGGACGCGCTAAGCAGACTCGTAAAAGAGGCGCGCGACGAGATCGACCGTGGCGATGTGCTGCCCATGGACCCTGCCACCAAGCCTGAATGAATTCCCAGACGACACGGTCGTTCTGGAAAAAATTCGACGCATTGCCCGCTGGTATCCGCGATCAGGCGCGGAAGTCTTACCAATTGTGGCGCGACAATCCATATCACCCCAGCCTTCATTTCAAACGCGTTTACACCCGCGAGCCGCTCTTTTCTGTTCGTGTGAGCGGAGGATATCGTGCCTTAGGTCTTCTTGAGGATGATACGGTGACATGGATATGGATTGGCTCACATAGTGAGTATGAGCGTATCCTCGCCTGAGCCGGACGGAAGCGCTATACTTAACGGCACTGTTATCTTCAAACCGGAAAGTCCAAATCGTGATCCGTAAATATTTTGGCACCGATGGCATACGCGGCACCGCGAACCGGGGGGCGATGACCGCCGAGACGGCTTTGCGTGTCGGCCTCGCGGCGGGGCGGCAGTTCACCCGTAGCGGCTATCGCAATCGGGTAGTGATCGGCAAGGATACGCGGCTCTCTGGCTATATGATCGAGCCCGCTCTGACCGCCGGTTTCATCTCCATGGGGCTCGACGTGATCCTGGTCGGCCCCATGCCGACGCCCGCCGTCGCCATGTTGACGCGATCCTTGCGCGCCGATCTCGGGGTGATGATCACGGCGTCGCATAACCCCTATGAAGACAACGGCATCAAGCTGTTTGGTCCCGATGGCTATAAGCTGTCCGATGATATTGAGGGCGAAATCGAGTCGCGCATGGATGCCGATATGACGGCGGATCTCGCCCCGCCGGAGCGGCTCGGCCAGGCGCGGCGTCTCGACGACGCCCAGGGCCGCTATATCGAATATGTCAAATCGACCTTTCCCAAGTCACTCAATCTTGAAGGCCTGAAGATCGTCGTCGACTGCGCCAACGGCGCCGCCTATCGCGTGGCGCCGACAGTGTTGTGGGAGCTGGGCGCCGAGGTGGTGCCCATCGCCATCGACCCGGACGGCTTTAACATCAATGCGGTCTGCGGCTCCATGGCGAGCGATTACATGTGCGAGCAGGTCGTCGCTCACGAGGCCGATTTGGGATTTGCCCTGGACGGCGACGCCGACCGGCTGGTGGTGTCCGACGAAGCGGGCCAACTGGCCGACGGTGACCAGCTCCTGGCGCTGATCGCCACCTCCTGGCTGCTCGCCGGCGAGTTGCGCGGCGGCGGTGTGGTCGGCACGGTGATGTCGAACCTCGGCCTGGAGCGCTATCTCGAAGGCCTCGGGCTCACGCTTGTCAGGGCGCAGGTGGGCGATCGCTATGTGGTCGAGCATATGCGCAATGACGGCTTCAATCTTGGCGGTGAGCAATCGGGCCATATTATTCTCGGCGATATCGCCACCACCGGCGATGGGCTGATTGCGGCGCTGCAATGCCTGGCCGTGCTGGTCGAGACCAGGCAGTTGGCGAGCAAGGCCATGCGCGTGTTCGAGCCCTATCCGCAAACCCTCAAGAACGTGCGCCTCGCCGATGGCGTTTCCTCACCGCTCGAATTCGAAGGGGTCAAGGGTGCTATCGCCGATGGTGAGAGCCGCCTGGGCGATCACGGCCGTGTGCTGGTGCGCGCTTCGGGCACCGAGCCGGTGGTGCGGGTCATG
>Ga0209554_1003084_pt1 | contig 10983 bp, 5 predicted proteins | sample MarorgKNORR_S2LV_5_FD_188221 | JGI IMG/M metagenome (GOLD analysis project Ga0209554, IMG submission 188221) | Marine microbial communities from the Southern Atlantic Ocean, analyzing organic carbon cycling - Bottom_A/KNORR_S2/LV (SPAdes) (version 2) | ecosystem: Environmental > Aquatic > Marine... | reverse complement strand
CTTCCCGGATGATCCTGATGAATGGAAAGATACTGATGGTGATGGCGTCGGTGACAATGGAGATGCCTTCCCGGATGATCCTGATGAATGGAAAGATACCGATGGTGATGGTGTTGGCGCTAATTCAGATGAATGCCCAGGAACTCCAGCAGGGTCAGAAGTGGATGACATGGGTTGCACAGCTTCACAGCTCGATGCTGATTCCGATGGAGTGAACGATGAAGTGGATGAATGTCCAGATACAAAACCCAATGTACAGGTAGATGAACTAGGTTGTATCAAGAGTCAGCCAACTCCCGAGGACGAAGGTTTCCTTCCTGGTTTCAGTGCAGTTCTAGCGGTGTCATCAATTTTAGGGTTAGCTATATTACGCAAGCCAAGATTTTAGGCTAATGCGGGTTCAGGCATACACGCTGGCGGCCTTATTACTTCTGGTCTTGATAGGGAATGACCTACAGGTCAGTGGGGAGTCCCCGAGGGTCACGATCGTTTCCCTTGCTGATGGTGACTGGGTCGAGGGAGAGGTTGAAATTATAGTGGAGGGGGACGTCGAAAATCTCGAATTAGTGGTTAATGGAACAGTCGTTTCCAGTGCCAATGGCGGTGAGTCCCTGATATGGGATACAAAGGACGAGAATGCGACCTCTCCTGCATTGTTCCAGGTCGTCGTGCGTGGCGAATTGGAAAATGGGACTGAAGTTGAGAGTTCTCCAGTAAACGTGACAGTACTCTATCCCAGACAGCTGACCTATGATACGGCGATGGATATCCAGCCCGAGTGGCATCCTGACGGCGAAATATTTGTTTTCAAGTCTAATCGAGGGGAGGAAGACCACATCTTCAAGCTCTATACCTTGATACCTGGTGAGGAACCCGTATTGGTCCAGACCGACCGTGTCTATCATGGCTATCCTGGCTGGTCCCCTGACGGAAGCCAGATGGTATTCAATTCCTATGATCCCGAGATAGAGGGTACTGGTGAGATGGATATCTTTGTCGTCAATCTGTCCAGTGGCGAAAGTATCCCTGTCACAGCTAATTCCGACTTCGATGATTCTGGTCGCTGGTCCCCGGACGGAAATTTCATCTCTTTCCATTCCTCCCGTTCCGGCGATCTGGATGTCTGGAAAGTGGCGGTCGCCGAGAATGGAACGCCGATTGGCGAACCGGTACGCCTGACCCCAGGGGATTCCAATGAGCACTGCCCCCGCTGGTCATTTGATGGAGAATGGCTGGTGTATGAGACCGACAGGGAGGAAGGTACGGATGTCTGGGTCATGAGGGCTGACGGATCCGATGCACGGCAGATCACGAATGACGATTATGATGATGGCTATCCTGGCTGGTCTCCAGCGGGTGACTGGCTGGTGTATGACTCTGTCCGGGATGACAATACGGATATCTACCTGATTCCCATAGCTGGAGGTCCTCAGAAGAGAGTGACCATGCATCACACCGATGACCGGCACGCCAGCTGGTCGCCCGATGGACGTTCATTGCTGTTCCATTCTGGTCGTGGAGGGGATGTTAACATCTGGCAGGTGGAGATCCCTGACCCTGTCGTAAACATTGATGAAACTGGAGAGGATTCGGGGGATTCCGTCTCCTGTCCCACGTTTGTGGATGGAGAGAACCTGGAAGAGATTGATGATGCCTGCGTGGCAACTTTTGACGATGAGGGGGAACTGGAACCATCCGAGTCAGAAGATACCCTTCCCGGTATTTCGATTGTTAGTACCCTAGGTCTTATCACGCTTATAGCTTTTTTGAGGCGTAAGTCACATGTCTAAGTTGGATCTAAGTCAGTTATCCGGGTTCGTAGATCAATGGTGGGATGATTCAGCCCTTCCCAGTCTTTGTGAGTTCGTCGAGATCCCGGCCTTATCGCCTTCTTTTGATTCGGATTGGGAGGCCAATGGTTACCTTGATGCTGCGGTCAACACATTTGTTGCCTGGGTTCGTAGTTTACCTCTGAAAGGCCTTACTGTCTCGGTCCATCGCCTAAAGAACCGGTCACCAGTACTTCTGGTCAGGATCGAAGGAGATGCTGATGGTGATGTATTATTCTATTCACATTTAGACAAACAACCAGAGGCCAAGGGCTGGTCAGAGGGAAAAGGTCCCTGGAAAGCCGTCATCGAGGACGAGTGGCTCTTTGGAAGGGGAAGCGTGGATGATGGATATGGAGGCTATGCTGGTGTTCTATCGGTACTGGCACTTCAGGACCAGGGGATCCCTCATCCGACCTGCAGGTTCCTGATAGAGACTGGTGAGGAGAGCGGTTCTCCGGACCTGGAATTCTATCTGGATGAGCTGAAATCGGATCTGGGCATTCCTGATCTGGTTATCGTCCTTGATGTGGGAGGAATGGATTACGATCGGTTGTGGATAACCCAGAGTCTGAGAGGAATAGTGGCTGGTACACTTTCCGTCAAGGTGTCATCGGTAGGTGTTCATTCGGGACATGGTAGTGGCGTCATGCCATCCTCGTTCAGGCTGGCCAGGCAACTGCTTTCCCGGATAGAGGACCAGGATACTGGCGAGATACTTCCGGAATGGTTGCATCTGGAGATTACTGACAAGATGAAGAAGGAATGTGCCCAGATCGCGGAGATGGCCGGTGATTCGCTTGATGATTTCCCATTGCTGGATGGTGTCCGGAAGCAGGTCGACGACCCTCTGGATATCGTAATGACCATGAATCTGAGACCAAGTCTTTCGATCATAGGAGCCGATGGTATTCCATCTATACGAGATGCAGGCAACGTCCTGAGGACACACACCGATCTCAAGGTCTCGATCCGGACCCCTCCGGGCATCAGTGCCCATGAGGTGGCTGGGAAAGTTCAGGAACTTCTCGAATCGGATCCGCCCAATGGCGCCCATGTAGAGGCCAGGATGACCGAGGTCGCTGATGGTTTCTTATCTCCCGAATTACCAGATAAGATATCATCTGGTTTGGAGTCTGCCTGTCAGGAATTCTATGGCAATTCCCCAAGGTCCCTTTTCATAGGTGGTACCATACCAGTCATGGCAATGCTTCAATCCCGCTATCCGGATTCTAAATTCCTTATCACTGGGGCCGGTGGACCGGGCGGAAATGCCCACGGCCCGGATGAGAAATTACACATCCCCACGGCCAAGAAAGTGACCAAGTGCATGTCAGCAGTGGTCTCGGCAGCCATTCGTTAGAAAACGAACTGCAATGCTTATTCTGGCTTAGAAAGCCTAATTATAAGGCATAGATACCAATTCTACCGTATTTGGATTCGGGACCTATGGTCTATATATATCGACATGTTACACGCATATTATGAGCTTTAGCAGATTTTCTGTGCTAGCTGTATTCCTCATGATGGTCATGAGCGTCTTTGTTGCACTTCCAACATATAATGTTGGAGCTGATGAGCACGAGGATGATGGACCATACTTGAATGCGTTCCCAACTGGCAGTGGTGGCGATATTGAGGACTACGAGATGAGTGTAGATGTTAGTGAGGGAGGTGCCAACATTACCGTTGAGGCCACCGAACTTGTTGAGGGCACTTCCTATACAATCTCGTGGGAGATAAGATATCCTGATGGGTTTCATACAGGGTGGTGGGACTTTTCCGCTCCACCTACAAGCGTAGAATATTTCATTGGACAGGAGGTTTTCGATGACCTTGGTACGGGGTGTTACGTGTTCATAGGTTGGCTTTATGATAATGATGCCAATGTTATGATCGAGGAAGAGACTTGGCCATTTACCCTAGATGTACCACTTAGTGACTGTGAAGGAATGGACGAATGTCCTTTCGATGATGTCGAAGGAAGCCCATGTGAAAATGTTGACACCAATCCTTGTAGAGAAGACCATGAGTCCGATGAGTGTGACGATTACGTAGCTGATTACTGCGCGACCCATGAGGATCCCGCTTGTTACTATGACGCTGACGATTGTCCTTTCGATGACCGAGAAGGAACACCCTGTGAAGCAGAAGAATGTGAGGGTGCGGGTCATGAATCAGAAGAATGTCAGAATTATGTAGAATCCTATTGTGCGGCAAACGATGATCCAGGTTGTTATTTCGGTCCCGATGGCCCTTCATTCGTCTGTGGAAACGGTGATGAGATTCCTTTCGGTTGGGTCAATGATGGTGTAGAGGATTGCTCAGACGGTTCTGACGAGCAACAATATGATTCCGATGGAGATAGGATTAATTGGTTTGACTGCCATGATGGTAGCGAGGTCTGGGTAGACCAAGTCAACGATGGTGTAGATGATTGTCCTGATGGTGAGGACGAAGGCTACGGTGGCGATGATTATGACGACTTTGGACCTTCGGAAGTTCACATTGATGTCCATATGATAGATCTGGCTAATTGGGAAGCCAAAGCGACTGGAACTTTTGATCCCATGTGGTCGGACGATATGCGTGCTGAAATAGCCCATATGTGCGCAGAAATGATGGGAACGAGTGATACAGAGATCACTTTGGAATGTTTCGACAAATGGGTTGCTATGACAGAGGATGGTCCTGGGGGAGGTGAACCAGATAGGGGATGCCCACATGATATGGATGATGATACCTGTGATGATTTCAGGGAAGCTTGTGGTCCAGATTCATTGTCTAGACTGACCTGTTTTAGGATGGAATTCGATTACTGTGCCGTCCATGATGACGAGATGTGTCATGAAGGGATTGGGTCAGATCAGGGCGATAAAGTATTCGAAGCTTTATTCGCTTACGAAGATGACGAAATTGGATCTGACGAGTTCCTAGATATCCTTACGAATGAGTTCTTCGGTGGGGGCGATCCTGCACTCTACGACACCCATACGTTCACAATAACTACGGATGAGGAAGGTGTTTACTCACTGCACCCTAACTTTGGTTCGTATTCTGGAGGAGATCCTGGTTTCATCTGTGGAAACGGTGATGAGATTCCCTTCCACTACGTCAATGACGGTTACGGGGATTGTCCAGACGGTGCTGACGAACAATGGTATGACAGTGGAACACCTGGAGATACTTCAGATGACTGTCAGATGTGGAACGATGCCGATTGTGATGGAGCTTTCGTCAACTGGTTTGATTGCCATGATGGCTCCGAGATTTGGATCGTAGCAGTTAACAATGGTGAGGATAATTGTCCAGATGGTGAGGATGAGGATCACGGTGATGATGATTATGGTTGGTATGGTTATGTATTCTTGTATACGGGCAACTTCACGGACGTACCGGATTCAACGGAGAATCTCATCGGTGCAGCTGTAGAGGTCTGCGGCTATGCGGATGAGGCAAACAAGACTGGCCTACACTGCGAGTCCGAATTGGAAGGATTCTTGGAGGCCGGTGATTACACTGTTGTCACTGTAGGTTCGTGTTGGTATGAATGGACCGATGAGGATGGTGACGGCGTTTATGAGCGGTCAGACGAATTTAGTTGCTATGATTTTGGAGATTATACCCATGTGATCACCAATGAGACTGGTGATGTAGTAGACGAGATTCATGGCACAGTTGAGTATGATTTGAGCCATATGATGACGATGACATACACACATTATATGCTTCGAGATGAGGAGTCACACAATTTCTTCTCACTCTATGATACTCATGTGTTCACAGTGGGCACAGACGGTTTCAACGGCGCCATAGTATCTGCACAATATCAGTGCCATGACGAGGATGGCGATGGTGATGATGATTATTGTAATTCAGAAGATCTGGCACTATACCTCTACGAAGGAAGCTTTGACCCCGCAGATACACATGCTAACATCCTAGATTCGAACGATGACGTTTCGGGTGATGGTCTGGATTGTCCTGGAGGGACTTCCTATGACTGCATGTATAGTAGATTAAAGGTAGAATTGTCTGCTGGAGACTATGTCGTTGTGACTGCAGGTTCTAGTACTTGGTCCGAGGGTTCTTACAAGAATGATATAGTTACAGATGACGGCAACATAATCGAGTCCTGGGATGGTGACCTCAAGGGTTCCTATTGGGATTGCTGTGACGCTGATGGCAACGAGATTCTGGTCGAAGGAGACGAGAGGACACATATGCCCCGACCTTCGAAATATTTGGATCAGGATGGAGAAGCTTTCTTTAACTCTATATTAGATAATATCGGAGAATATCAGGACGGTACCCTGAGCGCCGATGAGGCAGCAGGAAATGTAGTTTCCATAATTTATGAGGCGGACGCGGCGGGACTATTCAATGATGGTGATGAAGAGTGTTACGATGCAGCTGGTAATCAGGTCGATTGTTCTGATGACGGAGCTGACTGTCCATTCGACAGCATGGACTTCTGTTATGAGATAGGCCCCTCCTGCGACTTCGAAGGCCCGGATTATGACCCCTGGCGCTGTGGTTCAGAATCAGCACATTACTGTATGGAAGACGGGGCTGGTGACGTAGGCTGCGATTCTGATGGGATTGCACAGTCCTGTGAAAATGGAGAATTCCCGCAAGAGATATGCGATGCATTCAACAATTTCGACCATGATGCATACCACGGTGAAACGGACGATGAACCCGTCACACTCGATGGTGTTGAAGGAGTGGAGGATCCTGATGATTGGGACGATATGATGACTCCTTCTAGTGAGAACATTGTTGGTGGACTTGCAGAATATGAGGGAACGTCAATAATGTTCCACTCATCCTTTACTATCACATTTGACAGTGTTGATGACACCCTTGCCTCTCACGTATTCGTCATACCCAGTAATGAGGACGCTGATGATGACTATGACTATGATGATGATGATCTTGATTGGCAGATTACCTTCACGGTGACTGACGGCTATCAGATCGACTCATGTGATGGTTGTGACGATATTAATGACGCAACATACAGTGATGATGGACACACAGTTTTCTTCACATATAATTCTGATGCGACCCATGACGTCGCAATCACATTCAGTGTTACTGCAGAACCAGGACCGGACTGTGACTATGTCATCGGAATCGATGCCAGTGGTTTTGCGTTCGATTCAAGTGATCTGGAGATCAATGCTGGTGAGACGGTATGCTGGCAATGGGAGAACGCCGTAGACCAGCATAATGTCGTGGAAATAGTAGGTGAGTTTGATGCAGCAGTGGATCTCACTGAGGTTTCAGTTGGATTCTCCAGTGGTGAACCATCAAACGACGTTGATTTCAGACACACCTTCACGGAAGATGACAAGACCTACTATTACGTGTGTGAGCCACACGCAATCATGGGCATGGTCGGTAAGATCACGGTTGGTGAAGGCACACCTGACGATCCAGTGGAAGAGATCGAGGAATCCGGACTTCCAAGTGTTGGTTTCATTGTCGGTGCTCTGGTACTGGTTGGTGCAGCCGGGCTGCGTCGCAGAATACACTAGGCATAAATAATAGGGTAAATCCCCCCTGTCATGACAGAGGGGATACCAGTTGTCAGGATGTATACTGACGCTAGTGGGCACACCAGATTCGCCAGGATGCAGATACCTGTGGAAAGCAGGACCGGACTTGGTTCAGTGGGATTGTTCTCGTCATTGTTTCTGAATCAGAACATACATGATAATACGGGAGATCTGAAGACCCAGTTTGCCCTTACGCCAGTACCTGATACCCTGAAGGGCGAGGGCCCCAAGTTAGCCCATACAGCTCCCCGAAGACAGCTCGTCCTGACCTTGAGTGGTTGTCTGGAGTTCAAGAGTTGTGATGTTGATGAGGATGACGCGGAACACAAAGTGACCATCCGACGCGGAGCAATCCTGCTTGCTGAGGATCTGGAAGGCGCAGGCCACGTGTGGAAGTTCGTGGAATCCCGTGATGGCAATTTTTATCCTTGGATTAGATGTTATATTCATCTGGGTGAGGAATATGATCACTTCGTGTCTCAATTGATACCAATTTAATTATGTTAGAAGACATTTCACCTCGGAATAGCTGGCGGATAACGATTTTTGCCTTCTTGGTCTTCTTTTCGGTCCTGATGGCAGGTTTCCTTCCCGACGTTGGAAGGGAAATGAACCAGCGGGAAGAATTCTCTTATCCAGATAATCCGGTATGGCAGGCCTCGGACAGGGCCGAGGAGAAGATGCCCGAGGAATACTGGCTGGTCTTCCAGATAGTCATGGGCAGTAGTGTAGAAAGTGAGGACCACAATGTCATGGATCCTCAGGTTTTCAGAGAGGCCACAGACCGTCATGACAGTTTGATGGCAGATAATGAGACAAGTCAGTATTTCGATGTGAAATTCAATTGGCTGGTTCAGAGGGATACCACCTCGGGAATATGGGGCATGCCCGAGACGGTTCGCGACATAATGGATGCCAGGTATGATCCATCTACTGGCGCGATGATCAGAGGTAGCCCCATAGCTCTTCCTCCTGTTTATTTTGCGGGTCCCGAGATGACCACTCTGAATGTTTCGCAGGCCATGCTTGGTAGCTACATGCTTGATGGGACCTGGTATCCTGATCCTAATGGTACTTCTCCCAAGATAGTCTATTCTGGCATAGCCTATACTGGACCTAATTTTGACGCTGCGACCGAATCAGATCTGACCTACGTCCTGAATGCTCTTTTCAATATCCGGTCGGATGACGATAGTTATCCTTACAGGAATATGGTCTCACCCGATCTGTGTGTTCTCAAGGCCGAGGAATGTGTTCTACCCCGTGACAAGGATGGTTATCCTGTCGAGATGCTTGCACAGGAGGGCGAACACTGGAAGGCCAAGGGTTTCATGCTGATCGGGGAAGCGAATGCCACACGTCTGTATGCCGATTATCCTCGCCAGCGAGGTGATCATGAGCACTATGAATATTGGGAACAGAAAGTGGACCAGCACTATCAGACTCCCCTTGAATCCGATGAGGATGTAAGTTTCTACTCATATCTGGCCTTTGGCCTGGAGCTGGACAGGCAGGTCAATTCCACTCTTCCATTGGTTGGTGTTTCCTTCGTTCTTATGGTCGGTTTGTTGTCATTCTATTTCCGGGATCTCGGTGATGCTCTGGTAAGTTCCCTGAGCCTGGGATTATTGATGGTCTGTATGTTCGCTAATTCCAAATGGCTTGGTTTCCCGGATACTCAATTATCAGCGATGCTACCGATATTGATGTTGGCCCTTGGTGTTGATTTTGTCATACACAGCCTGACACGCTGGCGTCGACTGGCATTGTCTGATCCAAGTTATTCAATAGATTCCCAGGAAGCCAGTATCAATGGTGCCTGGGAGACAATTATTACACTTTTCCCGGCTCTTGGAGTAGCAACCCTCACAACGGTTGTTGCCTTTGGAACAGCGACCTTGAGTGATATTCCGGATATGTATGAGTGGGGGATCCTTGGTCCCTTGGGAATAATCGAGGCTTATTTCATCATGGGAGTGTTTGCACCAGTTCTACGAAGTTACTTCCCTCCTGACGAGGATAGCATTGTTGATGAGGATAGTCTACTCTATAAGATAGGCCAGATTCTGAGCGTGGAGAAGCTGTCTTCACTGATGGAAGATCGTTCCATCCCCATGCTTGTTGTCTTTCTGTTGCTTACTCTGATTCTTTCACCGATAGTCATTGGTAACCCGGAATCGACCTTTGATGTCACCGAATATGCAGACAATGATTCCAAATTCATTCAGACCGTACTGGTAGGCCAGAATACCTTCACCGAGCAGGGAGAACCCGGTTACTATGTCATAGAGGGAGAGGATCTGGGCAGATACGAAGTCATAATGGAGATCGATGCTGTCGAGACTCAATTGTCGGATGACAATATCAGTGCTCCCTGGTTAGGGAGTCTGCCATACATAATTCGTACCCAGGTGACACTGGCCCAGACGTTCGAAGGCAGTGGCTACGTACCTTCGGTTATTGACCCGGTCTCAGGGATTCCCTTATCTGAAGCCGAGATCCACTATGTTCTGGAGGACGTGTACCATAACGGAACCCGCAATCTGGAGGGGACATTCTACATTTCATCTTCGGAGGCCAGAGAAACCTATCTTCTCGAAGACGGTAAACTGACAATGGTCCGTGTCTGGTTCCAGGTTCTGCGCCCTGATGATATGTATGGCGCCATGAAGGACCAGAAGAAGGTTCTGGACAACACGGTTGCTGATATCAACCAGATGAATGGCGTATCAGCTCAGGTAGCTGGCCTTAGCTATGAAAGATATGTTTACGTCCTGGAGATAACAGACAGTTTTCAGAAGAGCCTGGTAGTAGCCATAGTCCTGGCCTTCTTCATTGTCCTTGTGGCTCTCAGGGACATAAAATTGAGCATCATCACGATCATGCCGGTAGTGGCAATAACGATCTGGTTGAGAGGTGGGATGGTATTGACGGATACCTCGATAAATCTGGTCACGGTCCAGATCTCGAGTTTGGCAATAGGTCTGGGTGTTGATTATGCGATTCATATGGTGCAGAGGGTGCGTGAGGCCAGGGCTGAGAATCCTCAGGCCAGTCAGGAGCAGTGGATGTCAGAGGCCCTGGATGAGACTGGTAACAACGTCGCCATGTCCGCCTTCACCGATTTCGTCGGATTCATGGTCCTTACCTTGTCAATCATGCCTCTTTTCGTCACGTTTGGAATGATTATGGCTATCATGATCATGCTTTCGTTCGTTGCTGCCGTGATAATGCTCCCTGCCTTGCTATATCAGTTCGGCGATCTTGAAGGAAACAGACCGCCATCCACACCATCGTTTGTTCCTGAACCTGAAGAACCAAAACCTGAGAAACTGTTCAGAAAGGTCAAGAAGATTATAAAGCGAAGAAATCCAAACCCTAATTAGAATCCGCTTCTCTTGAACTTTTTGTCGAGTTCCGCAGGAGTTATGGTCATTACAGTTGGCCTGCCGTGAACACAGGCATAGGGGTTGGGAATCGATTCCATCTCCCTAATAACAAATTCCATCTGGGCCATGGTCAGTTTGTCTCCGGCCCTGAGAGCTGAATGACAAGCCACGGTGTACATCATGTACTGATGTCTTTCCTCC
>Ga0209554_1003083_pt1 | contig 10983 bp, 11 predicted proteins | sample MarorgKNORR_S2LV_5_FD_188221 | JGI IMG/M metagenome (GOLD analysis project Ga0209554, IMG submission 188221) | Marine microbial communities from the Southern Atlantic Ocean, analyzing organic carbon cycling - Bottom_A/KNORR_S2/LV (SPAdes) (version 2) | ecosystem: Environmental > Aquatic > Marine... | reverse complement strand
CAAAAACAGATTCAAATTGAACGCTTTGGGAACTTCCCCTGTCAACAACTCCACGCTGGCATCGTGAGTGTTTGGTTAGTGCAGCGATCACGGTGGCCGCTACGGATTTGCCCAAGGCATCCGTTTGTTCAACTTGTGACGGGGATGCGATTGGCCTCCATTCCCGGAACTTGCAAAGCCCTGCCTCGGCAGGGCTTTGCTCTTTTCAACGCCCACAACAGGCCCCGAGGCAGCCGGCGGGAACTCTGGTTTTGGTTCGTTGAACACAATTTTCGGCAAGGAAGAAATGTTTCGCAATACGGGTTGCTTATCTCAACCTTCCCGTAATGCGCGGGTACGCTTTTGCCGACTACTCCGAGAGTGAAGTCTTGAGAAAGCGACCTTACCTGAAAAAAGAATGGTGCATTCAAGTCTGCAAAAACGCGATCAAAGTGGAAAAACAGGAACACAATCGCTACAGATTCTGGGGTCAAGTTGAAGAACTCAACAACCGAATCCTGCGAGTGGTGACCCTCGAGGATAAAACAACGATACATAACGCCTTTCCCGACAGGAGATTCAAAAAATGAAATTGAATTACTACAAGGACACCGATTCCCTCTACATCGATTTGTCATCCAGGCCCAGCACGGACAGCCGTGAAATCTCAGAGGGAATTGTCTTGGATTACGATGCGAACGGCCATGTCACGGGGATCGACATAGACAACGCCAGCAACAAGGTCGATTTCAATCAAATCGTACTGAACAAACTCCCCGCTGAAGGCGTGACGCTTACCGGCTAATCGCCGCATCAGGCTTCCGCACACTCACCGGCTGGCCTCGAGGTAGGCGATGAGGTCGGCGAGTTGCTGCCGGGTGAGGATGGTGTTCATCCCGGCCGGCATCAGTGACACGTGGAGCGGCTCGATGTTCCGGATGTTTCCCCGCTCCACGCGAACGCTTTTTTCCGGCGAAAGCGCCAGCGTGACCTGCCGCGCGTCTTGATCGCTCACGATCCCCGCCAGCGCGCCGCCGTCGACAGTGGTCACTTGCATCGTCTCATAGCTGCGGACGAAACTGGCGCTCGGGAAAACGATCGCCTCGAGCAGGTCCATCTTTTTTCGCACTTGGCCAATCCGCGTCAGGTCCGGCCCGAACTGGCCTCCGTGATACGCCATCGAGTGGCAGGTCGAGCAACCGGCCTTTGGCCCGCGGAACACCGCCTTGCCCCGGAGCGGGTCGCCGCCCGGCAACCCGTCGGCCAACTCCCGCAGCAGCTTGGCTTGATCTGCCGGGGCCGCCTTGGCCTTGGCCAGCAATTCCGCCGCCTCGCCTTGGACGGTTTTGCCGTAACCGGCGGTGGCCTTTTGCAGCACCTCGTCGTCCAGCCCTCGCAACCAGTTAGCCCGCGCGAGCACCGCCAGCAGCGCTTGGCCAACCGTTGCGTCGCGGCCCCGGCCGAACGTCGGCAGCAGCACCGTCGCCTCCGCCGAGCCGATGCTGCCGAGTTGTTTTGCGAGCCGGGCCAACTGCGCCTCCGTCAGCTTGGCCCCGGCCAGCGCGTTGGCTGCGTTGCTGCGTTGCGTGTACGGCTTGGCCGCGCCGAGTTGGCCCAACAGATAGTCGAACTCCGCCTCGTCCGGCGCAAACAGCCCGGCGGGAATCCCGTTGTAAGCGAGCGTACGCTGCCGATGCGGCAACGCCGGCGAGCCACCGAGCCGGCGCAGCATCCCGGCGGCGCGTTCCTGCTGCGCCTTGGCCAAGCGCAGACTCACGAGCGTTTGCACGGCCGCCGGTTGCAGCGGAGCGGCGGTCGAGTCGATCGCGTCGAGCCAAGCGTCCGGCGCGGGGTTGACCGGCGCGGACGCCATCGCCGCGAGCGCGGTCAGCCGCGCGGCTTTGCCTTGGGAAACATCGGCCAACGCCTTGGCCAACTCGGCTTGAATCGCCGGTGCGGTGGCGAGCTTGGCCAAGCGCGCGGCGAGCGCCTTGCTGTCCGGGGCCGACTTTACCCGGCGAAGCTCGGCGGCGTAATGCGCGGCGAGATCGTTGCCCCATTCCGCGTGGCGATCACAAATCCATTCCGCCGTTTTTCGCAGGGCAGCCGACCCCGACTTGAGCGACGGCAACACGTCGGCAACCGTCAAATTGTCGCCCTCCATCTGGTCGAGCGCCATCAACGCCACGCGCAACGCCCCCGGCCGCTTGGCCAAGCGCGACAGCGGCACGGCGTCCGGTTGGCCGATCTCGATAAGCGCAAAAGTGACCGAGTGTCCGAGCGCGCGATCCATCGGCTTGTCGGCGAGCGCGAGCAGTGGCGCGGCGGCGCGCGTCGAGCCGATCCGGCCCAGCGCTTCTGCGGCCGCGCGGCGAACCGGCGGCGCGGCGTTTTTCAGCAAGCGAACCAAGCCATCGAGCGCCCCGGTGTCACGGTGCAGTCCGGCCGAGTGCGCCGCCGCCTGCTGAACGACCGGCGACGAGTTGGCCAACGTGCCACGAACTGCCCGGCGAGCATTGGCGGTTTGGATGCGAGTCAGCGACCAAACGGCGTTCAACCGCGCTCGCTCGCTCCCCTGCCGCAGCCGCTTGGCCAAGGCGGGGACGGCGGTTTCGCCGCGCTTGGCCAAGGCCGCGATGGCTCGCTGCCGCACCGCCGGTCGCACGTCGTCGAGCCGCTTGGCCAAGCCCTCGGGCGGTGGAGTCGCCCAGTCGAGCTTCGTGCCGCGCGGGTCGCTTGGCGGTTTGGCTCCGATTTTTTTTACACGATAAATCGCGCCCAAGACTTCCGGCCGCCAAAACTGCGACGTCGGGCAACAGAGCTTGTACCAACCGCCGGTGTCGAGCACGAGCAGACTGCCGTCGGCGTCCTCGATCACGTCGGTCGGGTGAAAGTCGGCATTCGTCGAGGCGAGAAAATCGGTGTCCTCCGAGCGGAACGTTGCGCCGTCGGGAGTCAGCACGTGACGCTGCACGCGGTTCAAATTAAACTGGCAGGAAAACAGGTTGCCGGTGAAGCTGGCGCCGAACGCGGCCGAGTCGTAATACTCCAGCCCACATGGGGCCGCCGCGCCGAAATGTGCCAGCACCGGCATCAACTCGCCGGTGCGCGGATGATCGTTCACCAACCCTTGCGCCTTGCCGTACACGCCGCCGTAAATAGCGTGGATGAGCCCGTCGCGTTTGCCGCCGCCGGGATACTGGAAGAACGTGGTTGTGAAAATGCGTTCGCCGGTGCTGGTGAAAATGACGTCGACCGGGTTGTCCATGCCGCCGGTCATCACCGGCTCGTGCAATCCGCTGACCGGGTTGCGCCGAAAAATATGCGCCGCACGCGTGACCCGCTCAGCACCGCGAAACGCCGCGAAGCGCTGCTCGGCAAACGCGCCCTTGCACCAGTAAATCCACCCGTCGCGGCCAAGGTACGGCCCGTGCAGATCGTTGGCGCAGCCGGTGAGTGTTTTGCCCTCGAACCATTCCTCGCGCTCGTCGGCCACGCCGTCGCCGTCGGTATCGGTCAGCCGCCAGATGCTCGGCGGCGCGGCGACGTAAAGCGAACCGTCGTGCCACATCGTCCCCTCGGGGAACATCATCTTGTCGGCGAACACGACGGAGTGATCGAACTGCCCGTCGCCGTCGCGATCCTCGAGCCGAACGATGCGGTGCGGCTTTTCCGCGAGTTGTTTTTGGACCGGATCATTCGAGCCGGAAGAGTCGGCGACGTACAGCCGCCCCTGTTCATCGAACGCTGCCGTGATCGGCCGATCGACCAACGGCGGCCCGGCAACGCGCTCCACAGTGAAGCCGTCCGGCACGGTGAAGACCACTTGGCCAAGCGTCACCTCGGCGGTGTGGGCCTTGGCCAACAGCAAAACGGCAGCCAAGCCAGCAAACGGCAATCGAGGCATCGAGAACATGCCGGGAAGCTAACAGAGGGCTTGAGGGAAGGAAGCGGGAAGTGGTTGCCCCGCTAGGATTTGAACCTAAACTAACGGTGTCAAAGACCGCTGTGCTACCATTACACCACGGGGCAGTGGCGGCGGTTTGTTTAACGGCGAACCGGCTGTTTTGCGAGTTTTTTCTGTTTTTAAGACCCGGAGTTATTCACCACGAAGAGCACGAAGGACACGAAGAAGAGACACTGATTTCACGGATGCCCACGGATTTTTAGCACAAGTTTAACAACCAGAAGCCGGCTTATTTTTTAAGAGCGCAGCACGCCGAACCGGATGCCGCGGGTGGTGATCCGCAGGGTGGCGAAGCCGAGTTGTCGCAGGGCTTGCTCGTAAATCAGGCTCCCGAACAGGGCGACATCGGCGCGGCTTTTGGGTAGGCCGGTGATTTCGCGGCGCTTGGCCAAGGGCAAACTCCACAGTCGCTCTCGCCAAGCGGTCACCCGGGCAAGCGGCAACTCGACGGACTCCATTTGTTCGCGGTCATATTCGTCGTCGGCCAGTTCCATCTTGGCGAGGATACCGGCCATGCCACCGGAGCCGATCATCGTGAGCGGCGACGCTTGGCCAAGCGCGGTGAGTTGTTCCCGTAAGCCGGGCAGCGCGGTTTCGCTCAAATTTTCGCCGATCGTGTTGTGGACGGTTTCCTGTTCGCCGGTTGTCGGCGGATCGGATACGGCGTGTCGCTCCATCAGGCGCACGGAGCCAAGCGGGAGGCTCGTGTGAAAGCGCATCCCGTCCGCGTCGCCGACGATGAACTCGGTGCTGCCGCCGCCGGTGTCGATGACGAGTGCCGGCGACTTGGCCAAGCGCGGGCAGCTCATGACGCCGACGAACACGAGCCGCGCTTCGTCGTCACCGCTGAGCACGGTCACCGTTTGGCCAAGCGCGGCGATCAACTCGCCCGAGTTGGACGCCTCGCGGACGGCGCTGGTGGCGATGATGCGCGTGTCGGCGCAGTCGTTGCGCTTGGCCAAGGCGAGCAGTTCGTTCACTGCGTCGACGGTGGCCCGGATCGGTTCGGCCTGAAGTTTGCCGGTGGCGTAGAGGCCTTGGCCAAGGCGGGTTTGGCGGCTGGTTTCGAGATGAGGCAAAATGTCGTCACCGCGCAAATCAGCGATGAGCAGTTTCACCGAGTTGGTGCCGATGTCGATAACGCCGCGCCGCATTTTTAATCGGAGAAGAGGAACTTGAAATCATCAAGGGACAGGGCTTTGGCAAATTTTTCCTCACCGAGAACGTCTTCAGCAAGTGCCTGTTTTTGAGTTTGCATGATCCGGATTTTTTCCTCGATGGTGCCCTTGGCCAAGAGGTCCCATATCATTAAGTTCCCTTCGGTGTGTTTTTTTGGGATGCCCAACCCGAGTTGCCGCAGATGCCAATCCTCCAACTCATTATACGACTTGACGTTCCTCCATGCGTCTTGAATATCTTCAGCATATTCCTTCTCCTTCGGCGTCAACTTACGCCCAAGCACACTTACCAATTCACTCTTGATTGTTTTGCTCTTCAACTTTCCGGTGCGCTTGGTTTTAGCCTTTGGCTTGACGAACGCAGAATCCAAAAACCCCTCATCCAGATTGTCGCAATACTCCATGTCCTCGGTTTCGATAAGCACCTTTTTGACGACGGCGTAACTGTGCTTGCAAGTGAATTCCATCGGGCAAGTACATCGATGCAACCACTCGTAATCCACACATTTCAGTACAACTTGATACTTGCTCGTGCCCCGGACGATGCCCCGGAATTCCGACCCTTCATCCATGCTCCACAGTCGCTGAACCCGTCCGGTCTTCCTATACTTTTCGCCACGGTTGCGGATAGCTGTCGGAAACTCATCTAAAACCAATTCAAGTGTTTCCCGTTCAATGGGAGGGTCTAATTCTAACATTACTTTGTCCAATGGTGGTCGTGGGCGAGGATGGCTGCGCCGGTGATTCCGGCGGCGTCGCCGAGGGTGGTGGCCATGATGCGCACCTGCCGCGCGCCGGGCATGATGCGCTCCACGGCAGCAGCGCGAATTTTCGGCAACATGACGGTGTGCAGTTGCTCGATGAGTCCGCCGCCAAGCGCGACCACTTCCGGGTTGAGCAGATTGCAGAGGTTGGCGATGGCGAGGCCGGTGTAAAAACAGGTTTCGTCGAGCACGGCGGTGGCCAGTTTGTCGCCGGCCTCGACGGCGCGCCGGAGTTTGCCGCTACGAATCCGGGTCACGGAATCGTCGTCGGCCTCCATCAATTGAGTGAGTTCGCCGCCGTCGTTCACGGCCGACTTGACTCGGTTAAAAATCGCCGTGCGACTGGCGAGCGCCTCGAAGCAACCGCTCGTGCCACAGCCGCAGACCGGCCCGTCGGGGTCGAGCACCATGTGTCCCACCTCGCCGGCGGCCCGAGTGGCGCCGGTCAAAAAAACGCCGTTGGTGATGATGCCCGCGCCGATGCCGGTGCCGAGAAAAATACTGACCATGTCGTTGGGCTTGGCCTCGAGTTCAAGCCGGTGAATGCCGGTCGCCGCCACGTTGCAGTCGTTGCCGATCCAGACGGGGCAGCCAAGTTGCGCCTCGAGGTCGGCCTTAAGCGCGACGTCACGCCAGCCGAGATTCGGGGCGAACAAGACGTGCGACTCGTCGCTGCTGATCGAGCCAGGCGCGCCGATGCCCACGCCGTTGGCCTTGGCCGGGTCGATGCCGGCTGACTCGGCGGCTGCGCGGACGGTTTTGACGATCCGGTCGCAGACGGCCTCGTAGCCGCCCTCCGGCTTGGTCTTGGTTTTTTCCGTGGCGAGACAGCGGTAATCGGCGTCAAAAACCCCGGCAAGTATCTTCGTCCCGCCCAGGTCCACCCCGATGTAATGTTCCTCCATGGGATGAGCGGGGTGCTAACCAAGGACACGCTCGACGTTGCGGCGCAACTCGCGGTTCAGGCCGTTCATCGACTGGTCGGCGTTGATGGTGGTGTACCTCCACGACTTGCGGAACTCGTCAAACTTGTCGGCGAGCAACTGCTGGTACTGCACGAAGCTGTCGAACATATCGAGCGACAGCCCGAGGTCCATCCCGCTCTCCCAGTAGTCGAGCGTGTGGTTTTTCATGAAGTTGCGCTGGATCAGTTTCTCCGGCGGCAGCTTGAGGTAAAACACCGCGTCCGGCTTGATGGCGATACTGTACAGGCTCTTCACCCAGTCCGCGTCGAGCCCGCGCACCATGTCCCGCGCCATGAGCGTGTAAATGTAGCGGTCCGCCAGCACGATGACCCCGGCGCGCAGCGACGGAATGATGATGTTCTCCAGTTGGTCGGCGAAATCGGTCGCGTAAAACAAACTCAGCGTCGTGCGGTTGAGGATGTTCCCGTTCTTGGCACTCTCCAGTTCCTCGCTGGCGAGGTTCGAGCGCTTGAGGCCGACCTGCGTGGTGGCGTGACCGCTGGCCTCGAGCCAATCGACCAAGCGCCGGATCTGCGTCGAGCGCCCCGAGCCGTCGGCGCCCTCGATGACGATCAGCCGGCCTGTCAGTTCGCCCGGCTTGATCCCCGGCAGCGCGTGCCCGATGAAGCGCTTGGCCAAGGGCTTCGGCGATTTCACCCGCGAGGTGGCCTTCCGTCTGCTGCTGGGCTTGCGCTTGGCCGTCATGACAGTTTGTCGAGCTCGTATTGGCCAAGGTCGATCGCCTTGGCCAAGCGTTGGCGCACCTGTTCCTGCTGTTTCTCGATCGGCTGATTGGCGTTGATTTGAATCAGCCCGAACTCGCTCTTCATCGCCGAGTACACCTTGAGCAACCGGCCCTGAAACAGCTTGAAGCTCTCCTCGATGTCGCTCGACAGGCCGAGATCCATCCCGGCCTCGTGATACTTGAGTTGCGGGCGCCCCTGCAAAATACGGTTCAGCGACACCTCGAGCGGGGTCTTGAAAAAAAATGTCAAATCGGGCAGAGCGGCGAAGCTGTAAATGCGCCGCACCCAATCCGGCGAGCAGCCCCGCACGGTGTCGCGCGCGAACGCGGTGAACTTGTACCGGTCGCACAGCACGATGTAGCCGGCCTTGAGCAGCGGCACGAGCTGCCGCTCGTAGCGGTCGGCGAAGTCGGTGGCGTGGATCAGGCTGAAGGTCGTCGGCGTGAGCAGCCGTTCAGCCTTACCCCGGCGTGTGGCGCTCTTGACCAGCTCGGACGAATTCCACTCGCTAAAAAAAACCTTGAGCCCCTGCAACTCCAGCCAGCGCTTGAGCAGATAGAGCTGCGTCGACTTGCCGGAGCCGTCGATCCCCTCCACGGCAATCAACCGCCCGGGATAGCCAAGCTGCGCAAACGTTTTCTCCGGCTTTTTTTTCATCAACTAAAACAACAGGATCTTCTGGAGCAACTGAATCGCCCCGATCGAAATACTACTCACAACCTGAAATAACTGGGGGAACAAATTAATCGCGAGCAGCAGAATGATGAAGCCGTACTGGGCAATTCGCATATAGGTCTCCTCGCTCATGCCGACGACTTGCCGCAACACGTGCGACCCGTCCAGCGGCGGGATCGGGATCAGGTTGAACACGCACAAAATCATGCTGATATAAGCGACCAACCACAGCTTGTGAACGACCGCATCCGGCCCCAGATCAATCGGCAACTCGATGGCCAAGCGATACACCGCCATGATGCCGACGGCCAAGATAACATTCATCGCCGGGCCAGCCATCGAGACGAAAATATCATCACGTTTTCGGTTGCCGTAATTGCTGGGGTTGACCGGCACCGGCTTGGCCCAGCCGAAAATGGCAATACCGGGGTCTAACAACAAGATCGCCAGCGGAATCAGCACCGTGCCGATCGGGTCGATGTGCACGATGGGGTTCAGCGTCATCCGGCCCATGTTGCGCGCCGTGTCGTCGCCGCACTTGTGCGCCGCCCACGCATGGCCGAACTCATGAAACGACAGCAGCGCCACAAGGCACAGCCACATTGCCACTGCATTTGCAATTTGTGAGGCATCCAAATCCACGGCGGCGCAGCCTATCAGACTGTCGGGGGCGTCCCAACCAAAACCCGCCCGCGCATTTCTTCGGGCAGCCACTGGGCGTTCACGCAGTTGATCAGCTTCTCGCCGCGCAACGCCCGGACAATCTCCTGCGCCGCCTTGGTGCGCATCTCCAGCAAGCCCTCCACCGAGTAAAACGCCGTGTGCGGCGTGAGGATCAAATTAACATTCGACTCATCAGCGTTGCGCCAAAGTTGAATCAGTGGCTCGTCGGCCCGGGCCGGTTCCGCCGGGAGCACGTCAACGCCTGCGCCGGCGATTTTGCCCTCGCGCAACGCTGCCGCCAAAGCCGCCGTATCCACCACCGCACCACGAGCCGTGTTCACGAGAATCGCACTTGGCTTCATACGGCCAAGGGCATCGGCGTCGATCATGTGCCGGGTCTCATCGGTCAATGGCACGTGCAGTGACACCGCATCGCTTGTCTCCAGCAATTCATCGAAACTGACCATCTCGACGCCAAACACCTTCTCAATACCGGGCCGCAGATACGGATCGTGCGCGATCACCCGCATCCGCATCGCCTTGGCCCGTTGCGCCGTCGCTTGGCCAATCCGCCCCAGTCCTATGATACCCAGCGTTGCCCCGGCCAAGCGCGGAACCGGCTCCACAGCCCGGCAATCCCACGGCTCGAGCGACTGCTTCAGCCCGCGCTCCACCCGCAGGAAGCGCCGGTTGCAGCCGATCAACATCCCGATCGCGTGGTCGGCGACCTCGTCCACGCCGTAGTCCGGCACGTTGCAGACCGGGATGCCCCGCTCGCCGGCCCGTCGAAAATCCACCGCATCGTACCCCACCCCTCCGCGGACAATCACCCGGCAATTCTCCAGCCGGTCAACGATCCCGGCGGGCAATGAGACCTCGTGAAAAATGATGATCGCATCAGCATCCTCGATGCAGCCCTCAAGTTCCTCGGGAGTGCGCGCCAACAGGCACTCGACCTTCGCCAAGCCGGCGAAAATCGTCTCCTCCGGCTCAACCGGCGGCGCAATATAGTCAGTGATGACAACCTTGAACATCGCCGCGAGGCTACCGGCAAAACCGCGCTTGGCCAAGCCCACGCGAACTTGCCTTGCCCAGACCACTTGGCCATTATCAGCGCCGTGAATCAACTCGTCCGAATCCCCAAGGCTGCGGTGTTACTCATCGCCAGCACGACCATGACTGCGCTTGGCCAAGCCGAATCCCCCGCCGAAGCCTTGGCCAAGGCGGAAGCCGACTACACCGCCACGCTGAAAAGCGAACCCGACAACGCCAGCCTGTACAACCAGCGCGGCGTGGTGCGGTTTTTTCAGCTCAAATTCACGACATCGCTGGCCGACTTCGACAGGTTCATCGAGATGAGGCCCAGCCGCGAGCCGTACCATTGGCAGCGTGGGCTCGTTCATTATTACGCGGGTAAATACAAAGACGGCCGCAAACAATTCGAGTCACACCAGACCGTCAACACGCAGGACGTCGAGAATGCCGTGTGGCATTACCTTTGCGTTTCAAAAATCGACGGCGTGAAGGCGGCGGAAAAACTGTTCATCAAAATCACCTCCGACCGGCGCGTGCCGCTGAAGGAAATCCACGCGCTCTTCGCCGGCAAAGGCACCGAGCAACAGGTGCTCGACGCCATCAAGGCCGGCGACCCCGCCCCGGCCGCCCTCGCCCGTAATCAATTTTACGGCCACCTCTACCTTGGCCTGTACTTCGAGGCGCAGAGCGAGGCCAAAAAGTCCGCCGACTACATCGCCAAGGCCACCAAGGATTACGAAACGCACGGCTACATGGGCCAAGTCGCCCGAGTCCACCACGAATGGCTGGCGAACAAGAAAAAACAGGCCAAGGGGAAAGACGAATCACCCCACTTACCGTGAAGGCTATCGGGCAGGAATTTACAAGTCGTTGTCGTCAAACCAACAACCGCCCAACCCGCGCATACTACGGACTTGCCATCGCTGCCACCCCTCCGGGGTGGGGCTTAATATCCGGCTGATTCCGGTGGTGTCGCTTCGCTCAACCACCGGCTAATGGCAGGCAAGCCTC
>Ga0209554_1003082_pt1 | contig 10987 bp, 7 predicted proteins | sample MarorgKNORR_S2LV_5_FD_188221 | JGI IMG/M metagenome (GOLD analysis project Ga0209554, IMG submission 188221) | Marine microbial communities from the Southern Atlantic Ocean, analyzing organic carbon cycling - Bottom_A/KNORR_S2/LV (SPAdes) (version 2) | ecosystem: Environmental > Aquatic > Marine... | reverse complement strand
TAAAATAAATTTAACAGGAATGGCAGAAAGGCCAGATGTAATCGGAGCTGTATTTGGACAAACTGAAGGTTTGTTAGGTCCAAATTTAGAGCTTAGGGAGCTTCAAAAAGCCGGTAGAATCGGTAGAATTGAAGTCCAATTAGAATCAAAAAACGGTAAGAGCAGAGGAACAATTCTTATTCCGTCAAGTATGAGTAAATCTGAAACTGCACTAGTTGCAGCCGCAGTAGAAACAATTGACAGAGTGGGACCTTCTGAATCCAAGATTCATGTAGAAAGTATCAAAGATGTTCGATCCACAAAGAGAGATTATATTATGACTCGAGCAAAGGAACTTTTGAAAGAATTAGTTCATTCGCAACCTGACGCACAGGAAATGACTATCGAAATTTCAGAAGACGTGAGAGCGTCTGATATTGAAATCTATGGCAGCGATAAATTACCTGGCGGTCCAGATTTTAAGAATGCAGATGAAGTAATAATCGTTGAAGGTCGAGCTGATGTCTTAACATTATTGAAGTATGGTATTCGAAATACTATTGCTTTAAATGGAGCAAAATTACCGCGTTCACTTCCAAAGTTAGTGAGAGATAAGAAAATAACACTTTTCGTTGATGGAGATCGAGGCGGAGATTTAATAGCAAAGAATCTTACAAAGAGCTTATCTATTAATTTAACTGTAAAAGCGCCAGACGGGAAAGAAGTTGAAGAGTTGACTCAAAAAGAAATTTTGATGGCATTGAGAGGAAAAAATGCTTCAAAAATTGCTAGAAAATCAACTAACACAATTACTCAGAGAACTCCTTCGAATAGATCCGATGAGGTGAGTTTACCTTCAGATACGACTACTTTGAAAGAGTTGCATGATGAGATTGTCGGAGACGGAGCAGCAGTTATTCTGGATGAGGCATTACAGATTTTAGGTAGAGTTCCAGTTAAAGAACTAGATTCAGTTCTAGAAGAATTAGACGGCGCTCAAGCTATAGTAATGGATGGAAAGACTTCAGCAACGATAATGAGATCTGCTTACAAAGCAGGCTTGAAGTATATTGTTGCAAGCAAGAAACCTACACGATCAACAGCAGTTAAGGTTTATACAGTAGACGACTTATAGTCGTCTACTTTCTTAATATTAGAATCATATTTTTGAAGTGTTCCTGAAATTCCTCTTTATTTTTAGAATAAGTCACAATTTTTTTGGATTTTGAACCTGAAAATAGTTCATAACTAGAAAATTCGGAAGAAATTAACATTTTTTCTACAGATTTGATATCAAAAGAAAAGTAGGTTCGAGGAACATTACCCCAGTTTATGTTAATTTTACCCTTCTGAGATAGATAACCGTAAGTTAGATATGCAATCCCGCCAGATTTGAGAACGCGATGTATTTCATATAAGAATGTTTTACCCTCCTTTTGAGGTAGATGATGAAATGTGGCAAAACTAGTAACATAATCGAAAGATTTTGATTTAAATGGCAAATTTGAAGCATCACAGTTCACTGATTTCTGTGTATTTTTCTTCAACATTTCAATAGATATATCGCATGAAATGACTTTACCGTATTTTTTTAGATCGGGATGTCCTGTACCACTTCCAATATCTAGGATTTTGCCTCGTTTTGTGAAATACGGTGCCAAATTATAGTTAAAATTACGTCGATAGAAGAATCCGAGCTCAGCAATTTTATTCCATTGTCGCATAATGAGTTTTTTCATTTTTTAAGAGTTAGAGAACTAAATTTTTCTTCAGATTTAATTAATCGCACAATCTGATCAGATTTTATATATTTCCGAGAAACTTCAACAAAATAGTTATATCCTTCTCTCCAAACCTTTTTTCGAGCATATTTTTTCTTAAAATTTAGAATATGAATGCTACTTTCGTAAGTTGGAGGTCCTTTAAGTATGTGTTTTTTAGTTAACTCTTTAGGATTCATAATAAACCAGATTAATCCATCATTTTTTTTATCCCAAAAAAACCCCGAATCAATTATTTCAAAATTGTTTTCAGTGAACATTCTCTTTATTTTTTTGTAGTGATTCAACATTTTCGCACCCGAAGCATCATGTTTATGACTTTCAGGTTTAGCTGAAAACAAGAATAATTTATTCTTTTTTACTTGCTTTTTGATATCAAACTCAGTAATTATTTTTTCTTCAAAGTGTTTTAAAGTTGGTTTTTTCAAGAAAGTTACAACAATTTCTTTCAAAAATTCATATTTTTCTTTTGAAACTGCCGCAGCAGCATTCCGTTCTTTATCTATGGGATCGATTACTAGTAAAGGAGACTCCAATTTGGCATTGTCTAGCGAAGAAATTGCATCACCCGCATTAGCGTAATATTTTTCAACATCTACAAAGGTTTCATCACCCCAGTTTGAAATTCCTTTCAGCAGTTTTTTGAATCCACCATAATTTACGGTCAATATTTCGATAACGTGCCCAGAAAATCCACCAATCCACGATTCTGCTCCATATGCTCCAATTCCAATGAAGAATTGTTTGGCGATTTTTACATCTTCAACAAGGTTGTTAGATTTTCTTTTGGACCAATTAACGTGAAACGGAGAATGATCAGTGATATTTTTAGCTTGATTTGGACGAGTGATATAGAGAACAGGAATAACTTCAATTTCAAAGTCATTTAAGTTAACTTTAAAGTAGTCTCGAGATCCCTTCAAGTGGGTTACTTCGCTAAAACAAGAATTTAATGCATTATGGAGTATTTCGGAGAGTTCACCATCTTTCTTAAATCTAATAAAAATATCGATATCATGGAGACCAGGAAGGTTCATATTTTTTCCAACACTTCCACCAACAAAAATATTAGCTTCAATTTTGGACTTTTTGAAAACAGGTTCAATTTTGGACTTAAATTGTTTGATAGCGTCCTTTATCTTGGAATTTTCTTCATTGCTCAACGCAACCCGGTTTTTTATCTTGGAAAGAACTTTATCCATGCCTACGTTAAGAAATGAAGTTATTTAAGACTATGGCTCAAAATTTATATATAAAGTCAATATATTAATTGCATGGATGATGATAATATCTTAACTCTGGTTTTTGCTTCACTCGGAATAATAATAGTGGTAACTTCAATATCATTTTTACTGCCAAAAGGTGGCTTGACTGGATTAACTGTGGCGGCACCAATCATAAATCCACTATATTTTCTCGCGATTCCTGTATTAATTGCAATGTTAGTCATTTTTTTCAAATTTCCAAGACAAGGGAAAGATCCAATCAAAAATTATGTAAAAAGCTCGCGTAAAAAAGGATTATCTGAGCTACAAATAAAAAATAATTTGACTGAAGTTGGCTGGAATGAAAAAGATTTTTCAAAATTTCTAAAGTAGTTTTGATTCGCCGTTAGGCACAAATCGAATAACTTCTTCAGAAGAATGTTTTAATTTTTGAGCAATTATTTTAGTTATGTCAGATTTTTTACGTTCACCTGGAATCAGAGTAAAATAATTATCAATTTGATGAGAAATTGCAGAAGTTGGACCACCAATTGCTTGTTCATCTTTAGATCCGATTGAGACCTCTAATTTTACATTTAGGAAATTTCGCTTACCGCGAACCATAAAACTACCTTTATTCAGATATTCTCCGGAATTTGCCTGTTTAGAAACTTGCTCTGGATTTACATAAAAAACATCTGCATCTACCATGCTTAACTTCCATGCCCGAGAATAGGAAGCTGTTGCGATTGCAACTTCAGTGATATCAAGTTTATCTGCATCGCGACCACTCTTCAAAATAAAGAAAGGTGAGCCAGACATTTCAGTATGAAATACTATATCTCCGACTTCCAGATGTTTTTTGATTAAAACTTCGTTGCTGGTTGCATCTCGACCACCAATTGCCAAAAGTCCGTTTGAAGTATGGAACCAACGGAATTTCTCAAACCATTCTCGTTTGATTTGCCGTTTAAGTTTAGGTTTTGGTGCAGTGATGGTGACATTTTTATTTCTAAATTTAGAAAGAATTTTTTTTGCACCATCAATTTTTCGCGAAATCTTTTTATTTTTCCAGTAAAGTTCATTGATGAAATTTTCTATTTTTGAATCCAAACTAAATTCAATAGAATGTCCATCCAAACTTAAAATAATCGAATTTGATTTGCGATTTATTTTAGTTAAAATATTCATTTCAGCACCCGCCGATTTTTGTAAAGCTATTTCAACTTCATCCCAAGAGTAATTTAATCGCGCAGAATTAATTTTTTCAATAATATTTGATATTATTTCGTAATTTTCATAGATTAATTTGATTAAAGATTGGTTTTTTTTACCCAATACAGTCAATTCTAAAATTAAGTTTTCTTGTTTTTCAATATTTTTTCCAAGTTTCACTGCAGCCCGACCGTGCGTAAGTTTATGCTTTTCTTGCGCCTTTTTTTCGAGTTCTTTGGAATAGAGATTGTCGAGAGCTTCGTTGAAAGAATCAAATTGTTTTCCGGAATATCCAACCAATTCAAAAGGAAAAGCATTTTTCTCAGTCAAAATTGAAGTTCCTAAGTCAAATTTCCTTAATAATGCAGTCAATTCAGAATGAAGCGTTTTTATTTCAGATCTTGATAATAAATCTACATCCTTTGACGAATCGAATTTAGTTTGATTACAAATTTCTCCTGCATAAATTTTGCCTAATTTAAGTCCGCTAGATAAAAAGTTAATTAGAGATGTTCCAGACCAATTTTTCGAGGCTTCAGTAAAATCATGTAATGTAACCTTACGAATATCAAATTTGGCCCGAATATATTTGTAGGTTCGACCCTTCTTTACTATTTTTTTAGGAGTTTCAATGATTACCGCAGAATTTATTATTTTATTTTTTGAATCAGTTAAAATAAAATTTCCTTTACCATGCAGTTCTGAGATTAATTTTTTCTCACCAATTTTTGTTTGAAAAACTAATTCAATAATTCTTTCACCTTCTTGAAGTTCAATTCGTTTCAAAATAGAATTATTTAGATGCCTCCGGAGAAACATTACAAAGGATGGAGGGAGTTGTGGATTTTCTAATTTAAATTCAGATAAATAAATTCCTTTTCCCGAATCAATAATTAAACTATATTTTCCAATATTCGATTTATGAAGATCAAGTCTCAAAATTCTAGTTTCAGGAAGAAAAATCTTCGAAACTTTCGAATCTAATATTTTTTCGTTAAGTTCTCTAACAACTACTTCCAGTTCTAAATTAGTAAGTACTTTCATTCCAATGGTTGATCTTCTGTAAGTTTGAAATACTCATAAAACTTTCGAGTTGGACATAATTTTTTAGAAGCGCCGTCCTTTTTAGATTCAAGGAACCCATTTTCAATTAGTTCTTTAATATGTCCATATGCCTTATTGCTTCTAATTCGTACAACATCGGCTTGTCTTATGCTTTTTTTATGAGCAATATATGCAAGTGTTTCTAGAACTGCTTTACTAATTTCAGGTCGAGCAATTTCCTGAATTGTTTCAATATGTTCATCTTTTACGGACATTTTCCAGATAGAGTCCTGATTAATAATATTTAATCCGCTCGCACGTTTTGAATAATCTTCTTGCAATTCATTCAATAATTTTTTTAACAAACCTTTAGATGAAACTCCAGCATGATTTGAAATTTCTTCAAGCGTCAATCCTTTAGGACGACAATGCAACAATGCTTCAATTTGACCTTTAATCCCTTCCATTCAGAACCTCTAAATAAATCTTTTCGAATGGCCTTTCTTGATGAATAGATAATTTTCCATTATTTGCTAAGTGTAAAATTGGCAAGAATGTTTGAACACGATCAACTTCATCACCCTTTTCCAATAAATGATCAAATAAAATTTTCGCTTTAGTTTTTTCAAATAATTCTATTATTTTTTTATTCAAAGTTTCAATTTGTTCAGGAAGTAAATTATTTTTCGCTTCAAAAATTTCTTCAGGAATAATATTTTTTTCCACTGCAACTCGTTTTCGTTCTCTACGTTTATCAACTTCAATTGCCTTTTTCAATGCACTCATAAGTTCTATGACTGTAACCTTTCTTTGTCTGGGACGAACCGTCCTCGGTTCAATCAAATATTTATTTTTTGTGTTATGACGGATGTGTCGAGCAAGATTCAAAATCCTTTTTTCATCCGGATCGATATATACATCTTCATCATATTCAAATTCTTCAATCGGTTCTTCATCATCGTTAGTAAGTAAAATGAAATCATCGAGACCAAGATGATTAGTTTTTATTTTCAACATTAATGCCGCTGCCAAAACAACTTTGCCTGAAATTCGGAAATTCAAACTCTTCAATTTTGAAATTGTTGACATATATTCTTCTGAAAATTTACTCAAATCGATATCCCACGGATCAACTTTTTTACTTCTAATTAATTCATAAATTATGGATTGCCATTTAATATTGTTTTCCGAAAAAATGGCGTCATATATTTTTTTGGTTCCCATTATTTAACCTTCATGCTGCTAATGTGCGATTCTCCATGTTTTTTATTCATCCAAACTCCGTGCAATAACTCAGCAGAGGACATAACTGAATCTTTGTGAGAGATGATGATAATTTGAGAAGTTTTTGCATATTCATTTAGAAGTTCAGCCATTTTTGTTACATTAACTCCATCCAGCGGTGCGTCAATTTCATCTAAAAGATAGAAAGGCGAAGGATTGAATTCAGCAATTGCAAATAAGAATGAAAGGGCCACCATCGCCTTTTCTCCGCCAGACAATGCAGTTAGCGAATTAGTTCCAGGTTTTATAATTTTAATTATTACTCCACCATCAAAAGGATTATCTTCATTTTCTAAAATGACATTTCCCGTTATCATATTATTATTAATATTAGAATAAATTCGTGAAAAATTAGTTGAAATTTTATTAAACGTCTCCATGAATACATTTGTTTTTTTATTCTCAATTGCGTTAATGACATCAGCAATAGATTGTCTTTCAGTATCTAATTTTGTAACTCGCCAATTCAATTTTTCCCATTCTTTCCGAACTTCGTCATAGATTTCAAGAGCTTTCATATTTACATTACCTAATGAGTTTAGTCGATTTCGCATTTCTGATTGCTTTTGTTTAGCCGCCTGAACTGTTTTCAAAAAAGGCAAGGTTTTGATATTATGATACGGTTCAATTTCCTCTCTAATCGCAGAAATTTCCGAATCAAGTTTAGCTTTTGCAATATTTAATGAATTAAATTCTTCATTTTCACCAAGTCCCTTTAATCCCATGTCTTTAATTTTATCTTGTTCTTTTTTGACTAATTCACCAAATTTGGTTTTATCGCCAAATAATTTTTTCAATTGTCCATAAAATTCTTCCTCTTCCTTTTTCATATTTTTCAAACGAATAGATTTGGTTTTAACATTGGCCGCCTCATTGTTGATTTGAGTATTAAATTCAACTTTTTCCTTTTGCAATTCAGAAACAACTTTAGCAATGTTTTCCTTTTCTGGAAATAACGCATTCTCAATTGTGGCATCAATTGTGGCAATTTCTGCGTTTAAATTAGAACGCTCAGAATCAATTTTATCGAGTTCTTTTTTCTGTTTCCCAAATTGAAGTTCTTTAGATTTAGATTTCAAACTATTTCGTTCAATTTTTTTCTTCTGTAAAGTTTCAGTCAATTTTTTCAAATCGCGCTCAATAAAATTTAATCTTTCCCCAAATTTTTTTCGATCAGAAACTAAATTTGAAAGTTTATTTTTAATTTCTGCAGAACTTTCCTCTAGATCAACTAAGTTACTGATTCCAGATTCAATACTGGATTTTAATTTTCTGAGTTTAATTAATTCGCGATCGATACTATCACGTTCAGTTTCTAAATTTTTGACTTTAGTTCTAAATTTATCAATTTTTTTAATTAAATTTTCAAGTTCACCATCATCAGTTTTTTTGGAGAAAGATAAACTAGTTTCTCGTCGATAACCACCACTAATTGAACCACTTCGTGAGAAAATATCTCCCTCCAATGTAACCATTTGATATTTTCCAATTCCAAGTCGCTTAGCAGTTTCAGTATCATTCAAAATTATTGTATTTCCCAAAATATTTTCAAATACCTTTTTGAATTTATCTTCAACTGTTACTAACTCATGTGCCATTCCAACAACACCATTTCCTTTCGGAACAGAAGTTTGAGAATAACTTTTAATTTTGTTTAGAGGTAAAAATGTCGCAACACCCAAGCGTTTTTTTCGTAAATAATTCAAACATTTAATCGCAACCCGTTCATCTTTAACGACGATATTTTTTAGACGACCTCCGGCAGCAACTTTTAATGCAGTAGAATATTCTTCATCCACTTCTCCCAACTGAGCAACCGTTCCATAAATTTCTCCAAGTTTTCCTTTATATCTCAAAATAGCTCCAATCGCGCGATCCCGCATTAAAGCTTCGTGAGATGCATTTAACTCGAATTGAAGTTTGTTTAATTTACTTTCTTCATCAAGCATTTGTTTTCGAAGTTCCTTAATTCCAATGAAAATTTCAGTATCTCGATCACTCAAAGAATTAATCTCAATAATTGTATTTTTGTAATGTGTTTTGATATCTTTGGTTTCTTCAATTTGTTTTTCTAAAATCATAACTTCCTTCAAATTGTTTGTTAGATTATTAATCTTCAGAGAAAAAACTTCTAATGTACCTTTCAAAGATGCACGTTCTTCGCTATAATCTGATTTTTTAGTTTCTAATTCAGTTAATTCAATTTCTCTTTCTTCAATTTGATCGTGTAATTGATCAACAGATAATCCTGATACACCAATATTCTTTTTGATGGAATGTTCCCTTGAATCTAAATTTTTCAGTTTAGTTCGTAATTCCATCAAATCTCCATCTTTAAGTTTAATTTTTCCAGATATATTTGAAAGATTTTTGTCTAATTGTTTTCGTCTATCCTCGATCCGTCGAATTTCATTATTTGACGATTTAATCAATGATTTACCGTTCTCAATATCAAATTTGAGATTTTCAATTTCTTTTTGAAGTTCGAGTTGTTCTTCTCCACCCTTTTTTTCAATTTTAGATTCAACATCACGAATTTTCCGCTCAATAAATTCAAGTTTTTTATTCGATTCATCAACTTGCGATTTGAATCTAGATCGCTGTTTTTCAACTTTACTTAGTTTTGTGCTAATATATTGACGTTTTTTGGAAGAATTATTTAGTTTAAGATTAAGTTCAGTAGATTTGGCAGATTTTTCTTCAGAAAGGTAGGATTGAGATTTTTCAGCAGTTTTTTTATCAGTCTCCAACGAATTCAAATAAGTTTTCTTTTCATTCATAACAATTTGAACGTCTCGTAATTTAATTTTAACTTTTTCTAATTCCTTTAATGCAGAATCCTTTTTACGCTCATATACTCCGATACCTGCAATTTCTTCAATTAATTTTCTTTTATCTTTACCCGACATAGTGATAAATGAAGAAATATCTCCTTGCAATATGATATTGTGTCCCTCGGGTCGAATTTGACTCAGTTCTAATAATTCCAAAACTTGCGTTCGAGTTGCTCTTTTACCATTTAACCAATATTTTGTTTTTCCAGCTTCAGTAATTTCTCGAACAAGTTCAAGTTTAGAAGCAGGAATACCAAAAATACCTGATTTATTGTCAAAAGTAATTGATACAAATCCACCTTTAGATTTTTTTCCATTTTTTGTATAAATTAAGTCCCTATAATTATCTGCTCGAATACTTTTTGTTGACAATCTCCCTAGGACGAAACAAAGTGCATCTAAAACATTTGATTTACCTGAACCATTAGCACCAGCAATACAATTGAATCCTGAACCAAATTGCAAGTTGGTATGATTGTTAAAACTCTTAAATCCTCGAAGCTTCAGATTAGTGATATATGTTTTACGCATGGCTGTTTATCGACTTAGAGCTATAAAAAAACTTTGCTGTTAAGGAGTTAATCTGTCTCGAGTTCTCGGGAATAACACAGACTCTCGAATGTTTGCCCGACCCGTAATAATCATTGTCAGTCTCTCAAGACCAATAGACCAACCCGCATGTGGTGGCGCACCATATCTAAACGAATCAATATATCTTTTGAAATCCTTTGGTTTCAAACCACGTTCTTTCAATTGTTTCTCTAGAATGACAGGAATATGAACTCGCTGACCACCAGAACTTAATTCAATTCCGCCATATTCAGTATCAAACCCTTCACTATATTTAGCAGAAGGATTTTCGCCCTGAGGCATAATATAAAATGGCTTCTCAGCACTTGGCCAATTATGAATATGTAATAAATTATCTCTTCCGAAAATATCACCTAATTTTTGTTCAGCTTCACTTGAGATATCACTACCCCATTTAATTTTAAATTTCTGTTTCTGCAAAGTGGCAATTGCCTCATCATAACTAATATATTTAGACGCAGGAACTTTCAAACCAGGATTAACCAAAGCAACTTGCGATTTACAATTCTTCAAAACAGAACGAACAATATATTTAACACAACGATCCAAATAATTTATTACTTCTTTCTGTCCGGCAAAAGCAACCTCAATATCCATTTGTCGAACTTCATTCAAATGTTTATGTGTGTCATGAGGTTCTGCTCGCCAAACTGGAGAAATCATAAATACCTTTTCCAAATTAGACATAACGGCCATTTGCTTATACAACTGAGGACTTTGTGCAAGGAATACTTTCTTGTTAAAATATTTAGCTTCAAATAATTCAGTCCCGCCCTCAGATGAAGAAGAAATAATGCTCGGAGTCCAAATTTCAGTAAAACCTTCATTTCTGAAAAATTCTCTGAATGCACGAGCAATCTCAGCTTTAATCTCAAAAATTGCTTGGATTTTTTTATTTCGCATATCTAAAAATCGCCAATCTAATCGTTTACTCAAATCGGTCTCAATGTTCTTCCCTAAAAACTCAATCGGAAGAGGCGTTGCTGCGCGAGATAATAGATTTAATTCGATTAGTTCTAATTCTTTTCCGCCAGAGCGAGCTCTACTTTTTTTC
>Ga0209554_1003076_pt1 | contig 11003 bp, 13 predicted proteins | sample MarorgKNORR_S2LV_5_FD_188221 | JGI IMG/M metagenome (GOLD analysis project Ga0209554, IMG submission 188221) | Marine microbial communities from the Southern Atlantic Ocean, analyzing organic carbon cycling - Bottom_A/KNORR_S2/LV (SPAdes) (version 2) | ecosystem: Environmental > Aquatic > Marine... | reverse complement strand
AAAAGTGTCGACCAACGGTGATATCTTCCTGCAATGCGGCACGATCGAACTCGGCCAGGGTGCTCATACAGCGCTGCCCAATATTGTCGCCGAGATATTGAACGCGCCGGCAGACCGTGTGCGCTACATGCCGATTGATACCAATCACACGCCATTCGATCAGGGAACCAATGCGAGCTCTGCCATTGCCGTGACCGGGCAAGCCGTTGAACAGGCTGCGCTTGAGCTTAAAGCCAAAGTTCTCTCCTTTGCCGCCGAGCAACTCAGCTGCGAGGTCGGTGAAATTGAACTCGACAACTGGACCATCCGCAAAGGCAACGAAACACTCCCCCTTATCCCGATGATCATGGGCTATTATGGTGGCACGGGGTTTGAGTTCACCGGCGAAGGCTATCATAAAGCCGAGAGCACCCATTCGGCGCCGCTCGAAGCACCTTGTGTCTTCTGGGAATTTGGCTGGGGCGCGGCAGATGTTACAGTCGATGTGGATACCGGTCAAATCACCGTCAACAAGCTTGTCGTTAGCGGCGATGCCGGTCGCGCGATCAATCTCAATGTCTGCCGAGGTCAGGACGAAGGAGCCGCGATTATGGGGCTCGGTCAGAGCTTGTTCGAAACCATGATTTATGACGGCACCTGCCTGGTGAACGGCGAAGCCCTCGCCTATCAAGTGCCAATGGCGAGTGACCTGCCTGAGAAATTTGTCTCAATCACTCAAGAACAAGGACACGGCCCCGGCCCGTTCGGCTCCAAAGGCATGGGTGAAGGCGGCATGCTGCCGGTTGCCTCGGCCATCGCCAACGCGGTATACAATGCGGTCGGTGTACGGATCACCGAACTACCATTGTCTCCTGACCGGGTAAAAAAGGCGTTGGCAGACCAGAAGTAAAAATTAATTATCAACTGTCGAGAATTAACGTCTAGGAAATAATCAGCCATCCAAGCGAGGGGAGAAACATGTCAGATTCAAAATCCATGAAAGCCATTTTAATTTCAGAGTTCGGTGGACCTGAGGTCTGCGAATACACCGATGTCCCAATTCCTGAAATCGATGACGACCATGTCCTCGTCAAGATCGATATCGCTGGTATAAATTACCTCGATATTTATACGAGAGAAGGTGTTCGGGGAGGTCCATTGCCCTTTATTCTTGGTTCAGAAGGTGCGGGTACCGTCACATCGATTGGTAAAAATGTGATAGATGTTGCGGTTGGCGACATCGTCGTCTTCAGAGGCAGCGTTACCGGTGCCTACGCCGAATACGCTGTCGTCCCGGCCTGGTTGACAAATACCATTCCGGACGGCGTCAGCCTGGAAATTGCGACGGCGCTGCATTTGCAGGGCATGACAGCGCACTATCTCGCTAATGATGTATTTCCATTGAACGAAACTCACACCTGCCTCATTCATGCCGGTGCCGGTGGCGTCGGCCACCAGCTCATTCAACTCGCCAAGGAAAAAGGTGCCCGGGTTCTTACGACAACCGGCAACACAGAAAAGGCGGAAATCGCCAAAGGATTTGGCGCTGACGAAACCATTCTCTACCGTGAAACTGATTTTGCCGAGGCTGTATTGGATTTGACCGACGGTAAAGGCGTCGATGCGGTGTTCGATTCTGTCGGCCAAGCGACGATTGATGGTTCCATCACAAGCACAAAATTATTGGGAACTGTTGTTCTTTTTGGCGACGCATCAGGCGTTACGCCGCCTATCGAAACTCGCAAATTAGCGGCCAATTGTATTAAATTGACCCGCGTGGCCTTGATGCCCTTTGTTGCTGATCATGGCGCCATCGTAAAGCGTTGCGATGATCTATTTCGGCTTCACCAGGAAGGCAAATTGACACCCATGATCGCACCGATACGTCCGCTCGCTGAGGCGGGAGCTGCTCTCACCGACCTGGCGGGCAGAAACACCCACGGTAAGTTATTGCTAAAACCCTGATCTTGGGTGTGAACGCTGAATTCGATAGCCTCTAAATAAAGAACGGGTCTTCACTACTCCCCACCACCCTTGCGTTCATGCACTGGGCTGGTGGCGTATTCAGGTATTACTTTGACGTCCATTACCAGGGAAGCGCCTGCGCGGACCTTCTCGATAGAGCTTTTGAGCGCGGGAATTAGATCTTCCAGATTGTCGACCGGGCCTTCTGCTTGGAGGCCTTGAGATTCAGCAAGACCACAGATATCCAACTCTGGTCCATCAATGCGTTGACCAATCCATCTATTTTCCGGAGGACGCCCGCGTTTTTTTGCCACCGCTTCCTGGTGCATCTCGTCATTGAAGTAAGAATTGTTATTCGCAACAACAATCAAGATCGGAATTTGCTCATGCGCAGCCGTCCAGAGCGCAGACACACCCATGAGATAATCACCATCGCCGAGCAAAGCCACCGGCAGGTATTTAGAATCTTTATCGCGCATCGCCAATGCTGCGCCAATCGCGTTGCCCGTACCAGCGCCTAAACCGCCACCGCCCGCGTTGCCAAGAAAAGCGAGCGGATGATTGTAATATGCTTCATCATTCGGCCATCCGATTGTATGGCTGATCAGCGAAATATCATCCTCCTGCATCACGGAACGAACGGCCTCTGCGAGATCGCGAATTCCAATCGGTCCCTGTTTTTGCGGAGCTACGGGTTCGGGTGCGAGTACTTGATAGGTTTCGCCTTTTCCTTCGACGAGCGGCAACAACTCATCAATGAAGGCTTCAGGGGTAGTCGGCACATGAACATCGACCGGAGCCAATTGGCCGTAATCTTTGCTCCACCCACGATGCGAATGGAAATCCATTGAGCAGTTAATGACCTTGGGTTTTACGTCGCCGCCATTCCAAGCGTGGTTCATCGTGCCGCCGAGATCAAACCAATCGAGACTGAGAACAACATCCGCAGCTTCATGAGCATCGCGCACTGGTCCGCCAACAAAAAATCCCGCAATGTTTTTCACGCATAAAGGATGATTGGTCGGAAAGCCAACTTCCTGCCAGGAATTATTGACGGCTTTTGCGCCAACGGCTTCCGCTAATTTGATGCGTTTTTCCCAGGCATCGTCATTGCGCTGCATGCGTCCGGCGAGAATCAACGGATTTTCTGCGCCGAGCAACATCTCGGCCACCTCTTCAGCAACACCGGCAGGTGCTGCCGGCGGCGGCGGTGATTGATAGCGCCCGATATCATTAAATTCCGGCCACTCATCGATTTGCATTTCCTGCACCGCTGCATCAAGGCAAATATAAACCGGGCCATACGGCGGTGTGCAGGCAATCTGTTTGCCTTTGCGGATCGCTTCGACAGTTGCTTCTGGAGAGCCTGGCTGATCATCCCATTTAATATAGTCGCGAATTAGTCCGCCTTGATCAGATGCTGTATGTATCCAATCGATATGCGGACGGCGGATTGCAGAATCGACAGGCCCTGTTGCGCCGATAATCACCATCGGAACGCGATCACACCACGCATTAAAAATTCCCATCGTTGCGTGCATCAGACCGACATTGCTGTGGACTATGCAAATGAGCGGCTCGTTGCACGCTTTTGCGTAGCCTTGAGCAATCGCGATTGCGTGCTCCTCATGGAGGTTCAGCACCATTTTTGGATTTTCATTTCCAAGGAAATTGACCAGACTGTCATGCAGGCCGCGATAGCTAGCACCAGGGTTCAAGCAGGCATAGGGAATGCCAGTTTCGCGCAAGGCTGACGCAATGACATCACTTCCCCAAAAAGTTTCGTTGGATGTATCGCCAGAAATTTGGTCTGCCATATTCTCCCCCAGTTTTTAGTTTGTTATATTTTATTGTAAGTATCATAAACAGCAATGCGGTCCATAAAAGCAGAAACTAAAGGCAGGCCAATTTAATGTCATCTAGCATGCGCTCTCCCAGTCTCGACCTTCTCGCCTATCTACGGGAGAACTCGCTACGCGAAACAGATGTTCAGCGTCGCCTTCGTCAAGAGACAGACAAATTACCGGAATCCGGTTGGGAAGTGGCACCCGAGCAAGCTCAGTTCCTGGGCTTGATTGTTCAGCTTATGGGGGCTCGGCGTATTTTGGAGCTCGGCACATTTACCGGTCATTCCGCATTGGCAATGGCGATGGCACTCCCCGATGACGGCGCGCTTATCACCTGCGATATGATTGAAGATTACACTGATATTGCTGAGCGGCATTGGAAAGAGGCAGGCGTTGTTCACAAGATCACCTTGCGCATTGGCCCCGCGCCCGAGACCGTCAAAGCCCTTGTCCAAGAAGGCGAAGCTGAGAAATTCGATCTTGTCTTTATTGATGCCAACAAAAAAGACTACGACACCTATTATGAGCACGCGCTTAGGTTGGTTCGACCGGGCGGTCTGATCGCGCTTGATAATATGTCCTGGGATGGCCGTGTGCTGGATGAAGCCGATACAGAAAAGTCAACGGTGGCGCTCAGAGCGCTGGTCAAAAAACTCCACGCCGATGACCGCATTTCATTTTCGATCCTGCCAATGGATGACGGCCTGGCGCTGGCCTATAAGCGCTAAAAGTTATTTAAGTGACTGTCACTTAATTATTTGGCACTTAATCATTTGAAAATTGAGTGCAGTACTTGATCGCCCGGCTTGATTCCCAGCCGTGAGGCTGTGCCGCCGTTAACTTCTAAAACAGCCCGCGCGCGCGCTTTTGAGGAAATAACAGTTTGTGAATGCGGGATGGTGCGTTCGGCAATATTGATGACCTTGCCATCCCGGCCGATAAAAATCATATCGAGTGGGATGTAGGTATTCTTCATCCACATGCTGATGCGTTGCGGAATACGATAATCGAACAGCATACCCGCATCCGCTGCCATCGAGCGCCGGAACATAAGCCCTTGGGATTGTTGCTGCGCAGAAATTGCAATTTCGACGACGAACTTATTGGCGCGCTTTGCCGTCTTTATCGTCAACTTGGATTTTTTAAATGTGACCAGCCCTTGTGCCGAGGCATTCGAAATAAGGCCAACGGTAGAGATCACTGCGCCAATAAGCGTTAGGAACAACCGGCGGGAGAGATTTTTATGGCGCATTGTCATGACCTTAGTTTACGTTTTCACGCTTTTTAGACAACACTATTGTGTTGTCTAAATTAAGGCGTATATTTGCCATTCCCAACCACTGGGGGGAGCCGTTAGCGCGGCTGAGAGGTCTCAATCGGGAGACGACCCCAGGAACCTGATCCGGCTAACACCGGCGTAGGGACTAGTGAGTTTATGACATCAATAGAAAAACACCCCTTCTCCATTTCTCTTAGAGCCGACCGGCTGGCCTTTGGCGACACGCTGCTGTTCGAACATATTGAATTTGAGCTTTCGGCAGGGAAATGGACGTGTCTATTGGGGCCAAGCGGTGTCGGTAAAACAACATTGCTGCGACTTATGGCCGATCTTGTACCTGACGTCGAAAACGTTTCGATTAAATGCTCTGATCAACTCCCGCTATCCGGCCGCGCATCTTACATGGCGCAACAGGATTTACTAATGCCCTGGCTGAGCGTCCTTGAAAACGTTCTGCTCGGCAGCACGCTCAGAAAAGAAGTTCAACGAACTGAACGCGCCCACGAATTATTAGACCTCGTCGGGCTTTTAAGTAGTGCTGATGATCTCCCAGCCAAATTATCCGGCGGCATGCGGCAGCGCGCGGCGCTCGCCCGAACACTCATGGAGGATCGTCCCGTTGTACTGATGGATGAGCCGTTTTCAGCGCTGGATGCCATTACCCGTGTGCGCCTTCAGAATATGGCGTCGGAGCTTTTGCAAGATCGCACCGTTCTTTTGGTGACCCACGATCCACTGGAAGCGTTGCGCTTAGGAGATCGTATCCACGTTTTATCAGGACGCCCGGTCACGCTCAACGCGCCCCTAACACCGAGTGGATCGGCACCGCGTGATTTACACGATCCGGAAGTTCTCAAAGGCCAGGCCGATTTATTGGAACAACTTGCCGCCGCTGATCAAATGGAGGTCGCATGAAGGCCCTCCGCGCATTGATCATTTTTGTCGGCTTGGTCGTGGTTTGGCAAACCATCGTCATCCTGACAGAGGTTCCATTTTACATTCTCCCAGGACCTTGGCTCGTCGTAAAAGCGTTGATAGCGCGGAGCGATGTTCTTTTTGACCATAGCTGGGTGACACTTTCGGAAATTATACTGGGCCTCCTGCTCGGAACGGTGCTTGGATCATTGAGCGCTTTAACTCTTGGATATTTTCGCCCGGCCCGCCTTTGGTTGATGCCTATACTCGTGGTCAGCCAAGCGATTCCGGTTTTTGCGCTCGCCCCTATTCTGGTGCTGTGGCTTGGCTATGGCATGGTTTCCAAAGTCGCGATGGCAACACTGATTATTTATTTCCCCGTTACGGCAGCCTTTTTTGATGGCCTAAGACGGACCGAACCCGGCCATTTGGATTTAGCGCATAGCATGAATGCGAGCCGTTGGACGACGCTGAGATATATTCGCATCCCGGCAGCTCTGCCTTCCTTTGCATCTGGTCTTAGGGTCGCAACAGCCGTCGCGCCCATCGGAGCCATCGTCGGCGAATGGGTGGGCTCCAGCGAAGGTCTTGGATTTCTCATGCTGCACGCCAATGGGCGCATGCAAATCGACGTTATGTTTGCAGCGCTTTTCATTTTAGCGGTCATGGCAGTCACACTTTATTACGCCGTCGATGCAGGCTTGAAACGTTTGCTCTTCTGGTCACCAGAATCTCAATCTATCGAAACTTAAGGAATTACATTCTATGAAAAAATTATCACGGCTCTTCCTATTTGCCATATTGGCATTTGGCTTAAATGCCGCGCCATCTTATGCAGCTGAAAAACTAACCATATTATTGGATTGGTTTGTTAACCCCGACCACGCGCCTCTGATCATCGCCAAAGAGAAAGGCTTCTTTAAAGCGGCCGGCCTTGACGTCAAATTGGTCGCCCCGTCTGATCCGAGCTTGCCGCCGAAACTCGTTGCCGCAGGTAAGGCTGATCTTGCAGTATCCTATCAACCCCAGCTCCATGTCCAAGTGTCACAAGGCCTGCCGCTTATTAGAATTGCGACCTTGGTCAGCACGCCCTTAAATTCGCTTGTTGTTCTGAAAGACGGACCGATCAAGTCGATCAAAGATTTAAAAGGCAAGAAAGTCGGGTTTTCAGTTGGCGGATTTGAAGATGCACTGCTCGGCGTCATGTTGAACAAACACGGCCTCACCTTAAAAGACGTTACGCTTATTAATGTGAACTTCTCTCTCTCGCCGTCGATCATCTCGGGCAAAGTTGATGCCGTCATCGGTGCGTTCAGGAATTTCGAACTCAATCAGATGGACATTGTTAATAAGCCAGGTCTCGCATTCTATCCTGAAGAAGAAGGTGTGCCGCCTTATGACGAGTTGATTGTCGTCGCCCACAAAAGCAAAGTTGGCGATCCAAGATTCCGCAAATTCGTCGATGCGCTTGAGCAAGGCATCCAATATATGATCAATCATCCGAAAGACAGCTGGGCGGCTTTTATTGGCGCTCATAAGAACTTAAATGATGAACTGAACAAAAGAGCTTGGCGCGATACCATGCCGCGATTCGCACTTCGCCCGGCTGCATTTGATACAAAACGCTATAAAAGGTTCGCTGAATTCCTCAAAAAACAAGGTTTGATCAAGGAAATACGGCCCGTATCAGATTATGCGATTGAACTGCCTTGATGCACGCGTGAAACCTCGCTAAATTTCGGACCGCCGGAAATTAATTAAATCATACGGAGTAACGACCTAACCGGCGGTCGTGAATTGGTGGGGCCTGCGTGTTACGAAAACTGGGATTAGCATTAACGCTGTTTGCGTTTTGGCTGTTACTTTCAGGTATATATGAACCTCTTCTCTTATCACTTGGTGTCGTATCCAGCCTCTTCGTCGCGGGGATTGCCCATCGTATGGACGTCGTTGATCACGAAGGTTTTCCCATTCACATTGGTCCTAAGGGGATCACCTATTGGCCGTGGCTAATTTGGGAGATCATTAAGGCAAACATTGACGTTGCCCTTATCATCATCAAGCCGGACCTCGAAATCAGTCCGATCATGTTTCGCGCCGAAGCCAGCCAAAAAACCGAAGTTGGCCAAGTCATCTATGCCAATTCAATTACGCTAACGCCCGGAACGGTCACCGTCGGCGTCAATGAAGGCACAGTCGATGTACATGCCTTAACAATAGGCGCGGCTGATGAAGTAATTTCCGGACGCATGGACAGACGCGCCTGTCAGATGGAGGGAGATAGCTGATGTTTATCGCCGCTTCCGCCGCCATCATCGTTGCCATGGCGCTGACACTCATCCGCGCGATACTCGGACCAACGATCTACGATCGAATTTTGGCAGTTAACCTATTTGGCACAAAAGCTTTACTGCTCATTGCAATTATGGGGTTTCTGACTGAGCGGCCAGAATTTCTGGATATAGCGCTTGTATACGCGCTGATAAATTTCATCGCGACAATCGCAATTATGAAATTTTTCCGTTTTAGCCATTTGGGCCATCCCCACGAAGAAGATAATTTGGGGGATCTGTAACAATGTTCATTGATATCCTAAGCTGGATTCTCATTGTCATCGGAGGCACATTCTCAATCATCAGCGCTGTTGGGATTTTACGATTGCCTGATGTCTACACACGGATGCACGCCGCTGGTATTGGCGATACGCTTGCATTAGGGGCGTTGTGCGGCGGCATGATACTGCAAGCGGGTTGGACCATCGTCACGATAAAGCTACTTCTGATATTGTTGTTCATGTTTTTCGCCTCCCCAACAACAACCCACGCTCTCGCAAAAGCCGCCCTTGCCGGCGGCCTCAAGCCGCTGATTGATGAAGACCGGCGCGAAGATGGCCTGGCCAAAAGTGAAGGAGAGAACCCATAGAAGATATTCTCGACATCGCAATTTTGGTGCTGATGGCCTGCACGGCTTTTGCCATCATCCGCCTGCGCAATTTATTCTCAGTCGTCATACTGTCTGGCATTTTCAGTCTCTTGGCGGCCTCGCTTTATGTGCTTTTAACGGCTGTGGATGTGGCGTTTACCGAAGCCTCTGTCGGCGCTGGTATTTCAACACTATTGATGCTGGCGACGCTGGCGATCACCAGCGAATATGAAAAGAAATCTGAGCGCAGCACGCTTTTGCCAAAATCCATTGTCATCGTGACCGGTGCGGTTCTGATCTATGGCACGTTAGATATGCCACTTTACGGCGCAGCAGACGCGCCCGCTAATTTGCATCTCATCCAGCGCTTCATTGAAGAGTCTGGCAAGGAAATTGGCATCCCAAATATTGTTACATCAATTTTGGCGAGCTATCGCGGCTACGATACCTTGGGTGAAACAGTTGTCATTTTCACCGCTGCAATTGGCGTGCTTGTCCTACTTGGTCACGGGCGCAATCGGTGGCGTCCTGGTAAGCAGCCAAAAATTGCTAGAGATGAGCAGGAGGAAGAAGTATGAACAATCATTCCATCCTGCGCGTCGTCTCGAAATTTATGATCCCGTATATTTTGTTGTTTGCGCTCTATGTGCAGTTCCATGGTGACTTTGGGCCGGGCGGCGGGTTCCAGGCAGGTGTTATATTTGCCGCGGCCTTTATCCTCTATGGACTGATCTTTGGCATTGAGGCCGCACGCAAAGTACTTCCAGCAACGGCGACGCGCATTTTATTGTGTGCGGGCGTTTTACTCTACGCCGGCGTTGGCGTTGCGGGAATTTTATTGGGCGGCAATTATCTTGATTACAACGTTTTGGCGGAGAACGCCCAAGCTGGTCAACATCTTGGTATCTTCCTGGTCGAATTTGGTGTCGGCACAACAGTCGCGGCGACAATGGTTACGGTCTTCTTTGTATTTGCCGGACAGGATTTCTAAGTCATGGAATTTCCGGGCCTCATAAATTATTGGATTGTAGTCGTGTTGATGATGTCGGGTTTTTACATCGTCATCTCTCAAGGCAATTTTGTTAAAAAAATTGTCGGGCTGAACATCTTTCAGGTCTCTGTTTTCGTGCTCTACATTTCAATGAGTAAGATCGATGGCGGTGCAGCACCAATCCTCGATGAGGCGATCAAAAACTATTCCAACCCCCTACCCCATGTCCTGATTCTGACCGCGATTGTTGTCGGCGTTGCGACGACCGCCTTGGGGCTCGCCTTGATCGTTCGAATTAAAGATGCCTACGGCACCATTGAGGAAGACGAGATTATTGTGCAGGAAAGGAACGACAGCTAATGTCAGCTACGCTTTCGGCACATTTACCTGCCCTTCAGGTCGTGCTGCCACTGATATCGGCACCGCTTTGCGTATTGTTTCGGCGCAATGGCGTCACCTGGTTCATTGCGCTCGTCGTATCGTGGCTGTCCTTCGGCATTTCAATCATGCTGTTAGAACAAGTCATCGCCAATGGCCCAATCTCATATTTACTGGGAAATTGGGCGGCGCCATGGGGCATTGAATACAAAGTAGATTTATTATCGGCCTGGGTCCTCATCATCGTCTCAGCCATCGGCTCGATTACCATGGTTTTTGCGCCAAACAGCGTTAATTTGGAAATTCCGAAAGATCGCATTTATCTCTTTTACACGATGTATCTGCTGACCTTTACCGGATTGCTCGGCATTACAATTACTGGCGATGCCTTTAATTTGTTTGTGTTCTTGGAGATTTCTTCACTGTCGTCTTACGTGCTGATCAGCTTGGGTGCTGAGCGCAATGCGCTGACCGCAGCGCTCCGCTATTTAATCTTGGGAACTGTCGGTGCAACCTTCTACATTATTGGCGTCGGCCTGATGTATCAGATGACCGGCACTCTCAACATGTCTGATCTCGCCGCACGGTTGCCAGAGGTTGCCGAAACCAAAACGATTTTAGTCGCGATCGGCTTCATCACAGTCGGTGTTGGACTCAAGCTCGGCCTATTCCCGGTTCATGTCTGGCTACCAAATGCCTATGCCTACGCGCCTTCAGTTGTAACGGC
>Ga0209554_1003075_pt1 | contig 11005 bp, 12 predicted proteins | sample MarorgKNORR_S2LV_5_FD_188221 | JGI IMG/M metagenome (GOLD analysis project Ga0209554, IMG submission 188221) | Marine microbial communities from the Southern Atlantic Ocean, analyzing organic carbon cycling - Bottom_A/KNORR_S2/LV (SPAdes) (version 2) | ecosystem: Environmental > Aquatic > Marine... | reverse complement strand
ACTTACTGCAGATAATGCTTGGATGTTATTTATAATAACTTCAATAGCAATCTATTTCAAAAATTGGATGTCTTATAGCGGAAGAAGTTTAATGATTTTAAAAGCCAAAATGAATAAGAAAAAACAGTCAGATTATAATATTTTTTTACTTTGGTTACTTCCAATTGCAAGCACAGCATTAGCAATTATTTTATTGCGTAGTTTTCTTTAAATGGATATAAACCGGAAAATGATCACTATAACCTCCTTTATATTTTTTTCCAACATAAGTTCTAAATGGAGTGCCTTTATACTTCCCTTTAAACTGTTTTAAAAAATCATCATCAAAAATATTGGCTTTAGAAAAACGATGTGCTTGAGGTTTTGATTCAAAGAAATTGGTTGTAAAAAGTATTTGATCGAATATATTCCATTTATGTTTAAAGCTTAAACTTCCTTTATCAAAGGAAAGTAATGTTTCCATGGGGTTATATAAATCTTGAGAACTTGTTAATTGGTTAATACTTTTATTCGAAGGATTATCGTTAAAATCTCCCATTACAATAATCTTTGGATTATCATCCTTTTGTTTTATTAAATCAATTATTTCAATAACTTTAGTTGAAGCAATTAAACGTTTTGCTTCACTTTCTTTTTCGCCTTCTCGTCGCGACGGCCAATGGTTAACTAACACATAAATTTTTTCTTTATTCAAAAAACCTTCAACTAACAGGATATCGCGAGTGCGATCTATTTCGCCATCTTCATGAAATAGGATTACTGAGAATGTTTCAGAACTTTTTACTTTAAAAAAATCTTTGTTATAAATAAGTGCAACATCAATACCTCTTTCATCGGGCGAGTCGTAATGTACAACGCCATAATTTTCAGTTTTCAAAAATTTTGAATGTATCAAATCATTAACTACCAATTTGTTTTCTACTTCAGCCAAACCAATTAATACAGGAAGATTACTTGATGTTTTTGTTCCAATTTTAGAGATAGTGTATCCCAACTTTCTCACTTTCTTCTTATAGCGTTTTGGAGTCCAATGCTTTTCCGAAGTTGGTAAAAAATCGTCATCGCGAGTATATTTATCATCAAAAATATCAAATAAATTTTCGAGGTTATAAAACGCTATTGTGAAGTATTTTTCCATTGATAAATCTAAAATACTAAAATCAAACAATCATAGATATGTTTTATCAGAAGAAAATTTCAATTTGTACATTTGCAACTTATATTAAGCAATGATAGAAAAGAAAGATATCGATTTAGAAAAAACGGTTTTGATAGGCGTTATTACAAGAAATCAAAATAAAGAAAAATCTAGAGAATATTTAGACGAGCTGGAATTTTTAACATATACTGCTGGAGGAGAAGTATTAAAACGATTTACTCAAAAGTTAGATATACCTCATCCTAAAACCTTTATTGGCAAGGGAAAAATGGAAGATGTAGAACGATTTATTAAGGAAAATGATATTGGTACTGCTATTTTTGATGATGAATTATCTCCGGCACAAGAACGAAACATTAGTAAAATATTGGATTGTAAAGTATTGGACCGAACCAATTTAATACTCGATATTTTTGCAAAACGCGCTCAAACAAGTTATGCTCGCACACAAGTAGAATTAGCGCAATGCGAATATTTATTACCTCGCTTAAAAGGAATGTGGACACATCTTGAAAGACAAAAAGGAGGAATCGGAATGCGTGGGCCAGGTGAAACCGAAATAGAAACCGACAGACGTATTGTTCGAGATAAAATTGCTTTGTTGAAAGACAAAATAAAAATCATAGACAAGCAAATGGCTGTGCAGCGAGGTAATCGCGGCAAAATGGTAAGAGTCGCTTTAGTGGGTTATACCAATGTTGGCAAATCTACACTTATGAATGTTATTAGCAAATCTAAAGTCTTTGCCGAAAACAAATTGTTTGCCACACTTGATACTACAGTACGAAAAGTAGTTATTAAAAACCTCCCTTTTTTAATGACAGATACTGTTGGGTTTATCAGAAAACTGCCAACCCAATTGATAGATTCTTTTAAAAGCACTTTAGATGAAGTTCGAGAAGCCGATTTATTACTGCATATTGTTGATATATCACATCTAAATTTTGAAGACCAGATAGAATCTGTTAATAAAACGTTGGATGAGATTAACAGTTCTGATAAGCCAACTATTATGGTTTTTAATAAGATAGACGCTTATAAACCCGAACCTTTTGATGATGACGATTTAATTGCAGTAAGAACAAAAGCGAACTATACATTAGAAGAATGGAAAAACACTTGGATGAGTAAAATAGGAAATAATGCATTGTTTATTTCGGCATTAAAAAAAGAAAATCTTGAGTATTTTAAAAAACGAGTTTATAATGAAGTGCGACAAATTCATATAACACGTTTTCCTTACAATCATTTTTTGTATCCGGATTATGATGAAAATTAAAACGAATAACTTAATCCAAATATCCAATACGTTTGCAAATGGTTATCTACATTATCAAAAGTTGCAGTTGCATCACCTAAAGTATTTATGGCATAGTTTAAAGCTTCCTGTTTGTTATTTCTTAAACCAAAATCAAAACCAACACCAATATTTTTCCAAAACGTATAACTAAAAGAATTAGTCCAAGTCCAATTAGAAAGATTAGAACTTTTATAACTTTGAAACATAGAAAGATTCGTTTTAAAGTTAACTGCGCCTATTTTTTTGGTGTAATCTACAACTATTTTTGCGCCTAACGACGACTCGAAAATGGCGTCTTTATTGCTAAAAACAAAATTATAATTAAGAGGATGAATTACCACAACTAAATCGGCTATTTGTGTCCATGTTACACCAACTCCTAAATCTAAAAATCCAGGATCATTAAAATTATCTAATAAGGTTGTTCTGTATTCGGCAAGAGCAGAAACAGCCCATTTTTCATTCAATTTATAACCATATAGAGAAGAAATGTTAAACACATCTGTAGTTGATTCAAAAGAATCCTTATCAGTTGGATCATCTTTATCATCTAACTTTACCCATTTTAAATTTAAAGTTAAAGCATTTTTCCAGAAAAATTTATCTTGTAATAAATCCGCATTTGCATTTACAGTAAATCCAATACTTCCAGAACTATTATTTGGTGTGCCTTGAGAATACCAATTATTAAAACCAGACAAACTTCCTCCAATAGTTCCAAAGGCTTTAATTTTCCATCCAGGAAGGGCATCAATTAGATCTTGTAAATCATCAACTTTACTTTGAAGTGCTGAGATAGAATCTTTTTTTATACTTTGTTCAGATTTTAATTCTTCTAATGTCTGGGCTTTAATTGATACTAATGAAATAAAAAAGACAGTTAGCAGAAGTATTTTTCTCATAAAATGGTTTCAGAATTTAAAACGATTGCTAATATAGGGAACTTATAATTATTGATTTATAACAGGTTAAAATCAGAATTTATCTTCGCTTATAAAGTGGAACCGAAGAACAGGCTTCACCATACATTACCGATTTCGCTACAGACATTAGTTTTGTTGTGAGTAAAATATAAGCATTTTCAGGGACAGGTTTATTTGCACAACCTTTTATAATAACAGGCTTGTCTGTATAAAAAGAGACATCAATTTTATTAATAATATCTTGGTATAAAGAGGTTTCAAGAATTTCAAGATTACCTATAAGCACTTTTTTAGCAAAAGTGTTTAAATATGTTGTAAGCAACATATATGCCCAGCCTGGCACAATGGCATCTGTAGAGCAGGTTAGAGCAACATAATTGTCTTGATATTGAGACCAGTCATGTTCTTTTGCTTTTAATCTAAAATCCTTTTCACGTAGAATCAGACCTTCAAATAACCAATCTTTAATATCAAAAACGACACGCTTACCTTCGGGATAAAAGTCTTCTAAATCAATGGTTATTAGTTTGCTGTTGGCAACGCGATTTATTATTTCATCTGACATAAAAAAAGTTTATTTTGAAAACACTCAAACTGAACACTCAAACTGTTATTGAATACTGTTTACTGCGACTGAATACTGGATACTAACTACAGCATTCCCAATTCTAGCTTTGCTTCTTCACTCATTAAATCCTGACTCCAAGGAGGATCGAAAGTGATTTCGACTTTAGCACTCTTAACTTCGTTTATCGATTTTATTTTTTCTTCAACTTCCAGCGGAAGTGTTTCAGCAACAGGACAATTTGGTGTAGTTAATGTCATAAGGATTTTTACATCAAGGTCTTCGTTTACAAAAACATCATAGATTAATCCTAATTCGTAAATATCTACAGGAATTTCCGGATCGAATATTGTTTTTATTACACGAACAATTTTTTCGCCTAATGCATTGTTGTCTATAGTTGTTTCCATTTTAATTTAATTGTGTTTGGTACGCCAAGGCGTACAATTTAATTTGTTTTATCATACTTACCAATCCGTTTGCACGCGTTGGCGATAAATGTTCTTTTAAACCAATTTCATCTATAAAATTAGTGTCTGCCTTAATGATATCTTTTGGATGCTGATTTGAGAATACTCTTATTATAATAGCTATAATGCCTTTGGTAATAATAGCATCGCTATCTGCTGTAAAAATAACATTGTCGTCTTTCATTTCGGCATAAACCCAAACTCTGCTTTGGCATCCTTTTATAAGATTATCCTCAGTTTTATATTGGTCGTTAATTAGCGGCATAGACTTACCGAGATCAATCATATATTCGTAACGCTGCATCCAATCGTCAAACATTGAAAACTCATCTATAATCTCGCTTTGTATATCTTGTATGGTCATGTTCTCAATTTTATACAAAAATACAATAAGAATTATTGCTATTCAATGTTTTCATCTTTTATGGGGTTTAAAATAGTATTACAAAGAAAAATCAAGACAACATCAATTTCGCTTTTTTAACAGCATCAACTAATACGTCAATTTCTTCTAGAGTGTTATAAAATGAAAACGAAGCTCTTACTGTACCTGGAATGTTGTAAAAATCCATTATGGGTTGTGCACAATGGTGTCCAGTTCTAACAGCAATTCCTAATTTATCTACAATGGATCCAATATCGTAAGGATGAATACCTTCAATATTAAATGAAATAACTGATGTTTTATTACGTGAAGTTCCGTAAATTTTTAAGCCTTCTATTTCCAGGAGGTTTTTTGTTGCATGATTCAGAAGCTCATTCTCATAAGCTGCAATGTTATCAAATCCGATGGAATTTATATAGTCAATTGCAACACCAAAAGCGATAACACCACAAATATTAGGTGTGCCTGCTTCAAATTTATGCGGTAAGTCGGCATAAGTGGTTTTTTTAAAAGTAACTTCAGCAATCATTTCACCTCCTCCTTGATAAGGTGGTAATTTGTTGAGCCATGATGACTTTCCGTAAAGCACTCCAACACCAGTCGGACCACACATTTTGTGAGCAGATGCAACATAAAAATCGACATCTAATGCTTGTACATCTGGTTTTAAATGAGGACATGATTGCGCGCCATCTATTAAAACAGCTGCTCCAACATTATGAGCTTTATTAATAATTTCTTTAATAGGATTGATGGTTCCCAGAGCGTTGGAAATATGATTTACAAAAACCAGTTTGGTTTTTTCCGAAAGTAAATTATCATAGTCACTAATAACCAATTCACCCTCCTGATTCATTGGAATTACTTTAAGAATTGCTCCTGTTTGTTCGCATAACATTTGCCATGGTACTATATTACTGTGATGTTCTAAAGCCGAAACGATAATCTCATCTCCTTGTTGCAATAAAGAAGAAAACCCATGAGCTACTAAATTTATACCATGAGTTGTGCCAGAAGTTAATATAATTTCGTGGCTGTGTTTGGCGTTAAAATGTGTTTGAATTTTTTGCCGTGCTTGCTCATAAGCATCAGTTGCTTCCTGACTTAAACTGTGTACACCTCTATGTATGTTAGCATTTATACTTGAATAATAATTTACAATAGCGTCGATAACCACTTGTGGCGTTTGTGATGTTGCAGCATTATCAAAATACACTAAAGGGTTTCCATTTACTTTTCGGGATAGTATTGGGAAGTCTTTACGGATTTCTTCGACATTAAAAGCAATATGTTGAATAGTGGATTTCATTATTAAAGTTCAAACCCAATATTTACGCCAAGTTTAGTAGCTATAATTTTATGGATGCGTTGTTTAAGTTCAGGGATTTTAACACTTTCTAAAACATTATTAGTAAAAGCATACATTAATAAAGCTTTGGCTTCTTTTTTTGGAATGCCTCTGGTACGCAAATAAAATAGTGCATTTTCATCTAATTGACCAATAGTGCATCCATGAGAACATTTCACATCGTCAGCAAAAATTTCCAATTGAGGTTTGGCGTTTATCGTTGCTCTGTCATTAAGCAAAATATTATTGCTGGCTTGAAAGGCATTAGTTTTTTGGGCTTCTTTCTCAACAATTACTTTGCCATTAAAAACTCCAACTGAATTATCTTCAAAAATACCTTTGTAATCCTGATGGCTTTCGCAGTTAGGTTCAATATGTTTTACCAATGTACTATGGTCAACATGTTGTTTGTTGCCAATAATGGTAATTCCTTTCAGAATAGAATTAATACGTTCGCCATTTTGATAAAATTTAAGATTATTACGTGTTAATTTTCCCCCAAAAGAAAAAGTATGCACCGAACAAATACTTTCTCGTCTTTGGTTAATAAACGTATTATCGATTAAAGATGCATTTTGATTATCGTTCTGAACTTTATAATAATCTACAATAGCACGCTTATTTGCAAATATCTCAGTCACACTATTAGTAAGCACAGGATTATCGGTTAAACTTTGGTGTCGTTCAATAATTTGAACATGTGAGTTTTCGTCCACTATAATTAAATTACGTGGCTGTAGCATTGAAGCAGCTTCGTTTCCTGTCGAGAAATGTAAAATTTGAATGGGTTTTTCTACCAGTTTATTTTTTGGGATATGTATATAAGCACCTTCGTTTGAGAACGCAGTATTTAAGGAAGTTAAACTATCTTTTGTTGCTATTTTATTAAAATAGTTTTCAATTATTAATCTATATTTTGGTTTAGCAAGTGCTGCGGATGTTAAACAAATATCCATACCATCGTGTGTGGTTTCAGAAAAATAAGAAGAATATTCTCCATCTATAAACACAATTTTATAAGAATCTATATCGTGAATGAAATATTTTTTTATCTCTCGATATTCTAATGTATTTTCTTTTTTAGGAAATAAAGTATAGTTTTCTTTTAAAACCCGATTTAGCGACGTGTATTTCCAGTCTTCATCTTTTTTGGTAGGAAACCCTTTGTCTTCAAATGTTTTTATAGCTTCAGTTCTAATGTCATGCACATAAGTATCGACATCCATTTGGTTTTCGAATGCAAGAAATGATGATATTAGTTTTTCTTTTAAATCCATTGTTTAGTATTCAGTATTCAGTGTTCAGTATTCAGTGTTCAGTGTTCAGTGTTCAGTAACTTGTATGTTGTACATCCCTAATATAAATTGACTAAACCAGTCAACACTAATCAGGGAAGTTCAACTGCATACTGTTTACTGTGACTGTTGACTAAATCACGCGTTCACTTCTTTTTTAATCCAATCGTATCCTTTTTCTTCAAGCTTTAACGCCAACTCTTTTGTACCCGATTTTACGATTTTACCATTGTGCATTACATGAACAAAATCAGGAACAATATAATCTAACAAACGTTGGTAATGTGTAATAATAACTATAGCGTTGTTCTCGTTTTTTAGTTTATTAACGCCATTAGATACAATACGAATCGCATCAATGTCTAAACCGGAGTCTGTTTCATCAAGAATTGCCAGTTTTGGTTCTAACAAAGCCATTTGAAAGATTTCGTTACGTTTTTTTTCACCTCCAGAAAAACCTTGATTCAAAGAACGGGACAGGAACTTTCTATCAATTTCTAAAAGCTCTGATTTTTCTCGAATTAATTTAAGCATTTCGCTTGCTGGCATGTCTTTTAATCCCTTTGCTTTACGAGTTTCGTTAATAGCAGTCTTCATGAAATTAGTAACTGAAACTCCTGGAATTTCTACTGGATATTGAAACGATAAAAAGATGCCTTTGTGTGCACGTTCTTCGGCAGATAATTCGTCTATATCCTGACCTTCAAAAGTTATCTTACCTTTCTCAACGGTATATTCTTCTTTACCAGCAATTACGGCAGCCAATGTGCTCTTTCCTGAACCATTTGGACCCATTATAGCATGAACTTCCCCAGCTTTTATTTCCAGATTTATACCATTTAAAATGGTTTTACCTTCAGCACTTGCGTACAAATTAACTATCTTTAACATATTATTACTCTCCTATTTTTATGATTGCGTTATCTTCCGGTTTTGGCTTGCTAACGTTTAATATTTCTTTAATCTCAATACGAAACGGCCAGCCTTCTTCGTTTTCTGGTTTTGGAATTATTTTTCCACGTATCTCTACAGGAACCATATCTGTAGTTTCAATTTTATATTGTTGCACCTGTTTATCAAGTTCATGCATTTTTTCGTCTATAACTACTCCATAAACTTCACGATGAGTTTGTAATACAGCAGCATCTGCAAAATATATGAAATCACCTTTTAAAAGTGTTAAGCCATCACTTTGCTTCGCTGTTTTTTCTGAACCATCAGTTGTGATGATTTCTTCTTGATTATCTTTTTTTGAATCGTTTTTACAGCTTATTAATGAAGAAAGAATTAATACTGATAAAATTATTTTTTTCATAGTTATTTTCCGTTAAAACTTCAATTCTTTTTAATTAAGGCTTTTGAATTTATTTTTGTGGTTTAATTTATGAGATTCCTTCCCGATAGCTATCGGGATTTGCAGGAATGATAATTATCCTACACTGCCTTCTAAACTAATTTCTAATAATTTTTGAGCCTCTACAGCAAATTCCATAGGAAGATTGTTTAATACGTCTTTACTGAATCCGTTTACAATTAAAGCAATAGCTTTTTCGGTGTCGATTCCTCTTTGGTTGCAGTAAAAAATTTGATCTTCACCAATTTTACTCGTTGTAGCTTCATGCTCTATTTGTGCTGTTTTGTTTTTTACTTCTATATATGGAAATGTGTGTGCACCACAGTCATTTCCCATTAGTAAACTATCGCATTGCGAAAAATTACGAGCATTTTCTGCACGAGAATGAATTTGTACTAAACCACGATAACTGTTTTGTGATTTACCTGCTGAAATTCCTTTGCTAATAATTGTGGATTTGGTGTTTTTACCAATATGAATCATTTTGGTTCCAGTATCTGCTTGCTGGTAATTATTAGTCACAGCAATAGAGTAAAATTCACCAATAGAATTATCTCCTTTTAATATACAACTTGGGTATTTCCAAGTAATAGCGCTTCCTGTTTCTACTTGTGTCCAGGAAATCTTTGAATTTTTATGACAAATCCCTCTTTTGGTTACAAAATTGAAAACTCCTCCTTTTCCTTCGGCATTTCCAGGATACCAGTTTTGTACTGTACTGTATTTTATTTCGGCATCATCTAACGCAATAAGTTCTACAACTGCTGCGTGTAATTGGTTTTCATCACGTGCCGGAGCAGTACAGCCTTCTAAATAGCTCACATAACTTCCTTCATCAGCAATTAAAAGGGTACGCTCAAACTGACCTGTTCCACCTTCGTTAATTCTAAAATAGGTTGATAATTCCATTGGGCATTTTACACCTTTTGGAATGTAGCAAAAAGAACCATCTGTAAAAACTGCTGAATTTAACGCTGCGTAAAAATTGTCTCTTTGAGGAACAATGGTTCCTAAATACTTTTTAACCAATTCGGGATGTTCTATAATGGCTTCAGAAATAGGACAAAAAATAATGCCTTTTTCTGCCAGTGTTTTCTTAAAAGTTGTTGCAACAGAAACAGAATCTACAATAATGTCTATTGCAATGTTATTCATCATTTTTTGTTCGTCAATAGATATGCCCAACTTTTTATACATGGCCAAAAGGTCTTCATCTACATCGTCTAATGTTTTATTTGGATCGACTGATTTTGGTGCAGAATAATAACTTATGTCTTGAAAATCTGGTTTTTTGTAGGTTACATTTGCCCATTTGGGTTCATCCATTTGTTCCCAGATACGAAATGCTTCAAGTCTCCAATCAGTCATCCATTGTGGCTCTTTTTTCTTTTTAGAAATAGCCCGAACAATATCTTCATTTAATCCTTTAGGAAATGTGTCTGACTCAATATCAGTATAGAAACCATACTCATATTCTTGAGTTTTAAGTTCTTCTCTTAAATCGTCTTCTGTAAACTTATTCATTGTCTTAAAATTATAATGAGAAACTTTCTCCACAACCGCAAGTGCGATTGGCATTAGGATTGTTAAACACAAATCCAGCTCCATTTAATCCTCCAGAATAATCTAAAGTAGTTCCTATTAAGTATAAAAAGCTTTTTTTATCTACAATAATTTTAACCCCATTGTCTTCAAATACTTTATCATCATCATCTTTTTCTCTATCAAATTTTAAATCGTATGACAAACCAGAGCAGCCACCACTTTTTACCCCAACTCTTACAAAGTCGGTTTTGTAATCGTAGCCTTCATCATGCATAAGCTCAATAACTTTAATTTTGGCTATTTCTGAAACTTTAATCATAAACCGTTATATAGATTAATTCTAAATAGAGTGCAAATATACAATTTTAGTCCTGTTTTACCTTATGGGCTTACATTATATTTATAAATGATTTGATAGTGTATTTCTATTGGAATGAAGTTAAGTACTCAATTAACGCTTTTACGGACAATAAACAAACCACCTTCAATATCGTTAATTATAATATTACCACTAGCGAAATATGGGTATACATTCCATACGCCATTAAAGTTGGCACTATCGCTTGATGGAAAAGTGTCAAAAAAACCTATTTCAGTCATTGAGTTAGTTGCAGCACCAATATTAGTGATATCAAGGACTCTTAATCCAGCTCTATAATTA
>Ga0209554_1003074_pt1 | contig 11012 bp, 8 predicted proteins | sample MarorgKNORR_S2LV_5_FD_188221 | JGI IMG/M metagenome (GOLD analysis project Ga0209554, IMG submission 188221) | Marine microbial communities from the Southern Atlantic Ocean, analyzing organic carbon cycling - Bottom_A/KNORR_S2/LV (SPAdes) (version 2) | ecosystem: Environmental > Aquatic > Marine... | reverse complement strand
CACGGCAGTCCCTGCCAAAGGAAAATCAATCGAGCCTCGGATACGGGCTTTTTCGTAGCGCGACGGAGAACCGGCCAATGCTTTTGGCAAATGTACGACGGTAAGCAATTCACCTGGATTGAAGGTGAGGTGGTTCATGCCATCATTTTGGTACATTTCAGAAAGTGGAATACGGCGACTGCCTTCCGGGCCCACCAATTCAACTTCGGCTTGATAGACCAACATGGCCGGCGCAACATCGCCGGAGAAGGCCGCAAAACACCGTTTGCCGCCTGGCGCGACGTGACAAATATCGCCGCGTTCTTTCATGCAGTAGTCATTGCTTTGACGCCACCATTCACTTTGGTTGTAGAACAGGCAGCGGGTATCCAGACAAAGATTGCCGCCGAGCGTTCCGTATTGCTGGTGGGTGATACCGGCGACGGCCGCTGCGGCTTCGGCAACGGCTTGATAGTCGGCTTTAATTTTTTCGTTTGTGGCGATCTCGTTAAGCGTTATGCCAGCACCAATGTGCAGACCTTCGTCATCTTCGGTGATGGTCTTGAGCTCTGTGACGCCACTGAGATCGATCAGGTTTTCGGGCTGCTCGATACCGCGCCGGACGTTGACGATCATGTCAGTTCCGCCGGCAACATAAAGCGCTTCAGGTTCTTCGCTCCGAAGCTTTACCGCTTCTTCCGCGCTGGTTGGACGGTGGAGCTGAAAGTTGGGCATGTATTCCATTATTCGGCAGCCTCTTGTGTTTTTTCGTAGTTTTCCATGAGTTCCATCAGGCGGTCCGGGGTGACCGGCAGATCAACCGGGCGAACGCCAAGGGCATCGGCGATGGCATTCGTCAGTGCTGGGATAAAGGCGACCAGCGAGGTTTCGCCGGCTTCTTTTGCCCCAAACGGTCCATGCGGGTCGATGCTTTCTATAATGCCAACTTCGATGGGGGGGCTCTCAACAATCGTCGGCACCCGATAATCCAGCATGTTGTTGGTTATGCCGAGCCCGTTGACGTATAGCGTGCCTTCGGAAATCGCCTGGCCCATGCCCATCCAGACGGAGCCTTCGATTTGGCCTTCGACACTGAGCGGGTTTAAAGCTTTTCCGACATCTTGGGCGGCCCAGACTTTTTCGACTTTGATCTCGAAGGTGTCTGGGTCGATGCTGACCTCAACGACTTGAGCGGCATAGGCATAGGCCATGCTGCCACTGATTGCGCCGCCGCGATATTTTTTGGTGCCCCAGGATTCAGGCATTGTGTCGTAATTGCCTTTGACGGTAATCGTGCCGGTGCCTTCAAGGGCGGCTTGAACAACTTCGTTAAAAGTTAGGCCTTCGTCTTGTGTACCAGCGCGGTAGACTTCGCCCAAACATTCGACATCCTCTGGTTTTACTTCAAGCTTCTTAGCAGCAGCTTCAACCAAAATGTTTTTGAGGTTCGTTGCAGCATCGATCGAGGCGTTACCGACCATGTAAGTGACACGCGATGAATAAGAGCCATTGTCTTTGGGTGTCAACTTACTGTCACTGGTGAGGCTCTGGAAACGCGACATATCGAGGCCGAGGATTTCAGCTGCACATTGCGTCGCCATCGTTGTTGAGCCTTGGCCGATTTCGGGTGCGCCGGTGAGGAGCGTGATAGAGCCATCCCAATCAAGCTTGAGATGCACCGTTGCATGTGGCTCACCGGTCCAGTTGACAGGCTTTGAAGCACCACTTGGGTAATGTGCGCAGGCAACACCAAGACCTTTATAGGGCCCCATCTTGCCGCGGCGTTCTTTCCAGCCGCTTTCTTTTTCAACCCAATCGAGACATTCTGGCAAGCCGTAGGAATTGATAAACATCTCGTTGAGAGTTTCGTATTTTGGTCCTTGCAGAAGATTCTTCCGGCGAATTTCTATCGGGTCCATGTCCAGCTCGATGGCAATTTTATCGAGCAAATTTTCAAAAGCGTAACGCACATCTGTCGTACCGTGGCCGCGCATTGCGCCGGGCGGTGGTGTATTGGTCAAAACCCGAAGGCCTTTGTAGCGAACGGCTGGTAAATCATAAACGCCAAACATCAAGCCGCCGGCATAAAGAATTGTCACAACACCATAGCCGCTATAGCCGCCGCCGCGTTGGATCGCTTTAAAATCAACCGCCGTAATAGTGCCGTCTTTTTTAACGCCGATTTTCATATCGATATCTGTCTCGGGGCGTCCGCGATGGGTGATGAAGGTTTCTTCGCGGCTGATGACGATGCGAACCGTGCCTTTTGCAGCGCGCGCGACCAGTGCGCAGATAAGCTCGACGTTCAAACATTCCGTCCGGCAGCCAAAGCCGCCGCCGACGAAGGGCTTAATCATCCGGATTTTGCTCTCTTCCATTTTGAGCGTTTTAGCGAGCATTTTGTGCACGTAGTAGGGAACTTGGGTGCTGGCACGAACCGTCATGAAATCGCGCTCGATATCATACTCAGCGATTGCCGCATGCGGCTCACTTTGCACCTGGGCGATCTCCGCACAGTTATAAGTTTCTTCCATAATCAGATCAGCGGCTTCAAGACCCTCATCGGTCTCGCCGAGATCAAACTCGACATCGCGCTCAATATTTCCTTCCCGGTGATCGTGAATATTGACAGCGCCTTCGGCCATCGCCTCTTCTGAGGTGAAATAAGCAGGCAGTTCGTTGTATTTAAATTTGATGAGATCAATCGCTTTTTGAGCGGTCTCAACATCAACAGCAGCGACACAGGCAACCGGCTCCCCTTTATAACGTACCTTGTCGCGGGCGAGGGGGTATTCAAACCTGGCAATCGGCAGCACGCCAAAGGGCTCATCTGATTCGTCGCCGGTGATGACGGCTTTTACGCCGGGCAGCGCCTGGGCTTCCGAGATATCGACTTCGATGATTTCTGCGTGGGATACCGGGCTTCTGTATATGCGGCCAACCAAACTGTCGCTTGGAATAAAGTCGCTGGAATAACGAGCTTTGCCGGAGACTTTTTCCGGACCATCGACAAGCGGTTTGGAAACGCCAATGGATTGTGTTGGCTTTATTTCGTTCATGCCGCTTTTCCTCTCGAATTTATTTCATCGATCGCAAATTGAACGGATTCGATAATTTTAACATAGCCGGTACAGCGGCAAATATTGGCTGCCAGTCCTTGGCGAATTTCATCTTCGCTTGGATTAGGATTTTCTCGCAGCAGACCTTCGGCAGCCATGATCATGCCCGGCGTGCAAAATCCACATTGCGTACCAAGCTTTTCATGAAAGCCACGCTGGATGGCGGAAAGCCGACTTTCCTCAGACAAAGCTTCGATGGTTTCAATTTCGGCATCCTGGCATGTCGCTGCCAAACGCAAGCAGGCATGATTTGGCACGCCATTGATGAGGACAGTGCAGCAGCCACATTCGCCGCCGTCGCAGCCGATTTTGGTGCCGGTCAGCCCAATGTTCTCGCGCAGATAATCGACCAAAAGAATATTATCTTTGACGACATCATCGCGCTCTTTGCCATTCACGGTGCAGTGGAGGAGAGTCTTATTTCGCTTTTCACTCATAACGAATTCCTTGGTGTATTCATTTGTTTTCTTAAGTTTCTTCCGGGTTGGCGTGGGCCAGCAGGATCATTTGGTCCACCTCAGCGGCTAGACCAGCATGATCATTCGTCAGTCTCTCCGCCCAACCCGAAAATAATGTGGCCATTTTCGAAAATCCGGTTTTCCGCACCTGCCCATAACCACGCGCCAATATGGCGAGGTTGGCAGTTTGGCAGGCGAGGTAATTATTTGTAGCAGCAGCCTTAATCACCGCCGCTAACCATTGTTCGATGGCAGCTTGCTCTTCGATATATTGCGCTGATTTTGACCTGAGCGGCTTGAGAGCGGCCATGAATTTCAGCATGGCGTAGCCAAAGGCGGACCCGGTTGGCAAGTGCAGCGCCAGACCATTACCCAATTTCAGTTTTTCAATGTTGGGTACAAGCCATCCGAGGCCTTTCGGCAGAGCGCCTAAAAATTCATCGCGCCCCGGCTTAAAGTAATCGGTGACTTTCAGCGGTGTTGTATCATCAACGCTCAACTCGCCGCGAATACGCGACAGCCGTTCGGGCCGGGTTTTTAATTGAGCAACGCGGATGACATCTTCAAAACTCATCCAGCGCGCAAGATGGCGGGCAACCTCGGAGGTGAGTTTTTTAGATTCATCAGTGTCAGCCTCGGCAACGCTTTTTAAGCGCTCGAGATAAAACTCGGCATAAGCTTCATTTTGATAGTCAATCAATCTAGCAATACCGTGACCGATAATTTCTTGAGCGGAACTTGGGAAATCTGAAATCTTGGAAGCAAATTTCTCAGGGGCCGCATTAAAGATCAGTTCATCTTTCTGCGAATTAGGCTGGGCATCCGTTGCATTTGCCGTCAGACCAATTTCAAATCCAGCCAGATTACTTTCGACGGCGACACCTTTTGAGGTGATCGAAGCCCGGCAGTCTTCAGCGGTCAGCGGCAATATACCACTGCTGACAATCGCACCAAAGGCAATCGCGTTGCCGCGGGCTGCCGTGCCGGCCGAAAGCGCAGCCATATCCAATTGGACCAATTCTTTTGAAGCTTTTTCAATGGCTTCGAGGATTGGCTCGACGTCAATGCGACCATCACCGGCGGAAACTTTTTCGGCAGTTGAATAGACCCGCTCTGTGGCCGTGATGACAGTCGTGCAATCGGTCACAAATCCGCGCTCAATCGCACGCCCGGCTTCTGTCGGCTCCATCGCGATCATAAGATCAAGATCACCCGAGGCTGGGAAGAAGGTAAAGATCGGTGTGCCGGCAGGGTTCTTTTCGGGGAAAAGTTCAAAATAATATGTCGTTGCGCCGGTGCGTTGAGCAACACCTGGCGTGGAAGTCGCCTGGGCGGGATAGCCGGCGCGCTTGGCTGCATCGACCAACCATTCAATGAGAACGCCGCCGCCTTGGCCGCCAAGGGCGCCGAGCAATAGGCAAATTGGCCGGTCGATGACGGAGGTGTTTTTAATCTCGTTCATCATTTAGCTCCCATCATGGAGAGCAGGCCACGATTGATTGTCGAGGCAAACTGACGGAGGATGCCAGCATTTCGCACCGCTTCGGCTTTATAGAAAGACGGACAGAGCTGGGCCGCATGGGCGACCTCACCGCAATTGCCACACGCGACACAGCTGTCATCGACATGCGCAACAGGCGTCTCTTTGAGCGGGTCACTGCTTTGTTTCAACGTGAGAGAAGGGCAGCCGCTCAACCGCATGCAAGAATGATCGCCGGTGCAAACTTCCTCATCGACACCGAATTTTTCCTGGATGACTGTTTGACCTGCTTTGAGCGCGGCAGCTTTGGCTGGCTTTTCCCGGCGTTGGCGGGCCAGCATGCATTCATTGTTGGAGATGACGACACGCAGGCCTTTACCGCGCGCATCCATAGCTTCCCGCAATACATTAATGGTGTCATCGAGACTGTAGGAATCAACATGTTTGATCCACTGAACACCGACACCTTTAAGCGCGCCTTCAATGGATATCATGGATTCCATGCCGCGTGGTGTGGCACCGGTTGAAGGAAGTTTGTGTTGGCCGGTAGCGGCCGCGTAGCCATTATCCAAAATCACCAGCACAGAATCATATTTATTCCACTGTGCATTGACGACGCCGGAGGTGAAGCCGTTATGCCAAAAACCGCCATCTCCCATGATGGCGACATTTGGCTGATCGAGGGCCGGGCCAACGGCACCAGAGCTGGCGAGACTAAGTCCATAACCTAAAACCGTGTTGCCGACATTAAACGGTGGTAATGAGCCAAACAGATTGCAGCCGATATCCATTGAGATATGAAATTTGCCGCGCTCTTTCATCAGAAGTTTTAGGGCGGCCATAATCGGGCGTTCCGGACAGCCGGTGCAAAACGACGGCGGCCGTGCAGGCATGGGTCCCGGAAGGAAAGATTGAGCTTCGCTGGTCCTGGCGAGTATTTCGTTGTTGCTGTCGAGTGCAGTTTTGCTCATCTCCGTGGGTGCTTCTTCGGCGAGATATTGAGCAATACCTTCGCGGACAACGTTGGAGACATATTCGCCGGCCATCGGCAACATGCCCTTGCCGTGAATGCGGCATTCAATATTTAGAGTATGAGCGATTTCGGCGATCTGAGTTTCGATAAAGTTTGGATTACCTTCTTCAACGATCAAGACGCTATCTTTGTCGCTCAAGAAGTCGACTATTTCATCGGTCACCAAGGGATAGACCAAATTCATGCAGTAAACCGGCACGTCTGAATTTCCAAACGCATCTGCTGCGCCCAAACGTTGAAGTGCGCGCATCACAACGGAATAGGTGCCGCCTTGTGTGATGATGCCGATACGCGCATCTGACTTTCCAGGAAAAATTTCGTTGATCTTGTGTTGCTTGGCGTAGGCGATGGCTGCGGGCAGGCGTTTTTCAAACTTGGCGATTTCATGCAGGTAGGAATGCGGCGGTAAAACAATTTTTGAGACGTCGTATTTCTGTTCAGGGATTGGTGCATTCGTATTGAACTCTGCAACTTTGTTGTCTTTGGCTATGAAGCTGCCGGTCAGATGACAGGCGCGAATGCGCATGTTTAAAAACACCGGCATGTTCGAGGCTTCTGAGATGCCGAAACAATGCTCGGTCAATTCCACCAAGCGCTCCATATCATAGCGGGGATCTATCAGTGGAATGGAAGACTTCATCGCAAATGTATAGGTACGCTCCTGCATGATGCTGGAGCCTTCGCCGTAATCGTCGCCGAGAATTATGAGCGAGCCGCCGGTCACACCGGTTGAAGCTAAATTTGACAATGCGTCCGAGGCAACGTTGGTGCCGACGACGGATTTCCATGTAACGGCTCCTCGCATCGGATATTGAATCGACGCACTCAGCAAGGCCGCTGCACCGGCTTCGGAGGCAGATTGCTCATAGGTGATGCCCATGGGCTCAAGAATTTCAGCGCTAGCGTCAGCAAGCACATCAATTAAATGAGACATTGGGGCGCCTGGGTAGCCACCAACATACGATACGCCCGATTGGAGCAGGGCCTTGGTTACGGCCAGAATACCTTCGCCATGAAACTCCTCACCGGCACCGAGGGTAAGTTTTTGAATTTCTTTTGTGAAAGAGCGCTCGCCGACGCTTGTCACTCTATCTATTGCTGTACCGCCATCCATTTTGCGTACTCTCTGATTAATTCTTGGTTTTATCTAAAAATGCTATATTGTTTGGTCATCGAACAATATTGATAATATATTTGAGGACCCCCGAAAACACAACACAAATCGTCATAAATTTGTACAATTCCATTTCAAAAAGTAAGGTTTCTCTTAAAAAAGATATGAATATTCCATTTACCACAAGACGCCGAATTTTATGGGGTGATTGTGATCCGGCCGGGATTGTCTACACGCCGCGTGTCTTTCATTATGCGATTGAAACTGTGGAGGAGTGGATGTTGGCCGTGTTGGGTCATGATTGGATATCGTTCCAGAATAATTTAGGGTTGGGGACGCCTACCGTTCAAATGGGATGCCGATTTATGCATCCGATTCGGTGCGGAGATTGGATTGAACTAAAGCTGTCGATCAAGAAACTTGGCGGCGCCTCGATCAATTATGGTATCGACGGCTATAATGAAGATCAGCAACATTGTTTTGAAGTCGATCAGATATCTTGTTTTGTCGATGCTGAAAAAATTGAACCAGTCCGCATAGCTGAAGAATTTAGAGATAAAATTGCTGCCTATGCGGCAGCGTGTGAAGAAAAAGGAAAATAAAATGAGTCAAGAAGCGTTCCAGGATCTAATTCAGACGGTAACGAGCGCCATTGCCGGCAAAACGCTGGATAAGGCGTTGGCGGCGGAAATGAACGATAAATTTGCTGCCGATGGAGAGACGGTTAAAGGCATTCAAGCGGCCTGTGAGGCTGCGATTGATGACGGTTGGATGTGTGATCAGGAATATGGCGGCATTAAATTTGGCCGCGTGATCAAGGATGTTGATGGTTTCAGTGTGGATGTGGTTCACATGAAGGATGTTGTCGGTCCCCATCATCGCCATCCTAAAGGCGAAATTGATCTGATCATGCCATTAGAAGGAGATGCCAAGTTCGATAATCATGGTGCGGGCTGGGTCGTCTATGGCCCAGAGTCAGCCCACCGCCCGACCGTCACAGACGGCACTGCTTTGGTGCTCTACCTTCTGCCGGATGGAGAAATCGACTTTACGGGACAGTAAATGTTCGCGTCTAAATATTTTCCGGCATCTGCACGCTAGGCGTTGCATGTTGGTGGAATTAGAATTAAAGTTCGGTAATTAAATAATTTAGACTTAAACTAAATCAATAGACTGACATTTTTTTGCCCCAATCGCCTATTAAATAAGGCATAATTATAATAAATCGGTGTGAATTTAGGTTGGATTGTACTAATAGTAAGATCAACTAAACCTTAGGGAGGCATTTCAAATGAAAACGAAACTGTTAGTGACGGTCGCGCTAGCGGCCTTAACCGCTCTGCCGATGTGGGCTCAGCCGGCATCCGCACAGGACAAAGAAGTCAGAGTTGGCTTCATGGTTGGATTTCCCGGAGGACGCGGAATTTTCGGTCGCGACCAGCGGGACGGCTTTTTGCTGGCCCTCGATCATCTGGGTGGCAAGCTGGGTGGACTACCAGCCAAAGTCGTCATTGGTGACACACAGCACAAACCCGATGTCGGCCGTCAAGTCATGGACAAATTCATCAAGAAGGACAAGGTCCATTTCGTCGCCGGAATCACCTGGTCCAACGTTCTTGCAGCCGTGTACAAGCAGGCGCTAAAAAGCAAAACCTTCCTGATCAGCACCAATGCCGGATGGTCCGGGATGGATGGCAAATTCTGTAATCCCTACTTCTTCCGGTCTTCTTGGAACAACGACGCGACGCCGGAAGCCATGGGCAAGGCCCTGCAACTCGAGAATTTAAACGACGTCTATCTTCTGTCGGCGAACTACCAAGCGGGTAAAGACATGCTGACCGGCTACATGCGCCACTACAAAGGTAGGGTCGCCGGCCGCACGCTCTATAAGCTCGGCAATTCCGACTGGGCGGCGGAAATCTCGACAATCCGCGCATCCAAAGCCAAGGCCATCTTCGCCTTCACGCCGGGCGGTATGGGCATTTCGTTCGTGAAGCAGTTCAAGGCGTCGGGGCTCGACAAGACGGTGAAGCTCTATACGGTGTTTACCGTGGACTGGATGACCCTCGGGGCGCATGGCAAAAACGCTATCGGAACATTCCATACGAGCTTCTGGGATGCCGATTCCAAGAACCCCGCGAATGTCCGGTTCAAACGGGACTATGAAAAAAAATATAAGCGCAAGGCCTCCATGTTCGGCGTGCAGGGCTATGACGCGGCGCTCCTGATCGATCTCGGAGTCCGCGGTGCAAATGGCAATCTCAAGGACCATGATGCGATTCGCGCCGCCATGCGGACTGCTAACATCAATTCCCCGCGCGGTGGATTTATCTACAACGTGAACCACAGCCCGATCCAAAACTACTATAAGCGTGAAGTGGTCGCCGATGAGAAAGGCAACCCAAAGATCGTGACCCGGGAGATTGTCTTTAGGGGTCACAAGGACGCCTACTACACCCAGTGCAAAATGAAGTGGTAGGATTCTGTAACGGCGCGGCGAATTCTATTTCGATCAAGCAATTTTTGGATTCGGATGGGGTGACATCTTCCCCATCCGCTTCCAATTTTCCAGCTGATTCGAGGCTGTTTTTATTACGCCTATACGGTTTCAATGATTCTTTTACTTGAGCAATTTCTGAACGGCCTGCAATTTGGGGTTTTCCTGTTCCTGGTCTCGGCTGGATTGACCTTGGTGCTCGGCATTATGAACGTGGTCAATTTGGCCCATGGCGCGCTGTTCATGATGGGAGCCTATTTTGCGGCAACGTTTTTCGCCTGGACCGGTAGCCTTTGGGCCGCCTTTTTCCTGATGATCCCGGCGTCCCTGGCGATCGGCGTACTGGTCGAAGTCATCACACTTCGCCGGTTATATGACCGCAGTCACATGGACCAGGTTCTCGCCACATTCGGCCTCATTTTGTTTTTCAACGAAGGGGTAAAACTTATCTGGGGAGTCGAATCTCAGAACATCTCGATCCCGGACGCGCTGAGTGGTGGCATCGAGATTATTCCCGGTGTGCCTTATCCAACTTACCGGCTGGTGATCATTGGGGTCGGGTTACTCGTTGCCCTATTTCTCTATTTATTCATTTCCAAGACGCGGACCGGGATGCTCATTCGGGCGGGGGCGAGCAATGGCCCCATGGTACGCGCCTTGGGCGTTAATATTCGCTTGCTGTATACAATAATTTTCGGCATAGGCGCGTTCTTGGCCGGACTGGCGGGCCTGATGGCGGCGCCCCTCATTTCGGTGGAATCGGGCATGGGCGACGACATGTTGATCTTGGCCTTCGTCATTATCGTCATCGGCGGAATCGGATCTATCCGCGGCGCTCTGGTGGCTTCCATCCTGGTCGGCGTGTTTGAGGTCGTCGGGCGATCCACTCTACCGGCGCTCATGCTGAAACTGACGTCCTCCGACGTTGCCCAAACGGTGGGACCCGCCTTGTCTTCCATGCTGATATATTTGCTGATGATCCTGGTGCTATTTTTCCGGCCTCAAGGTTTGTTCCCAGCGCGATCGGGGTGAGGCATGGAACTTAATCGCACAAAGGTCTGGATCCTGATCGTCGCAGGCGTTCTGCTGTTTGCGGTGCCGCCGATTACCCTGGCCCTCGATGAGCCCTTTTACGTCACTCTGATCGGTCGCATCATGATCTTCGCCATCGCGGCGCTCAGCCTGGACCTTATCCTCGGATTTGGCGGCATGGTCAGTCTCGGCCATGCTGCCTATCTGGGCCTCGGCGCTTATGCGGTAGGCATTCTGTCGTTTCACGGCGTCACTAATGGCTGGCTACAACTTATTGTCGCCATCGTCGGCTCGGCGGCC
>Ga0209554_1003072_pt1 | contig 11014 bp, 6 predicted proteins | sample MarorgKNORR_S2LV_5_FD_188221 | JGI IMG/M metagenome (GOLD analysis project Ga0209554, IMG submission 188221) | Marine microbial communities from the Southern Atlantic Ocean, analyzing organic carbon cycling - Bottom_A/KNORR_S2/LV (SPAdes) (version 2) | ecosystem: Environmental > Aquatic > Marine... | reverse complement strand
TGATATGCATGTATAGCCATATTATCAGGCTCGGTCGTCAAAAAGTTTATCCAGTTGGGGCGGCCGCCAAGATCTGTTTTCTTACGAGATCCACGTTTTTTAGATTTTTTAGTTGTTCTACGAATAACCATCATGTCTCCACAAGATTTTATGTACTTATATATGATAAACTACATTTATGAATTTGTCAACCATTAGAAAACGGTAAATACAATAAAGAGGTTATATATATGCCACGATTATCACTTTGGAGGCCTAAAAAGGGCAATGACTACAAATTTGTAGATCGGTTAGTCGGCGAACATATTTATGCTGGCGGTACTGGTGTTTTTATACACAAATATATAGGTGTCTATGACCAGGGTGAAACAATTAACCCGGACGGAACTGTAGATAAAGCAGATGCAACACAACCTAATTATGCGGCAAAGAAATCAACAGATCCTAAAAATATTGTTGCAGAAACAAAAATACAAGATTTATTATTCTTAGAAAACAGAGATCGTAAATATGACGAGACTGTGTATGATATGCGAGGCGTATATCAACCACAAGACAATGATTTCGATTTAACACAATTTGGTATGTTTCTATCTGCTGATAACATTTATATGACATTTCATTTAAATGATCATATGACTATATTAGGGCGTAAAATAATGAGCGGTGACGTTTTAGAATTACCTCACCTATCGGATGATACAGGACTTGATAATTCAGCAGGGCCAATCCGTAAATTTTATGTTGTAGAAGATGTTGTAAGAGAAGCAGGCGGCTTTGATGCAAATTGGTGGCCTCATTTAATACGTGTTAAATGTCAAGCATTACAAGATACAGTTGAATATAGAGATATTCTCGGCGATGGCGATAATGCTGATGACCTAAAACATATACTCAGCACATATGACGCTGAAATTGATATCAGTGAAGCAATACTTGAGCAAGCAGCGAATGAAGTTCCAAAACACGGATTTGATACTGCTCATTTATACTTTAATGAAACTGATAAAAAGAAAGGTGTATTTCTCGACGATGCAGTGCCCGATAATGGCGCATCTGTTGTTGGCAGTGGTGCAACATTTCCAGTAAATGCCGTCGAGGGTGCATACTACCTTCGTACAGATTATACTCCGCATCGATTATTTAAAAAATCGGCCGATCATTGGCTTAAAGTAGAAGATGATCAGCGCGGTATATGGGCGGCTGGTAATGCAATTCTACATAAATTTACACAAAACACTACATTAATAGTCGATGGCAATACTGGTGCCTCTATTCCTTCAAAACAAGGTATAAGTAAAGCAGTAAAACCAAAGTCGGATTTATAAAATGGCAACTAGATATAACGAAGCAGGATACTTTTATGATGAGCAATTTCGCAGATACCTTCTGCAATTTATGCGATTATTTGGTGGGTTATTAATTAAAACTGGTAAGGGCAAAGATAACATAGAAAAATTTATAAAAGTGCCTTGCAGATATGCCGATATGCAAAGAATGGTTGGACATATATTAAGAAATAATAGTGAGAACGTTGTTAATTCTTGTCCATTTATTACATCTCATATATTAACATTACAACCAGATCGATCACGAACACTTGATCCATTTTATACAGATCAAAAGCATGTGACAGAACGAAAATTTGATCAAGAAACAGGAAAATATACTAGCGATATTGGTAACATGTATACAGTTGAACGTATAATGCCAACACCATATACAATGACAATGCAAGTCGATATATGGACTAGTAATACTGATCAAAAATTACAATTAATGGAACAAATATTAGTATTGTTCAATCCTGCAATTGAATTACAAGCAAATACAAACATATTAGACTGGACATCGTTAACAGTTGTTGAATTAACTGATATTAGTTGGTCTGCTAGAGGTGTTCCACAAGGGATTGATTCACAAATTGATGTTGGATCATTAACATTTACAATGCCAATATGGCTTAGTCCGCCTGTAAAAATAACACAACAAAAACTAATTCATCAAGTTACTGCTCGAACACAAGATTTAGATCTCAATTATGATTCTGAAGCATTTGATTTTTTTGGAGATGCAACTTACTTAAATAGACAAATTATTACACCAGAGGATACTTCAATTAAAGTAGTATCAGGTTCGCCTCCTCAAATACAATTATTAAACCATGCCGGAGTTAATGCTGACAGCAAAGGTAGCACATTTAATTGGGCAAAATATTTACTTCCATATGGTGGTTTAACAAATGGTGTAACGCAAGTTAGATTACGACTTAATATAGATCCAGAATTACAAACAAATCCCAATGATATTGTTGGAACTATTACTACAACCGGAACAACAAATGTTGTTGATTTTACAGTTGACACAGATACATTACCAGGAACAGACCTTACTGTAAATGCAGTAATTAATCCACATAATAATTATCCAGGTGACGGTACATTACCAGTGGCCGATGTTAATCAACGATATCTAATTTTAGATGATATTGGTGGGGCCGATGCCGCAGATGTTACTAATGCATGGGCAAATTTACAAGCAAGCAAAAACGATTTAATACAATACAACGGTAGTGCATGGGTAGTACATTTTGATTCATCAGAATCAGCAGGTCCGACTTATATTCAAAATAATTTTACTAATGAGCAGTTTAAATGGGATGGTACGGAATGGGCAAATTCTTACCAAGGAAGATATTATCCAGGTTTCTGGAGAATTGTAAATTAAATGAATTGCGGCGGACATTGATTCAGTGTCCACAATGCCATCACGGTACAATTTTATACGAAACAACAGAATGCATATATACTTGTAACAAGTGTTCATTTAAAACAAAGGTTCATAGTAGTGATTGAAGCCGTAGGTACTATATTTTTAAGTTTAAAAACAAAACGTGTAATGTTAGGACTTCGAAGTGCAGAAGGTACACATCCTTTAACATGGAGTTTTTTTGGTGGTAAGGTTGAACCAGGCGAATCATTTGGTGTAGCACTAAAACGAGAAATTAAAGAAGAACTTATTTTTGTTCCAAAAATTCTTAAAACATATCCTTTAGATAATTTTGTTAGCAATGACGAAGCATTTAAATATGCAAGTTTTGTTAGTATAATTAATAGTGAATTCCATCCTATCTTAAATGATGAAAATGATGGTTATGCTTGGGTTAAAATTGGGGCATGGCCGAAACCATTACATGCTGGAACTAAACTTATCCTTCATAATAAAAATAATGTTAACAAACTTACCTCTATTCTTCAAAGAGAATTAAAAGAAAACCCCGGGGTTTCCCCCGAGGCTCCTTAAATTCGTAGCAGTTAATCCGCTACTAGCGAATTAACGCTTATACTTTCACCCACTGTGCTGTTATTACTACAACGCCTGCTGTTGGAACCGCGGCAGTTGTGCCGTTGGCCCGAACAATTTTTGCTGTAAGTACCGCACTTGCGGCTGTTGCTGTTGATGTTGGAAGATCAATAACATAAGTTCCTGTTTCTGATGTATCACAATCATCTAGAGCGGTCAAGTACGCTGTACCATCATGTAGTCGAACGCCAGATACGCTACCACCGCTTAAAGCAGTTGTAACGGCTACTGTTACTCGATTAATATAGTTTGTTGTACCTGAGTTAATAGTACCAACAGCAAAATCATTTGCTGAACTATTGGCTGTGAACGACGCACGTCTAGCAAAAGTTTCTGTTGATGTAACTCCATCAACATATTCTTTTGTTACGAGTGAGTTTGTACCAAAACCTGCTCTGTCTTTATAAGATGCTGGAACGGTAATAACGCCAGAACCCTTAGGACTGATGAGCAATGTAATGTTTGTGTCACCGCCTGTTGTGCTTAAGGTTGGTGTACCTCCTGTGGCCGCGTTAGCAATTGTCATCTCATTGACAGCAGATGCTGTTTCACCAAATTTCAATACTTCTAAGCCATTTGCATCACGGATTTGTACATTACCGTTAGCAGAACCACCCAAACCACCCTGGATGTATACGTTACCAGAAGCGTTTGCGCCTGTGCCGTTACCACCGGAGAGAATTAAATCACCAGCGTCGGCAGATGCGGCGTCACCACCTCGTACTGTTAAGTCGAGATCGTTATCGCCTTTAACTACGCCTTGACCTGTACCTTCGATAACAACGTCACCAGAGTCTTGAGCGCCGAGATATAAATCAACGTCGCCTGAGCCTGCTGTATTCACTGCACGGAAGTATGCCTTACCTGAAGCATTGGTTAGTTTTACACCTTCGCCTCCGCCTGAGGTAGTTGCACCACCTGCACTAAACACTTTAACATCGTTAGCATATAGGTCTTCTGCATAGCCTGCACCGATTGTTGTAGAACCTGTAAACTTCAAGAACTTATTTGTTGTTCCTGATGTAATACCAGTACCACCATTTGCAACTGGAAGTGTACCAGATACGTCTGCTGTTAGGCTTACATCACCTACAGACCAAGTACCACTGTCTACGCGAACTGCGCCAGTTGAACTTGAAGTATCAATACCAGTACCACCATAGCCTGCGGCTACTCGTGTACCCTGCCATACACCTGTACCAATTGTACCGAGACCGGTAACATTAGTTTGAGATGCTGTTGCGAGTGTACCTACTAATGAGGTACCTGTAATGGTTGTGCCTGTAATTGCTGCTGCCGAAGCGGCACCAATTACTGTACCATCGATAGCACCGCTATCAATATCAACGTTGGTAATATTTTGGTTACCAGCGTCTAGAGCACCACCAAGTGTTGCGGCGATAAGTGTTGTAAATGTACCAGCGGCGGCTGTTGAGCCACCAATTACGGAGTTATTTACAGTACCACCTGAGATTGTTAGATCGTTAGCAACATATGTGTCAGCAATTGCTGTACCTTGCCATGTACCTGCACCGACTGTACCAAATGCTACGTTGCCAAGTGAGGCTGAAGCAATTGTGTCGTGGCCTGTTAGGAATTCCCAACGATCTTGTCCATCATCAAATACCATATGAGCATTAGCAGATGAACCACGGTCAACTGACAGACCAGCAAAAACGCCTGTAACGCTTGCGCCAGATTCGCCATTGTTAATCATAATAACCGCGTCTTCAATTACTGTATTAACAGTTGAAACGTCTGTTGTTGTACCGTTTATAGTTAGGTTGCCTGTTAATACTGTGTTACCAGTTACTGCTAGAGTGCCGCCAATTACGACATTACCAGTTGTATCCATTGTTGTAAAATCGGCTGCTACGGCTGCGTTAGCACCAATAATTGTACCATCAATTGCACCACCATTAATATCAACAGTTGTGAAAGTTGAAGTACCAGTTGATGTTACATTACCGGATACTGCACCAGTATGTGTACCAGCACTGTCACCGGTTAAGTTACCAACTACGTTACCAGTTACGTTACCAGTTAAAGCACCAGTAATTACACCAGTTACGCCAAGTGTACCAGCAACTGTTGTATTACCAGATGCCGCGGCTACTGTAAACTTATTAGTTGCAACATCAAAGTTACCATCAACGCCTACTGCACCACTATAGTTAGCGGCAACACCAGTTGTTGTACCAGTTGCACTTAATGTTGAGAACGCACCAGTTGATGCTGAGTTAGCACCAATTGCTGTACCATCAATAGCACCACCGTTAATATCTACGGTTGTGAATGTTGAAGTACCAGTCGATGTTACATTACCACCAACGTTACCAGTTACATTACCAACTAGGCCTGCTGATGCTGTAAGAACACCAGTTACGCCAAGTGTACCAGCAACAGTTGTATTACCACTAGTTGCATTTACTGTAAACTTGTTGGTATTAATATCAAAGTTACCATTGATACCTACTGCGCCACTAAAATCAGCGGCAACACCAGTTAATGTACCAGTTGCACCTAATGTTGAGAAGTTACCAGCGGCTACCGAGTTAGCACCAATTATTGTGCCGTCGATTGCGCCACCGTTAATATCTACGGTTGTGAAAGTTGAAGTACCTGATGATGTTACGTTACCAGTTACGTTACCAGTTAAAGCACCAGTAATTGCACCAGATGCACCAATTGTTGTAAAGTTGGCAGCGGCCGCCGAAGCGGCACCAATTACTGTGCCGTCGATAGCACCAGCGTTAATATCAACAGTTGAAAGTGTTGATGTGCCAGTTGCTGTCAACGCCGCAAATGTACCTGCGGCTGCTGAAGCGGCACCAATTACTGTTCCATCAATAGCACCTGCATTGATATCAACAGTTGTTAGTGTTGATGTACCGGTTGCACTCAATGTTGAGAACGCACCAGTTGATACTGAGTTAGCACCAATTGCTGTTCCATCAATTGCACCACCGTTAATGTCTACTGTACCTGCTGTAAGTGTACCAGTATGTGTCCAAGCACCAGAACCTGTTAAGGCACTTGCACCTAGAGCAACTGTACCGCCACCCGATATGGTAAGAGTACCACTAAGAGTTGTAGCACCGCCTGCTGTTAATGCACCACCTGCCTGAACATCTTTTGCCTTAAAGTCGGCATAACCAGCGATTGAAACGTTACCTGCTGTAGTACCGGTATCAGTTGTAGTAATTGCTACGAACTCATCTGCTGATTCGTCCCATAGCATTGCTACGTTAACGGCTGAACCACGCTCTACAACAAAACCAGCGTCAACTGTACCAGAATCGGCTGCGCCACTCGAAAGTAGCATTAGCGGATCTTCAATAGTAATAGTTGTTACGTTTGCTGTAACAGTATCACCACTGATTGTGAGGTTGCCGCCGAGAACGGTATTACCTGTAACTGCGAGGTTACCGGTAAATGTACCGTCAACACCAGTAACATTACCTGAGGAAACTAAGTTACCTGAGGAAGTAAGTGTTGAAAACGCACCTGTTGATGCTGAGTTAGCACCAATTGGAGTACCGTCAATTGCACCACTATCAACATTAATGTTTGTAATGGCTTGGCTTGAAGCGTTTAATGCGCCGCCAAGTGTTGTGGCGGTAAGCGTTGTAAACGCACCAGTGCCTGCTGAGTTAGCACCAATGTTAGTGCCGTCAATAGCACCGCCATTAATGTCAACTGTCGCTGCTGTAAGTGTACCAGTGTTGGTCCACGCACCACTACCATTAATAACTGGGAGTGTTGCTGTGCCTGTTGCAGTTAATGCTGTAAACGTACCAGCGGCTGCCGAAGCGGCACCAACTATTGTACCGTCGATTGCACCAGCACCAATATCAACTGTTGGCAATGTTGCTAAGCCAGTTACGCCAAGTGTACCAGCAATACTTGTATTACCAGATGCTGCGGCTACTGTAAACTTATTAGTAGCAACATCAAAGTTACCGTCAACGCCTACTGCGCCACTATAATTAGCGGCAACACCAGTTGTTGTACCAGTTGCACTCACTGTTGAGAACGCACCAGTACCAACCGAAGCCGCACCAATGTTAGTTCCATCAATTGAACCACCATTAATATCTACTGATGCGTGTGTTGATGTACCAGTTGATGTTAAGGCAGCAAATGTACCAGCGGCTGCTGAGCTAGCACCAATTATTGTGCCGTCGATTGCGCCGTCATCGATATCAACTTTAGTAATGTTAACTTCACCAGCGCCGTGTGGGGTTAGGTCAATGTTACCATTTGTGTCTGTTGATGTAATTGCATTACCGTTTAAGTTAAGGTTATCAACGTTGAGTGCTGTTAGTGTACCCAAAGATGTAACATTAGCCTGTGCGGCCGTTCCCAATGTACCTACGAGAGATGTATTGGCTGTTAGTGTTGTAAACGTACCAGCGACTGGTGTTGAACCACCAATTATTGAATTGTCTACTGTACCGCCGGAAATTGTTAGGTCATTGTCAACATAAGCATTTGCAATGCCTGTGCCTTGCCAAGTACCTGTAGCAACTGTACCGAGGGTTGTTATTGTATTTTGACCAGCGTATGAAGCAGAAATCTGCACATCGTTAGCATTCACTGTAATACCAGTACCTGCAATAACATTCAATGTATTACCGGATTTGGTTAAACCAGCACCAGCAACAATTGAACCTGCACCAGAGAACTGGGAGAACACAATTGCAGTTGTACCTACTGTGATTGTACCATCTGTTGATAGTACAAAACCGCTATCAGCGTTTGTTGTACCTTCTTCAACAAATGTAAATGCACCAGCGGTTACTTCACTGTCTGCGTCGAAATCTGTTGCACGAGTTGGTGCGCCAGAAGCGTTAACTGTGTAGATACCGTTTTCTGCACCACTTGCTTGGTCTTGAATTAAAATTCTGTCGTTGGTTGCTAATGTAATACCATCAACAGTCTGCCCGTTGGCAAAAGATGAAGAGAGAGTACCTGCCGCTGTAGTAGCAACACGTACCGAATCTTTAACATCTAAGCCAGAAGCAACACCATCAACGTATCCTTTCGAAGCAACATCAGTTGTACCTGATGGTTCAGCGACACGAAGTTTTGCTAATGTTGAGCCGTCTGATGTAGTAAATTTGAATAGTGTATTACCGCTATCGTAAACTAAGCGGCCTCCACTCTTACCCATTTGTACATCGGCTGAAACACCAGCAATACCAAAGTTTTTGATATTTGCCATTTTATAATTACCTCCATTAAGTCTATAAATAGGCTTGTCTATCACTCTAAACCAACCAACTGCATATGTTGATTACTCTAGGCCTAGTTAAGAGATGCCTCTCTAAACCTCCCCGGTCTCAGGCGGGGGCAGATAAACGCATGGAGTTCCTGTTACGGAACGAGACACAAGTACTAAGTGTAGCACTTGTTACAAGTATTTATCGAAGTGTTACTTGCATTTTATGATATTATAATATTCCATGTGGATATCTCATATTAAACGAGATTGAAATGCGATCTTCATTATTTTGTTGCATTCCAACTCTATGATCTAACCAACTTGGGAAAATAACCATCATACCTTCGACTGGAGTAATTTCAACATCTTGGAAATTATGTCCAATATACTTGTAGAAATTTGGTTCTTTAATGTGCATACGATTATAAGTGAAATATAACTTTCCACTTCCTGCAGGTACTTTGACATAATAAACGCCAGACCAAATAGGACCAGGACTGTGTCCATGTGCGTCAGTAATATTACCGCCAGTCATATTATTAAACCACCAATTGTTTTCATCAATTTTAAATTGTTGTTTTGTAAAAACACTTGTTACTGCTACAGCAGATGTTAAGATTGCTTGAACAGCAGGAACATGTTGTAAAGAAACATAGGTATTCTCATACCTCATGTTGTTATGACGTGAAACAGTATGATATTCTTTGCTTGCATCAAACTGTTCTAATATAACTTTGTTAACATCATCTGATGTTTCAAAGTTAGTTGTATAAATTTCAGTTGCGAACAACTGATGTTTTGCAATTTCCATTTTAACCTCGCAATTTACAATTCTTACAAATGTGTAACAGTAGTATTTACAAGAATTCTTTTTTAAATTATACGATCTTATAATACTAAAAGCCAGTGTTATTGAACAAGCAATTAATTGTAAATATTTATAGTAAATTGTAAATTGTATAAGGAGCCATAAATGGCAACTATAATTAATCTAATAAAGGCAGAATTACATAGGCAAATAAAGGCATTCGACATAACTAGAACTATCCCAAAATACTTTTCAGAAGGAAAGTATAAGAGTAAATTCAGTTCGGCGTACCTTGCTATAGATTATTGGAAAAACGAGTTTACGGATAAAAAAACTCGAGAACTTCTGCAGGAAATTAAAAAACAAATTATTAATTTTAAGGTCGACAAATATCATAAAAATAAAAATGATTTTGCAAACGATTATTTTGTATTACAAAAAAAATATAAATCTATAAAAACAGATTTTAAATTTCCTACAGTTTTAATAAAATACAGACTGGAAATTCATCCTGTAAGAGCATTATATTATGACTTGCAAATAACACAATTTGATTATGATGAAAACAATAAAACACACACTTGGTTTTTAAGTTTATTTAAAAATCATAAATGGCTTGACAATTTAATTGAATCAATTAAATTTGACAATGAAAATTTAAAACAATTAATTAAGCATCATGCTATACAATGGAAAAATACTAATATGTATATGCTTCCTGTTATATATCACGAAGCATTAGCACAACAAAAAGAATTTGATCTTTGGATTAAAGCATTTGATACAATGTATGAATATGATCCAAATGAACCTTTAACAATTATTAAACTCAAAAATAAAGAGGGCAATAAGCCCCCTTTATAATCTGTATGTTAAAAGTATAAATTACATCATTGCAATTAGAACTTCAATAACACCAATTCCCTCACCAGTATGTGCTTCAATAGCCTTACCAATGATTGTTCCTGTTACACGCTCGTCTGCGGCCATTGCTACACCAGTTTGTGCTGATGTTACCATTAGGTCGCCTTTACGTACTGTACCCATAACTTTTACTGGAACGCGACCGCTTAGTGCGATTGCTGGATGAGTTTCGTTTGTACCTGCTTCGGCATTCATTAAATGTGCCGGATTAGTAGAAACAACGCCTGCTACACGAGTGTCATACATTTTTGTACTTTGTGTAACTTCGTTTTCGCCACCAAAACTAACAACTGTACCTGCCTCGTATACTGCATCTGATGCATAACGTTCTGCTAAATCAGAGTATAGAGCGGATGTTGCTACACCATATAGTGTACCACATTGCATATTTGCATCTGTGTGAGATGAGCCATCTGATGAAGTTGTTGCTCTCCAACGATCTGATGATTCTTCCCAAACAAAGTATGCATCTGTGCCGCCGCGTTCTGCCTGCACACCAATGTATGCGTCCGACGCGTCGGAGTTACCTGCTGCTAACCTTGCAAAGTATGCAACGACATCTAATGTACTACTGGAACTGTTAATAGAAAGACCTGTACTGTTAACTTTAATACGTTCTGCGGTACCAGCAGCGACTACTACTGTATCAGCTAGTGTAGTTGATCCTGGATAGTCACCAATAATAGTGTTGT
>Ga0209554_1003070_pt1 | contig 11016 bp, 10 predicted proteins | sample MarorgKNORR_S2LV_5_FD_188221 | JGI IMG/M metagenome (GOLD analysis project Ga0209554, IMG submission 188221) | Marine microbial communities from the Southern Atlantic Ocean, analyzing organic carbon cycling - Bottom_A/KNORR_S2/LV (SPAdes) (version 2) | ecosystem: Environmental > Aquatic > Marine... | reverse complement strand
GAGCCCGCCAGGAGGCCTTACTTGCGCGAAATTCTGCGGCGACTCATGGAGGAGACCGAACCCTCTGTGGTGCGCAGGACCATACAGAGTCTCGGCGAGTTGCGCGATCCCGACCATATCCAATGGCTGTTGAGGTGTCTGGACAGCAGGATTTACCGGCGCGACGCCAGGGAGGCCGTGGCCTCGTATGGCACCCAGGCGCTGCCTTCGCTCAGCGCGCGTTTGCGGGACACCGAGGCGGGGTTTCTGAGCCGCAGTCGCGCTGTGCGGGTCATGGCCGACATTCCCCAGCAGGAATGCGTCGACGTGCTCCTGGACAGCCTGGATGGAGTGGAGCCACTCCTGCAGTACGCCATCATCAAGTCCCTCAGCAAGCTGCGCAACGCGGCCGCCGACCTCCGCTTCGACAGCTCGCGAGTGGCGGGATCTCTGCAGCAGTCGGCGCAGTCCTACTACGGATTGCTCCAGGTTTTGCGTCTCTACGGGCAGGCAGAGGATCGGGTCGACGACAGAGGTACGCGGTTATTGCTGACCGCCGTGCGGGAGAGGCAGCAGCTGAACCTGAAACGCATGTTCCGCGTGCTCGGCCTGCGCTACTCACCCAACGACATGTTCAGTGCCTACCAGGGCTACGAGAGCGGCAATCTGGCGACTCGCGCCAGCGCGTTGGAGTTCCTCGACAATGTGCTTCACCGGGAAGAAAAAGAGCTGCTGGTGCCCTTCCTGGACAGCACCTCACCGGCGGCGGGCATCGCCCACGGAAAACGGCTGTTCGGCGGCGCCATCGACTCCTGGCCCGACGCGGTCGGGTTCCTGATGCAGTCCGGCGATGCCTGGCTCCGAGCGTGCGCGGTGTACAGTTTGAAGGGAGCCCGGGAGAGGGGAGAGTTCCGCGACCAGGTGTCTCGACTGCGACGGGACCCGGACCCCGTGGTGAGGGAGTCAGCCGATCTGGTACTGCCGTACGTCTGATCAGGCGATGGGTCGGCGGTACGCTATCGTCCTTGTGGATGGGACCATTGAGTTGACGTTTCTGAGAGAATCCAGTATTTAAGGATACAAACACACGGGCACAACGACATGCTTACAACGATCGAGAAGGTCATAGCTTTGCAGGACGTGGGCATTTTCTCCCAGGTGTCCGCGGAGGAGCTGGCGTACCTCGCCGCTATCGTCAAGGAGGAGGAGCACGAGGTCGGTGAGGTCATCTACAACGACAAGGACCAGGCCGGTTCCATGTATCTGGTGGTGGAGGGGCGTGTCAGAGTGCACCGCGACGAACTGGAGATCACGGTTGCCGGCGAAGGCGACACCATCGGCATCTGGGCGCTCTTTGACGACGAGCCCCGGGTTAGGGACCGCAACCGTGGTGGAGGCCGCTCGAGTACTGCGTATCGACAAGGAGGATTTTATCGATCTGCTGGCCGAGGTGCGGAAGATCAAACCGGACGTCACCCGCATCATCCTGACGGGATACGCCGACAAGGAAAACGCCATCAAGGCCATCAACGAGGTGGGCCTCTTTCAGTACGGCGAGAAGCCGTGGGACAACGACCAACTCCTCATCATCATCAGGAACGGACTGGACAAGCACTTCCTGCTGCGCAACCTGCGAGAGAAGATCACCGAGATCAACAAGGCGTACGCCGATTTACAGGGAATCCAGCAGGACATCCTGAAAACCTTTGCCTGATTCGGGTGGCCCGGTAGCATGGATATAGAAAAGAGCGACGCAAACGGGAACAGGGAGATGGAGGAGCGCCTCAGGCTCTACCGCGCCATCATCACCCACTCCCAGGATGCGGTGGCCATCTACGATACCGAGGGTCGCTACCTGGAGCAGAACCCCGCTCATCGGGCCCTCCTGGGTTTCTCCGACGAGGAGCTGATCGGCCAGACGCCTGCCCTGCACTGCGGAGAACAGCAGTGTGAGGATATCTGCGAACAGGCGCGGGAGGGTGGCAGCTTTCGAGGCGAGGTGACCTGCCGCACCCGAAGTGGAGTAGAGATCCAAATAGAGCTGTCCGCCTTTCCGGTGCGCAACGAGAGCGGAGAGCTGATCTGTTCAGTGGGGTTTGCCCGCGATATCACCACGCGTAAACAGCGGGAGAATCGGCACCGGCTGGTCCAGAAGCTGCGGGAGCAGGTGCTCCTGATGACCGCGGTGGACGAGGTGGACGGGGTACTGATCACTATCGGCGAAGCTCTGAAAAAGCAGGGAATCGGCTACGAGAATTGCGGTATAAATGTACTGGACACCAAGGCGGACCCGCCGACCATGCGCTCTCGCAGCACCAGGCCCAGCGGCGGCTGGCTCACATCGGACACGGAGCGGTCGGTGCAGATCGTCCTGGGAATGTGGCGGAAGGGGGAGCCCACGTACAGGCGAGACCTGGAGGCCGAGGATCCCTTTGACGAGCGCATCTATGTACAGCGCCACGCCCGCATTCGCTCGATTCTCGATGTCCCGTTCTCGAGGGGACGCTGGCTATCAACAGCACGGACCCCGATGCCTTCTCAGAGGAGGACGTTCAGATGCTGCGGGAGCTGGCCACGGTTCTGTCCGATGCCTTCCAGCGAGCGGATGACCTGGGGCGGTTGGCCGAGGCGCAGACGCAGCTGATGCAGTCGGAGAAGATGGCTGCGCTGGGCACTCTGGTGGCAGGTATCGCCCACGAGATCAACACTCCGGTGGGCGCCATCAACAGTATGCACAACACGCTCGTGCGCGCCGTCGTGAAGCTGAAAGCAGCGGTGGAGGCCGTATGCCCCAAAGCCTGCGAAGACGGTAGCCAGCTGCGCCGGGCGCTGAGGGCGATCGACGAATCCAACAAGGTCATCGAAACCGGCGCCGGCAGGATTACCACGATCGTCCGTGGCCTCAGGAACTTCGCCCGCCTGGACGAGGCAGACCTAAAGGAGGTGGACATCCACGAGGGTCTGGACGATTCACTCGTGCTTATCCATCACAACATCAAGAACCGAATCGAGGTGGTGAGGAACTACGGCCAGATCCCCCGGATCAACTGCTATTCCGGGCGTCTGAACCAGGTTTTCCTCAACATCCTCAGCAACGCTCAGCAGGCCATCGAAGGCAAAGGCGTGATCGAGGTGACCACCTCTCAGTCCGAAGGGGAGGCGCGGATAGCCATCTCCGACACGGGCTCTGGTATGACCGACGCAGATCTGGAAAAGATCTTCGATTCCGGGTATACGACCAAAGGGGCGGGGGCGGGGACAGGTTTGGGACTGTCGATTTCCCACCAGATCATGGAGGACCACGGCGGGCGTATCGAAGTGCAGAGCGAACTTGGGAAGGGATCGACTTTTACGGTGGTACTGCCCCTTCGAGACGCTGACCTTGCCCGCCACACGGACCGTTCTTGACCACCCACAATATCGGTACGCTGCGGGAGAAGTCGCTGCACGCAGCGGTGAAGGAGTGGTACGCGCAGCCTGGGGACCGGGTCGAGGAGAAGGTAGACGGGTATGTGATCGACATCGTTCGCCCCGGTCTGCTCATCGAGATCCAGACGCGCGCCTTCTGGCCTCTGAAGCGAAAGCTAAATCGCTTGACCGAGACCCACCGTGTGCGGCTGGTCCACCCGATCGCCGGGGAGAAGTGGATAGTCCGTGTCGAAGCGGATGGCCACACGCGCATTGGTCGGCGGAAATCCCCCAAGCGGGGCCGCCCGGAACAGGTGTTCGAACAGTTGATCAGCATCCCGGAGATCGTCACGCGGGAGAACTTCACGCTCGAGGTGCTGCTGATCCGCGAAGAGGAGATCCGCTGTTACGACGGCTGCGGCAGCTGGCGCCATCGAGAGTGGCGCCACTGGGACCGACAGCTGCTGGAGGTGGTGGAGCGACGAATTCTGGCGGGTCCGGCGGAGTTCCTCCAGTTCCTTCCCTCTCATCTGACCCGACCGTTCACCAACCGCGAGCTGTCCGAGGCGAGCGGCTGCCGGCTCTCGCTGACGGGGAAGATGACTTACTGCCTGCGAAAGATGGGCGTGCTCGAACTGGTAGGGAAGCGACGCAACGCGCAGCTATTCGACTATTGAGGCAGCGGTCTGTCAGTGCCCGGAACCCGCCGTCAGTCCCCCATCATCAGTCCCCCCCATCAGGCTCCGTCATCAGGCTCCGTCATCAGTCTGGCCGCCGCAGACCCACGACCACCCACTCCCCGTCGGCACTCTCCGGCCGCGCGTACACCGACACCGGCCGGGCGTGGTCGCGAAGACGGCGCGGTAGTAGCGACACCACGACATAGTCGAATCGGCGCCAAGCGGGGTTGAGGAGGAGGTGGGTGTCGACGGTGACACCCTCGGCCAGGGGGGAGCCGGATGGCGCCGTGACGCGGTACTCGTATCGAGCGTCCTGAGCCCGCGAGTAGCCTCGGCGCACCGCCAGGTCGGTGAAACCGAGGCTCCCCTCGCTCACCTGGAAGCGATCCAGCGGATTGAGACGGGAGAACCAGAAGCGCCCGATGCGATCGCGACGCTCGATGAGAAATCCCTTCATCAGCAGCGCGGCTTCGGGGGAAGAGAATTCGGCCGCCGACACCGCCGCTCCGATCTGTGCATCCGAAAACGAGACCACGATCCGAGCTCCCCAGAAGGCGTCCCGCGCGGTGAGATTCTCGAAGGCGGGTACCGGATACATGGGCTTCCAGTCGTCGGGCTCGAACAGCGAGTTGTCGATGTAACCGACGGCCGGGTGGGCGATGGTCCTGGGAGCGCGCTCGTAGTCGTGTACGTAGAGACCGAGGGATACCAGCCGGAAGAAGGAATCGACGACGTCGAAGCTGTTCGCCTGCCCGCGTCGCGGATCGCTGGGGGTGGTGCTGTTGCTGCCCAGAGAGGCTCCGAAGTCGATCAGGCAATGCCTGACGGTCCTCAACCTGGGATCGTACATATCCAGCGTGTTCTCCTCTTTCATGTCGGCGTGGTTGAGCCACGATGACACCACATACAGACCGCGGACCTCTCGTCGGTGCTCGTGCGGGTAGACGTCGTTGGGGTCGCTGCCTCGCGTCCCCATATAGGACCAGGGCCCCACGGGAACACCGGCCAGGAAACGGCTCGCCAGCACGCGTATGCGCTGTTGCCCCTTGGCGCTCGGATGGCGATGCAGTTCTCTCGCAGCACCTCCAATGGGTGGAGTGCGGCAAGCGCTTGCCGCGCAGCGAAGAACCTGTGCCAGCTCATCCTTTACCAGATTTCTGATGGTCAGGGGATCCCGGTTGTCAGCCGTCTCCTCGGTGCGGATTGCCCCAGGACCGATGGTGAGCCCTTCCGGGTCCAGATGGGCGATGTAGTTCTCAGGCACGTTGTACCCGGCGGCGTGGAAGAGGCGGCTCGTTACCATTTCAGCACCGCTGGACAGCTCGGCGAAGTCGGGAGGATCGAACTTGATGATGTAGCGCTCCCCGCTGCTGTCGTCGATGACCATCCCCGGCGTGACCCCCACGGTCTTGAGGGACACGACCGTCCAGCTGCCGTTCGGATCCGGGCCGTCCCCCCGGCAAGGACCGCGGCGAATTTTCTCCAGGGACATGGGGACCCGGGTGTTGCGGTTGGTGAACCAGGAGTTGTCGGGCACCTCGTCGAAGTTGTCGACATCAATGGCCTCGTACGGTCGTCCGACGATTTTTCGGATCACCCGGGGAAGATCGAAGGCCTGCTCCAACTGGGTGACGAAGCTCATCTCGATGACTTCCTCGATCAGGGGACGGCCGCGTGAAGATGGCTTGGCGACGGGCGTGTCGTCGGCGAACACCAGACGCTGTGGAGGGGGCAGTAGATGCGCCGCCGTGCACCCGGTGAGGTGAACAACGGCTGTCAAGACGGCCATTGCGGCTATGCAGTTCGGCGAGCGGCGGCCCATGGTCAGAACACCGTGTCAAAGCTGAAGTGCACGCGGGCCTCTTCGCTACTGCGGATGACGTTGAGCTCGAAGACGATGCCACGGGGCACCCACGTTCGAAACCCGCCCCCGAATGCGGGGTGCCAGTCCCGGTGGGAGATGTCGTCCAGACGATGAAAGGTGCGGCCGGTTTCGTAGAGCAGGGAGGCGTCCAGGAACCTGGCCACCGGGAATCTGTAGGTGACGGTGGTAAAGGCGGAGCCGCGGTCTCGGAAGCGGCCTCGCTGGAATCTCCGAACGAACAACTCGCCGCCCACAGAGGCCAGATCGTAGAACGGGACGGCATTGGACCACCCCGGGAGCAAATCTCCAGTCCGTGCCCAGGCGGACCGAGAGCGTGCGGCGGTAGAACAGTTCGTGAAACTGTTCGGTCACGGCGGTGAGGCTGACATGGGAGAGGGCGGCGCCATTCAGTGATTGGGAGTATCCGAGGCGGGCCATGGTCTTGTTGCCTCGCGTCGGGCTCCCGGGGATATCGACGAGGGTTGTCTTCACAGCCATCGCGGCTCGGGCCAGTTGTGTACGGGGGCCAAGCCCGGGCAACTCCCGGCCGTAGCTGTCGCGGGTATTCGGGTCGTCACCGATCCTGGCGTCCCCGATATCGGCCAGTCGATACCCCACTTCGGCATCGACGGCCAGGAACTGGCCGATCCGGCGTCGGTAGTCGACCCGAGCCTCGACATTGAGTTGCTGATGCCGGGTCCGGTGGGACCGCCTGCTGTCATTGCCCACTCCGAAAAAGCTTTCGCCTGGCTCTCTCATTAACAGAGTGATCAGACTGGCCTCTCCCGCGCCCGGGAGCAGCTCATCGGCGCCGTCCAGCACCAGGAGGTAACGTTGACGGTCTCGTGCGGACAGCCCGAAGCTGGCGGTCAGATCAGCGTCGATCGGGCCGAAGAGGTCCTTGTAAAAGAATCGCCCTCGCTGCCTTCTTGCCGATCTCGGAGATCGCTAGAAAGGGCAACAGGGCGACTTTTCCGGGAAGCGCCGCCAGCTCCTCCAGGGAGGACCGATAGCGGACCTTCTCGCGCGGTGGCGGTGGCGGTGGCGGTGGCGGTGGCGGTGGCGCGGAAGGGGGTGGCAGCAGGGGCGGGGGTACCGCCGGTCACAAAACCGAGCAGGACGACAAAACCCCAGCGCGCGAGGGCGCAGCCGGGGCCTTGGAACGCGGGACAGCACGGAAGAGCGGCACCCCTGCAGGGCGAGGGCCGACCATCGGTACGGCCTGGTGCTAATAGCCTCGTATCAGGCGAGCTGAACACTCAGCTGAGAGGTGAGTCCCCGCCACTCCTCCCGGCAGGCCTGAAGGTCCTTTTTGAGCTCGGAATAACGCTGCTTCATGGCCGTCTTGTCGAGCCTGGGCAGGAGCTTCTCGTCGCGGAGTTTCTTCGCCCATTCGTTGCTGAACTTGCTGAGCTCGTCCAGCTTGGCGACGAAGCTGTCGTGCCCTTCCTGCAGGCGTTGACGCCAGTTATCGGCTTCCGGTCCCTGCTGCAATCCCGCCATGGCGTTGGAAAACTGGAGGGCCAGGCGGGCCTTCTCGATCTGGAACTTCGAGGTCTGCTTCAGATCCCAGGTGAGACCTAACCAGGAGCAGGTTTTTATCAGCCACTTGGTGGGATCGAAGTGCCACCAGCGGACGCCGTTGCGATAGTCGTACTGGAAGCGGTGGTGGAAGTTGTGGAAGCCCTCGCCATAGGTCACGTAGGCGATAAGGCCGTTGTCCCTCGCCGTGTTGTTTTCCGAGTAGGTCCGCCGACCCCAGATGTGGGCGATGGAATTTATGAAGAAGGTAAAATGGTGATTGAGAACCATCCGCAGCAGCCCAGCCAGAACCAGCGTTCCCCAGAGCTTGCCGTGAAGGAAACCTATGCCGAGAGGCAGAGCGATGTTGGTCAGCCCCACCAACAGGAAGTAATGCTTGTGCTGCCAGACGCAGATGGGGTCGCGGCTCAGGTCCTTGACGTTGGAGAAATCGTTCTCCACGTGGTCGTACTCCCGCAGGATCCAGCCCATGTGTGAGAACCAGAAGCCGCGGGTCGCCGGATAGGGGTCGAGGTCGCGATCATCGACGAAACGGTGGTGCTTGCGGTGATCGGCCGACCAGTGCAGGATCGAGTTTTGTATGGCGCAGGCACCGAGGACGGCGAAGAAGAGCCGAACCGCGGGGTGGGCCTCGTAAGCCCGGTGGCACCACAGCCGGTGATATCCCGCGGTGATGGAAAGCCCCGTCGCCATCATGAAGACGGCGAACACAGACCACTCGAAGGCGTCGTAGCCCACGGTATAGCCGTATAGCGGGACGATGATAGCGGCCGCGATGGGGATTAACACGAGAACTACAACATTGGGGTAGAGCAGGCGGGGCTTGTCCATTTATGCAGATCCCTTGTCACAATTGTCCGGACTCTTCGGACGACTCTTGCGGACGCGAAGTAGTTATCTAATTTAGCGGTTCACAAGAGGATGAGCAAACGCTATTAAAGAGCGAGGGGAGTGGGAATGATACGACTGGCGACGATGAGCAGCGTCTGTCCAGACTGGAATCTCGATCGGGTTATCGAGGGGATGAAGCGGCACGGTTACCTGGGTCTGGAACCCCGCGTGGATTGGGGACACGCCTGTGGCATCGAGGCGAGTCTGTCGGCGGATGAGCGCCGGGGGGTGAGGGAACGGATGGAGGGGGAGGGGCTGGCCATCTGCTGCGTCGCCACGGGTGTGCGGATGGCTTTGCCCGACGACGGCGAAAGGGCCGCTCAGGTGGAGGAGTTGAAGAGGTACATCGATCTGGCCGGCGATCTGGGGAGTCCTTTCGTGCGCACTTTCGGCGGGCAGAGAGACGGTGCTCAACCCCTTGCCCGAGTCGTCGACTACGTCGCTCAGGGCTACCGCCAGGTGGTGGAGCAGGCACAGGACCGCAACGTGACCGTGCTCATGGAGACTCACGACGACTGGTGCTGCTCGCCGCCGGTTAGAGCGGTGATCGAAAGGGTCGATCACGCCAACCTCCAGGTGCTGTGGGATTTCATGCACCCGCAGCGCATGCTGGAGGCGCCGGAGGAGACCTTTCTCGCCATCGGCATGTTGACGCGGCATACCCACGCCCACGATGGCGACTACGACGACGAAGGCAGGATGCAGGTGGGGGCCCTCGGCGAGGGGGTGATCGATCACGCCATGCCCCTCAATCTCTTGAAGAGGGGCGGGTATAACGGATACTTCTCGGTCGAGGTGATTCACCAGCCGGGAAGCGATCACGACGCCGATGGGGTGTTGCGGCAGTACGCCGAAGAGTTCCGCCAACTGATGGACCAGACAGAAAGCTGAGGCGCGGCGAATATCCGCCGCGCCCCAACGGATCATCTCAACTCAATCTTCCGCCGCGCGCCCGTGGCGTGGAGCGGTCAGCCGACCCCGCCGCCGGGCTACGGGCGAGTCTATGTCGAACTTCCTACACAGTCGGCTGAAGCTTCCCGGGGCGATGCCAAGCGCTCTGCTGGCATCCTTGCAAGTGCGGTACAGTCGGGCAGCTCGCTCAACGCGCTCTCGTTCGATCCCAACCACGGTCAGGCCTCCATTGCGGTGTGTGAAGTAAATAGTTCGGACCCGCGGGCACCCGGGTATGAGGACCTGTGGGACCAGTGGTTCTCTTAAGCGAACCAACAAGGAAGAACATACGCTAACGGAAGCTCTCTATCAAGGTTTTGTTTAGCGAACTTTCAGGGGTTTTGGTTTGCCATCGGCAAGTCGGTGCACTATCTTGACTTCAAGTCGCTGCACTAGGTTGATTTACAGCCTAGCGGTGCCAGGTGCAGATGCATCGGCTTGGTACTTTAGCTGGGGGTGGAGGAACAGGAGGAGATCGAGTATGGAAATCGGGAAAAATGTCAAGAAATACAGGGAGTTACGCGATTACACGCTGCCGGACTTAGCGGCTCGAGCAGGTGTGTCCAAGGCGTTCCTGTGGGAGATCGAGACGGGAAACAGCAAGCGGCCCGGCGCCGAGTTGCTCTACAAGATCGCCGAGGCTTTAGGCGTCACCATCGCCCACTTGATGGGTAAGGGGGCAACGGGAGACGACGCCAGGGAGATGATCGAGCCGGAGATCAATGACGGACTGCGAGCCTTCATCAACGAGCGCAAGCGTCTGGGCCAGGCCTTGGAGCCGGAGGAAATTCAGTCGCTTTCCTTCGTCCAACTCAAGGGTGGTCGCCCTCAGAGCAAGGAGCAATGGTCGGTGGTGTACGGCATGCTCAGGGAAATGATCGCGGAGTAACCGTCGCATGACGGTCAGCAACGACATAGCGGGCCACCAGACTACAGCCGCGCAAGCCGGGCTCGAGTTCGGCCGGCAGTCGGGTGGCCACGGGGCGGTGGAGGGACGACAAGGGGTTGAGGAGGTAGTATACGAGCGGGTCCGGGACAGACTGAGCGAGGCCGACCGGCTCCTCCGCCGGATAGACTCCTCCTGGTCTCCGCCGCCCTTCGATCCCATCCTTGTGGCTCAGGTCCTGGGTATCCGTTGTGTGCCGGTGAAGAACCCTTCGCTCCACCAGGCCATGATCATGATGAGCGACGGCACGCCCACCATTCTTTACAGACAGCAGCGCTGTCCGGCGCGAACCCGCTACAATCTCTTCCACGAGATCGCCCACACCCTGTTTCCGGATTATCGCTTCAACCCCGTCTACCAGCGCCGCGTGCGTCCGCGGATACTGGAACCCGACGGTCAACTCGAGTACCTGTGCGACCTGGCGGCTTCCGAATTCATGATGCCGATGGATCTTCACCGAGGACCTGCTCGACAACGGCTTCGGAGCCGGACGAGTGGAGCCCCTGTGCGAGCGCTTTGGCGTGTGGGCGGAGGCCGCCTGCCTGCGCATGGTGGAGTCAGATCTGGAACGCTGCGTCCTGCTGGCACTGGAGCCTCGTCGCCAGTCGCGGCGCGACAAGAGGCGGGGGGGTGGCCGCGCGGGCAATGTCACTGACCCCGGGCGGCGTCGATTTACGGTACACTACGCCGCCCCCTCCACATCCTTCCGATCGTCGGGACTAGCTATTCCCAGAACTCTCGAGTTGGAGAACCGC
>Ga0209554_1003061_pt1 | contig 11031 bp, 12 predicted proteins | sample MarorgKNORR_S2LV_5_FD_188221 | JGI IMG/M metagenome (GOLD analysis project Ga0209554, IMG submission 188221) | Marine microbial communities from the Southern Atlantic Ocean, analyzing organic carbon cycling - Bottom_A/KNORR_S2/LV (SPAdes) (version 2) | ecosystem: Environmental > Aquatic > Marine... | reverse complement strand
ACCACGTTGCGTCCCTTGGGACCCAGGGTTACCTTAACCGCGGCGGCTAGGCTATCGATCCCAGTCCGGAGGGACTTACGAGCCTCTTCCGAATAAGAAATCTTTTTTGCGGGCATCCTTTCTCACCATCCTTAATACGCATAAACCCGGAGACTAGAAGCGGCCCGAAGGTCCGCTGGGTCGATTAACCGATCTTGGCCAGAATGTCGCTCTCACGAAGAATCAGGAACTCTTCGTCGCCGTCCTTATACTCGGTCCCGGCGAACTTGGAGTAGATCACCCGATCGCCCGTGGACAGCTCCATGGCGATGCGGCTTCCGTCATCGCTAACGCGTCCCGGCCCTACCGCTACTACCTCTCCCTCTTGGGGTTTTTCCTTGGCAGTGTCCGGTAGAAATATTCCACCTTTGGTCGTTGATTCTTGCTCGATGGGCTTGACGACTACTCGCTCGCCCAGTGGCACAAAGTTTGCCACGTTTACCTCCTTGTCCTTTACCTTTTCAGACTCGGGTCTCTGCCCGTTAGACGCACCTTTACCACTCAAGGTGCTAGAGTGCTAAGTTATGGTAAATGAGCTACTGACCCTTGTCAAGAGACGGTGCGGGCCATACTATTTAGCTGCCGGACCGGCGGTGCAAGCCGGGATCCCGCAACCCCAAAAAAGTGCGGGAAATGGCCCTGGGAAGGACGCGATTCCATACCGTTCCATACATCACCAACAGGATGGCCCGATAGCCACCGTAACCCTTTCGCGGCCCGAACTCTCCAATCGAGTCAGCCTCGAGATGGCAACCGAGCTACGCGAAGTTTGCCAGGCGATACAGGCGGATGAGAACGTTCGCTTGGTGATTCTCACCGGTGAAGGAGACCAGTTCTCGGTGGGCCGGGAGGCGTTGCCGGAAGACCTATCCGGCAGTCCCGCAAGCGTTAGCCTGGATTGGCTGAAGGGCATCCAAGCCGCTTCGGCCATCGCGGCCATCCAGGTGCCGGTTATCGTCGCGGTCAACGGCGACGCCATGGACCACGGATTGGAGTTGGCCATCGCCGGGGACATCAGGATTGCCTCGTCAAGTTCCAAGTTTGGCTTGACGGACCTGGCCGCCGGAGCCTTCCCTTGGGACGGCGCCACCCAACGGCTGCCTCGCTTGGTGGGTCCAGCATGGGCTCGGGATATGATTCTCACGTCCCGCATCATCGACGCTACCGAGGCGTTAGCCATTGGCCTGGTTAATCGGGTGGTCGACAGCGATCGATTGATTGAAGAGACGCGAACTCTGGCCGAGAGTATCCTGGCAGGGGGCGCCATCGCCGCTCGCTATGCCAAGGAAGCAGTTAATCAGGGAGCGGACCTGACGCTAGATCAGGGACTGCATCTGGAGGCCGACCTGAACGTGCTACTCCAGAGCACCGCCGACCGCGCCGAAGGTATCAAGTCATTCTTGGAACGGCGACCTCCCCGGTACACAGGAACGTAAAATGTCAGCTACCAGTCGTCAGATTTCAGGCAGAAACTTTCCGGAAAGGAGTCTAGCTGGGTGAAAGTTAAACTGGACCTGCACACCCACGTATGGGAAGCGTTCAACTTTCAACCGCCGTCTTTGAGCATCGCGGAGAAAGTCGTGGCCCAGATCAAGTCTCAGGGTATCGACGGAATCGCCATCACCGACCACCACAATAAAGAGTGGTCCATGGAGTTTCGGGAGCTGGTGGATAAACACTTTCCCGGAGAGGTCATAATTATCCCTGGTTGGGAGATTGAGATACGTCCACCCCAAAGCCCCTTCGATGAGTACCAAGTCAGCGAGCTATTCCTCGACAACGGTGGGGTTTTCCGGATCTACTGCCATCCGGGGTACTACTCGCCCAATATCATCATCGAAGAGAATGTGCACGGCATAGAGATCGACAACTACATCCACAATTGGCACATCCGCAAACCCCAAGTGGCGGAGATTGCCAAGGCCCACGATCTTCTGTTGGTGGAGGTCAGCGACGCCCACAATCTCGAGAACATCGGTCTCCGGCACACCGAGATCGACCTAGACGAACTCTATCGCCGGGCTTCCCCGGCCGGGACACAAGGTTAAGGACGGCATGCCCGGTTTCGACACATTACTTTTCGACAAGACGGACGGCGTGGCCCACATCAGCCTGAACCGTCCGGACGTTCTGAACGCCTACAACATTCAGATGCGGGACGATTTTTCCGAAGTTCTTTCAGCGGTTCAAGACGACCCAGACATAGGCGCCGTGCTGATCACCGGAGAGGGCCGGGCCTTCTGCGCCGGAGCCGATCTGACCGAGTTCGGCACCGCCCCGTCCCAAGAGGTGGCCCGCCGCGTGCGCTGGCAACGGGACGTTTGGGGACAGTTCCTAAGTCTGCCCAAGCCGATAGTCATTGCGGTCCACGGTTACTGCATCGGCTCCGGCCTGGAGATCGCCTTATTGGGAGACTTGCGCCTGGCCGCCCAGGGGACTATGTTTGCTCTGCCTGAGGTGCAACTGGGGATGATTCCAGCGGCGGGAGGCAGCCAAACCTTGCCCAGAAACACCCGGCAAAGTGGAGCGATGGACATCCTGCTCACCGGCCGGAGATTCGACGCGGCGGAGGCATTGGCCATGGGCCTTGTGACCCGTCTGGCGGCTCCGGAAAACCTGCTGGAAGAGTCGATAGATGCAGCCCGTCGTCTAGCCGAGTTGCACCCCGATACCGCCGCCGCCGCCAAATCCGCTTTGAGATTGGGCCAGGACTTACCGCTGGCCGAGGCTTTAGATATGGAAACTAGACTGGCCGGCGGTGTCTTGAGATAACGTTTCTCCGGCCAGCAGCAGATATAAACCCGTCGTCGAAGAAAGAAGATTGAACAAGCAAGATTGAAGACCGCCCAGGAGAGAATTTAATGAATACCTCAGAATTTTTGATGATTTCCACCGCCATCGTCCCGGATCGCCCGGTCATGTACTTCGACGGCGAAGCGACCACCTTCGCCGAGTTTCAGGAGAAGGTAAATAAACTGGCCAACGCCTTGTCTGACCGGGGCGTGGCCGCTGGCGACCGGGTAGCCATGATGCAAGTCAACACGCCACACTGCATCGAGCTTTACTTCGCCGCCGCCCAACTGGACGCCATCTACGTTCCCATCAACTTTCGGGCCAAGTCCGAGGAGTTGAAAATAATGCTGGATATCGCCCAGCCCAGCATGCTGTTCATCGGCGAGCGATACCTGCCATTGATCTCGTCCCACGAAGGGATGCCCGCCGATCACGTAGTCGTATTGGACGGGCCGGCCGCAGATGGAAGGATCAGCTATGACGATCTGGTTGCCGGCGCCATGGCCGATCAACTCCACTTCCCGGAGTCGGACGATGATGACACCACGGTAATAATGTTCACCGCCGGCACCACAGGAGTGCCTAAGGGCGTGATGCTGAGCCACGAAAGCTTCTCCGGGCTGCTGTTGTCCACGGTCAACCCGGCCGACCCGGATGTTGAAGAGACCAATCTGGTGACCGTCCCTCTTTACCATATCGCCGGGCTTCAAGCCTCCCTGGCGGCGATATACGGCGGCCGAACCATGTTGATAATGCGCCAATTTGAAGCCGAAGAGTGGATGAGCCTGGTCCAGACCCACCGCGCCGACCGCGCCATGCTGGTGCCCACCATGTTGAAGCACGTCATGGAACATCCCAAGTTCGATGAGTTCGATCTTTCATCCCTGGACGTCATCACCTACGGCGCGGCCCCCATGCCCATGGAGGTGATCAGGGACGCCATCAATAAATTCCCCGGAGCCCGGTTTATCAATGCCTTCGGCCAGACCGAGACCGCCTCAACCATCACCATGCTGCCGCCGGAAGACCACGTGCTGGAGGGGACGCAGGAAGAGATCGATAAGAAACTCCGCCGGCTGACCTCTATAGGCAAGCCTTTGGAAGATGTGGAAGTACAGATAATCGACGAGGAAGGCAACACCGTCGCCTCGGGAGAGGTAGGCGAGATCGTAGCCCGAAGTTCGCGGATGATGCGTGGCTACTGGCAGCAGGAGGCCGCCACCCAAGAAGCCCTCCGCTCCGGTTGGATCTACACCGGTGACCTGGGTTACCAAGATGAGGACGACTACATCTACCTGTCGGGCCGGGCCAAGGACTTCATAAAGAGGGGCGGGGAGATGGTCTCGCCGGAAGAGGTGGAGCAGGTCCTCATGTCCCACCCCAACGTGGACGACGCGGCGGTCATCGGCATACCTGACGTGGAGTGGGGCGAGGAAGTCCGCGCCGTGGTCGTCAAACGTGAAGGCGGCGTGGACGAAGAGGAGCTGATCCAATACTGCAACGAGCGTCTATCCAGCTTCAAGCGCCCCCGCTCGGTGGTATTCATCGACGAGTTGCCCCGAAACGTCATGGGCAAAGTGCTCAAGCGGGACCTGCGGGAACAATACGGCTAGACCTGTTTAGCCACAGAGACACGGAGGGCACGGAGATAAAAAATAAGAAACTCTGTGTTCTCTGTGTCTCTGTGGCAATCCTACCGGGAGATAATCAAGGATGAAGATTGGGGTTATGGGAACCGGGGGAGTGGGCGGTTATTTTGGCGGGCTTTTGGCCCGGGATGGGCATGACGTTACCTTTGTAGCCCGCGGCGCCCACTTGGCGGCGATTCAGCAGCATGGCTTGAAGGTCGACAGCACCAATGACGGCTCCTTCACCGCCCCAGGCAACGCCGTGGAAGACACCTCCGAGGCCGGACCTCAAGACCTGGTGCTTTTCAACGTCAAGATGTTTCAAAACGCCCCGGCCATCGAGGCCACTAAGGCGCTGGTAGGGCCCGATACCGTTGTTCTCACCCAACAGAACGGCGTCGACAACGGCGATCAGTTGGCCGCGGCCCTGGGCGCGGATCACGTGATGATTGGCTCGGCATTCATGGAAGGACGGATCGTTGAGCCGGGGGTTGTTTCCCAAGGGGGTCCCGGCACTACAAACTTCGGGGAGATGCAACCGGGGATCACCGAACGAGGCAGGAACCTCCTGGAGGTATTCCAGCACGCCGGCTGGAGGGTGGAGCTTCAGGAAAACATGCCGGGGATGCTTTGGATGAAGTTCGCCGCCATCGCCGGACCGGCGGCCGTCAACGCCGCCACCAACTCCGTTTATGAAGAGATGCGGACCCTTCCCGAGACCAGAGCGCTTATCATAGCGGCGATGGAAGAAACTCTATCCGTTGGCAAAGCCAGCGGAGCCCCCATAATCGATGGCACCCTAGAACGGGCCATCAACGCCATGGATAACTTCCCCGCTCAAGGACGAGCCTCCCTAGCCAAAGACTTCTCCGAGGGCCGATTGGTGGAGTTGGAAGGCATAACCGGCACCCTGGTTCGCCTAGGCCGGGAAACCAACACACCCACCCCAGTAAACAACGCCCTCTACGCCATCCTCAAGCCCTGGGCAATGAGGATTGAGGCATCGATCTAACGCCAAAACGCCTCGTACTGTTTAGGAACTTCACGCAACGACCGATTGGTCTTATGCTACGGCGATTCTGAAACTAACAATGCTTTATGTAAACCACCGGCATGTACGAAAGCGTGCCGGCAGAAACCGCATCCATCCGAGATTACAAGTGGAGGGATACTCATGCCCCGATTAACGCCAATCACCAAGCGAGAGCAAGTAGGCGAAGACGGTTTGGCAGCGTTTGACGCTATTATCAAGTCCAGAGGCGCCATCAACGCTCCTCAGTCCATGCACATGTACGTTCCAGAGATCGCTCGATGTTCAAATGACCTCAGCGACTCTTTACGATACCGGTCTCATCTTTCCGATCATGACACCGAACTCGCGATCATTACCGCCGCACGCGAAATGGACTGCGATTATGTATGGTCGGGTCACTCTCAAGCTGCATTGAAAGCAGGTGTCAGACCGGAAGCGGTAGATATTGTCGCAAACTTTGGAAGCCTGGATGGTCTAACCGAGAATGAAGTGGTGATCGTTCGCTTCGGTAGAGAGGTGGTTGGCGATCACAAGCTTTCTCAAGAGGCATTTGACGCGGCAGTGAACCAGTTCGGTGAAGCTAATACCATCGTCCTGGGGGCTCTCATCGGCCACTATACGATGATGAGTTGCACATTGATATCGACGGACACACAGCCAGCCGAAGGCGCACCCGTCTTACCCAAACGCCCGTAGGCGCACCTGCGATCTCACACGACCTGTTCATATCGGATTGAAGCTGACCGTTCGGGGACCACTAACTGACCTCGGCTCCGGAAGGTTAGCGCGACCCCTAAACCGCCGAACCCCCGTCCTTGGCCTGGCTGAGAATCCGGCGGATGTTTTGGGAGTTGAAGAACTCTTCTTTCGGGACCGAACCGGTCAGCACACCCATGAAGAGGTCGGTGTCCGGTTGGTTGCCTTGGAGGGCGGCCCGTAGCTCCATAGAGCGGGGATGATGCTGGTCATATTCCGCGGCCCTCAGGATTGTCTCATAAAGGGGCATGGCTGATTCGTTTCGTCGGCGCTCGCATTCCCCCAGCGCTCCCTCAAGAGCCGCCCGGCCGGACATGCCGTCATCGATAGCCTCGGAGAGAAGCTGGGCATCCCGGAAAGCGTCGCTTATCCCAAAGGCCGTGATGGGGTCCATGTTATAGCCGGCATCGCCGACCAGCGCCTAGCCCTGACCGTAGGGCTTTCGAAAGAAGTTCGGTAGATCGGCGGTGCCGTAGAACCGTTCTTCCCGGTGTCCCTCCCGCACCCGCTCGGCCAAACCGGGAACCAGATCAATGGTTTCCATATAGTTCTTTTCGATGTCCACCCGGATGGCGTGGAACTGGTCACGGGGCCAAGCCATCACGATCAAAGTTAAGCCGTCATTCGTGGGTGTAAACGCCGGAGTAGTAATGTCCCACAAGGGTGGTGGAAACGGCCGATGAGGGCGGTTGAAAAGTGTACCACCCAAAGCCTTCACTTAAGAGCATTGATGAATGCTTTGAGAGAAGGCGGGAGGGATGTACAGAGTGGAGTTATACGGTCGGATTCGCAGGGCCTGCCACGTAGAGGGTATGAGCATCCGTGAGGCGGCCAGGCTGTTCGGGTTGCATCGAGACACGGTGCGCAAGATGCTCAGGTACTCGGTACCACCAGGGTACCAACGGCGCGGGTTACCACGCCGGCCCAAGCTGGACCCGTTCAAGGGGGTGATCGACCAGATCCTCCAAGACGACCTGGGGGTTTCGAAGAAGCAGCGACACACAGCCAAGCGGATATACGAGCGTTTGCGAGATGAGCACTCGTTCCCTGGCAAGTACACGATCGTGAAGGACTACGTGCAGCAGCGGCGGCTGAGGATGCGGGAGATGTTCGTGCCGCTGTCGCATCCACCGGGCCATGGCCAGGCAGACTTCGGCGAGGCACTGGTGGTGATAGGGGGAGTGAAGCGCAAAGCCCACTTCCTGGCGGTTGATCTGCCCCACAGCGATGCCTGCTTTGTGAAGGCCTATCCAGCGGAGACCACCGAAGCCTTTTGCGACGGTCACAACGCCGCCTTTGCTTTCTTCAGCGGAGTGCCCCAGAGCATGCTCTACGACAACACCACGATTGCGGTAGCCCGCATCCTTGGAGACGGCCGTCGTCAGCGCACCCGGGCCTTCGCCGAGCTACAGTCGCACTACCTGTTCGAGGACCGCTTTGGCCGTCCGGGGAAGGGGAACGACAAGGGGAAGGTGGAAGGCCTTGTCGGTTATGCCCGCCGGAACTTCTTTACCCCCATTCCCTCCTTCGATAGTTTCGATGCCCTCAACGTCTATCTCGAAGAGCAATGCCACAAGCGACGTGGTGATCGCCTGCGTGGACACAAGGAGACGATTGGAGAACGGCTGGAGCGAGACCGGCAGGTCCTACTGGCTCTCCCCCAGGTTCCCTACGACGCCTGCGACAAGCACGCGACCCGGGTCAGTTCTCTGTCACTGGTCAGGTACCGGACCAACGACTACTCTGTGCCGGTGGCCTACGGTCATCGGGACGTGCTGGTCCGTGGCTATGTACACGAGGTAGTGATCAGCTGCGGGTCGGAGGTCATCGCCCGTCACCTCAGGTCCTATGAGCGAGATGACTTCGTCTTCGACCCTCTGCACTACCTCCCGTTACTGGAGCAGAAGACGGGGGCTCTTGACCAGGCGGCGCCACTGGTTGGGTGGGAGTTGCCCGAGGAGTTCGCCGTACTTCGGCGGTTGCTGGAGTCCCGGATGGGCAAGGGTGGAAAGCGCGAGTTCGTCCAGGTTCTGAGACTGATGGAGAACTTTCGGAAGCAAGAGGTCCACAGCGCCGTAAGAGATGCCCTTCGACTCGGGGCGGTGAGCTTCGACGCTGTCAGGCACCTGGTGCTGTGCAAGATTGAGGGCCGGCCACCGAGGCTAGACATGGAGCTGTATCCCTATCTACCCAGGGCCAACGTGACGACGACGTCGACTCGGGACTACATGACCCTCCTGGCAGGGAGCCGGTCATGAGCAACAAGTCCACGGTGTTGCTGGAGCACCATCTCAAGGAACTCAAGCTCCCCACATTCTTGAAGGAGTACGACAGGGTGGCGAGCCGGTGCGCCGCCGAGGGGGTTGACCATCCGGACTATCTGCTGCGCCTATCGGAGCTGGAGCTTATCGACCGTAATCATCGCATGGTGGACCGCAGGATCAAGGAGGCCCGTTTCCCCACAGTAAAGAGCCTGGACACCTTCGACTTCCTGGCTATCCCCTCGCTCAACAAAGCCCTGGTGCTGGAGCTGGCCCGGTGCGAGTACGTAGAGCGGAGGGAGAACATAATCGCCCTGGGCAACAGTGGCACTGGGAAGACCCATATAGCCCTGGGTCTCGGCCTGGCTGCGTGTCAGAGAGGACTGTCCGTGGGTTTCACCACGGCCGCCGCTCTGGTCCACGAGTTGATTGAGGCCAGGGACGAACGGCGGTTGCTCAACTTGCAGAGGAAGCTGGCGCGTCTCAAGCTCCTGATCATCGACGAACTGGGCTTCGTACCCTTGTCCAAGACCGGGGCCGAGCTGCTCTTCGAGGTCTTCAGCCAGCGCTATGAACGCGGCTCGGTCTTGGCTACCTCCAACCTGCCCTTCGACGAGTGGACCGAGATCTTTGGCTCTGAACGGCTCACCGGGGCCCTCCTCGACCGCCTCACCCACCATGTCAATATCTTGGAGATGAACGGGGATAGCTTCCGCCTCAAGCAGAGCCGGCAAACCAACCAGACCTAAGCTCTTACGGACCACGACACTTTGATACTCACACCGCGCCGTTCAGTGGTACAGTTTCGCTCCGCCCTGCTGGTACAATTTCTCTCCTCCCTTGACAGAAGAGCCTGGCGGACGCGGCTGTCGACGGCGTTGTACCTGAAGGACACCTGCGCTCACCAGCACAGGCCTACTCTGACGCGATGAAGTGGCTAGAGCGTCTGGACACCGAGGGAACGTACGAGATCAGTCGACCGAGTCTGGTGATACCTCTCCCCGATGCCGAGGATGAAGACCACGGGCGGCGCATAGCCAGTTACGGAGACTTCTCCCGTATGAATCAGCGGTGGAATGCTGCGACAGGCGCAACAACGCACGGCCGCCTCAGAGAAAATCCTGATGAGTGGCAGCACTACCATTCTCTATACCGGGAAGCACGGAAGGACTGGGCTGTGGTCCCCTTCGAAGAGATGGCCAAGGATCTGTTGGTTCGTGAGGGATACGTGGTAGGAGACTTCGGGTGTGGAGAAGCGATGCTGGCAGAACAGCTCGGAGACCACTGCACCGTCCACAGCTTTGATCATGTTGCAGTGAACGATTCAGTCTCCGCCTGCGATATGGCAGACGTGCCGATCGACGATGGTGAGCTCGATGTAGCGGTCTTTTGTCTATCGCTCATGGGTTCCGACTTCACCGACTACGTCAAGGAAGCTCATCGCACCCTGAAACTTGATGGCCGACTGCACATTTATGAGGCGACTTCAAGGTTCACCGACCGGGACCAGTTCGCTGCCGACCTCAAGACGCTGGGCTTTGGCCAGGTCTCGATCGAGGATGAATGGAAGTTCACCCACATAATAGCGAGTAAGGACCGTCTCAACCCAAGGCGTCCTGTTGAAAAACTAGGCGGGTTGTGACGAAGGGCAATGTTAACGAGCAGGAACTTGGATGCGCTTTGACAACGCCGTCCTGCGATCAGGGATACCCTGTTGGCCCCACCTGGCCCGGGGATACTGGTGGTGTGGAGTGGATGACCGAGCGTTGGCCATGAGGCGTTAATCGACGCAGAATACCAGGCAGCTAGGTATGAAATCGAAATTCTTCAACCCCGCAACGAGCTTGACGATTCTCCTGGTCGCCGGGCTATTTGTTGCCTGCGGTGGGGCTAGCCAGTCCGGTATCGGACAAGAAGCGGCCCCAACAACCGTAAATACTGCCAACCCGTCACCCACCATTGCTTCCTCCATTGCTTTACCTGGCGACACACCCCCAGAGATCCCCGCTGTTACGTCCGACCAGTTACTCAGGATTGACGAGGTCTCGCCTGATTTACCTTCCTACGACCGGGATGACTGGAGGCATTGGGTTGATGGAGACAAAGATTGCCAGAACACCCGGCACGAAGTCCTGATCGAGGAATCGTTGGCAAAGGTCGCCTTCAAGACCGACAGGAAGTGCCAGGTGGCAACCGGGGAGTGGTTCGACCCGTACACCGGGGAGACCGTCACTGATGCCACCAGGTTGGACATAGACCACATGATCCCACTCAAGAACGCTCACAATTCGGGTGGCTGGGCATGGGACAAGAGCAGAAAAGCGGCCTTCGCCAACGATATGTCGTATGCGGACCACCTGATAGCCGTCACTGCCTCCGCTAACAGGAAGAAGGGTGCCAGAGGACCTGAGGAATGGAAGCCCACCAACAGAGGATACTGGTGTGATTACGCTATCGATTGGGTGCAGATAAAAATTGACTGGGACCTCAGTGCTACGAAGGCCGAGTGGGGAGCCCTTCA
>Ga0209554_1003059_pt1 | contig 11033 bp, 6 predicted proteins | sample MarorgKNORR_S2LV_5_FD_188221 | JGI IMG/M metagenome (GOLD analysis project Ga0209554, IMG submission 188221) | Marine microbial communities from the Southern Atlantic Ocean, analyzing organic carbon cycling - Bottom_A/KNORR_S2/LV (SPAdes) (version 2) | ecosystem: Environmental > Aquatic > Marine... | reverse complement strand
CAATTCAAATAAATAATTTTTGTCTTGTTCAACTATGGATATTTTTATTTTTGAATTTCCCTTTTTTTTTACACTTTCATATAATTTTTTCAAACTATCAGATGTATTGATTTCTATATGAACGTTGTTAAAATTTACCTTAGCGATTTCTTCTAAACTTACAATCTTTCTAACATTTATTCTTCTAAATCTATTTTCTTGATTTTCTTTATCTTTAATAAGGGTTAGCAAAAATGATTTACCTTCTACCAATTTTTTTCTATTTATTTCTAAAATTTCAGAAAAAAGGAAAAGCTCAAACACTTTACTTTGATCGCTAAATTTTATGATAGCGAAGGGAGTACCTTTCGCTGTTTTTTTTTCTTTTATAGACATAACGGTCCCTGCTACAAAAGCCTCTCTATCATTGATATTTTCAAAATCTTTAAATGATTTTGCGTTGTGTTGTTCGAGAGCATCTCTGAAATTTTCTAAAGGATGATTTGATAAGTAAAAACCAACTGACTCAAATTCTTTTGACAATATTTCGTTGCTGGTCCAATTAGGTAAATTTTGATCTTGCATCAAATAAGAAATTTTCTGAATATCATCCAAAAATAAACTAGATTGATTTTGAATTTTATTTTCGTATATGGTTTTAGAATTCTGAATAATATTAGGTATATTGTCATAAAGAACTTTTCTATTCATAAAAATAGAGTCAAATGCTCCAGCTTTTACTAAACCCTCTAACTGAAGTTTATTTATATCTTTTGGATTAACTCGGTTAACAAAATCACCAATAGATTTAAATTTTCCATTTTTTTCTCTTTCTTTTACTACCTGTGTAATAGCATGAAATCCTACATTTTTAATTGCACCTAATGCATAAAATAAAGTATTTTCCTGTGGTATAAATTCAGGGTAACATTCATTGATACAAGGTCGTTGAACTTTTATTTTTAATCTTTTTAATTCTTCAAAAAATTCACTTAACTTGTCAGTGTTAGATAACTCATTAGACATTGAAGCTGCAATAAATTCATTAGGATGATATGTTTTTAAATATGCTGTTTGATAAGCAATCATAGCATAGGCTGCGGCATGGCTTTTGTTAAACCCATATTCGGCAAATGGTTCAATTTTTTTAAATATAAAAATTGCTGTTTCTCTTGTTATCCCATTTTTAACTGCTCCATTAACAAATCTTTCTTTTTGTTTTTCTAGTTCCAATCTTTTCTTTTTTCCCATAGCTCGCCTTAAAATATCTGCTTCACCTGCGGTAAATCCAGATAGTTCTTGAGCAATTTGCATAACTTGCTCTTGATAAATAATTACACCATAAGTTGGTTCTAAAATTTTTTTAAGTTTTGGATGTAAATAATCTGGTTTTTTTTCGCCATGTTTGCACTGATTATAAATGGGGATATTGCCCATAGGGCCTGGTCTATACAAAGCAACTAACGCAATAATATCTTCAAACTTGTTAGGCTTCATATTAACCAAAGCATCTCTCATTCCGGCACTTTCCAATTGAAACAAGCCTACCGTATACCCAGAACTTAATAATTCGAAAATTTTCGTGTCATCAAGTTTAATTTTGCTTATATCCAAATTCATTTCTTTTTCTTTAAGCAGAGATATTGTTTTATTTATTACTGTTAAAGTTTTTAAACCAAGCAAATCAAACTTTACTAGACCGGCATTTTCGCAAGCATACATATCAAATTGGGTTGAAGGCAAAAGTGAGTTAGATGCAGAATCTTTATACAAAGGAACAAATTCAGCTAATTTTTCTGCAGGAATAACAACTCCTGCTGCATGAGTTGCCATATTTCTATTTAAGCCTTCTAACTTTTTTGAAATTTCTACAAGTTTTTTTACTCTAACATCTTTTTCTTCTTCTTTTCTTATTCTAGGTTCTTGTGCTATAGCCTGTTCTAAAGAAAGAGGGCGAGAAGGATCGAACGGAATCATTTTGCATAACATATCTACATATCCGTAAGGTAAGCCCAAAACTCTGCCAATATCCCTAAAAGCCATTCTTGCTTTTAATTTTCCAAATGTAATAATATGGGCTACACCTTTTCCGTACTTTTGTTTCAAATATTCAAAAACCCTATCTCTTTTCTCTTCACAAAAATCTATATCAAAATCTGGCATTGAAATTCTATCAGGATTCAAAAATCTTTCAAAAATTAAATCAAACTTAATTGGATCAATATCAGTTATGGAAAGTGCCCACGCAACTAAAGAACCTGCTCCGGATCCTCTGCCCGGACCTACGGGTATATCATTTTTTTTAGCCCATTTAATATAATCAGCAACAATTAAAAAATAACTTGCATATTTCATTTTAGAAATAATACCAATTTCATGATTAAGTCTTTCCTTATATATTTTTATTAAGTTGTCTTTATCTTTTTGATTAGAATTGGGAATAACGTACACATTTAATTTTTCTTTTAAACCATCCTCAGAATCTCTAGTTAATAATTCATCTACATTTTTAATTTTACTCGTTTGTATATTGGGAAGAACTGGTGGTGAGTTTTTTGGTCTGTAAGAAACTCTAAGTGGAAAATTCGCATTATTTTCTAAAGCTTCAGGAAGATCATTGAAAAGTTGATACATTTCTTCAGAAGTTTTTAGGTAATGTGAATCAGTATATTTTCTTCTATCTTTTATATTTACATAAGTTTTTTCACCCACACATAAGTAAGCATCGTGCGCTTCATGCATATCCTGACCTAGGTAAAATACTTCGTGAGTAGCTATTATTGGTAATGCCAGTTTTTCTGAAGCATCGAGTAGAAAACTCTCAAATAATTTTTCACCATCATCATTATGTCTTTGGATTTCAAGATAGAAACTGTCCTTAAAAGTGTTATTAAATTTTTTAAATAATAAAAATATTTCATCTGTAAGGTTTTTAAAAAATAATTGTCCTATCAAGCCATCAAAAGTTCCTGATAATAAAATCAAACCTTTGCAATTTGCTTCTAGATCCTCAACCTTACAATGGGGTTCCTCATCTTCTTTAATTTCTAAAAAAGATTTTGAAGATAATTTAATTAAATTTTTATATCCTTCTAAATTTTTCGCAAATAAAGGTATTTTACCTCTATTCCCCTTATATTGAATACTGATTTGAGTTCCAATTATTGGTTGCGTCTTACATTTTGCTATAGATTCAGAAAATTCCAAAGCTCCACACAAATTGTTTGAATCACACAAACCTACAGCTTTTACATGATTTGTTTTGCAATATTTTGCTAGATCTGAAGTTCTTAATGCTCCTTCACATATCGAGTATTGTGTGTGTATCTTTAGGTGTATAAATTCTTTTTTGGTAGCTTTATCCATTTTTTCTTACAATATTACCATCCAAAATATTTAACTTATAGTCTGCTCTGTTTGATAATTCTCTATTATGAGTTGCATACAGTATTGCTCTATTCTTTGATTTCAGTTTTGAAAACAGTGAAAATATTTCGTTCGCAGTTTTTCTATCTAAACTACCTGTTGGTTCATCAGCCAAAATCAAATCAGGTTCTGTAATTAATGCTCGGGCAACAGCAACTCTTTGTTGTTCTCCACCCGACAACTCACTTGGAAAATGGTTAAGTCTTTTAGATAACTTAACTAAAGATAAAATTTTAGAAGCTTTCTTTGTTGCGTCATTCCATTGATATCCATTATTTACCAATGGAATTGTAACATTTTCTAGAGCAGTAAAATCACTAAGTAAATTATTTTGTTGATATATTATTGAAATTCCTTTTCTTCTTACCAAATCTTTTTCACTATCGCTTGATCTAGAAAAACTTTTTTTCTTAAAAAAAACTTCACCAGATGTAGGTTGATCTAATAAAGCAATAATATGTAATAAAGTAGATTTACCAGAACCCGAGGGGCCTGTTAGCGAAACTAGTTCCCCTCTATTAATTTTTAAATTTACATTTTTCAGAACAGTAATATTTTTGCTGCCACCAACAAATTTTTTTGATATCTTTGATAATTTTATTATCTCTTTATTCATATTTTAAAGCCTTAACTGGATCTAATTTTGCTGCTGATAAAGATGGAAAAATTGTAGCTAAAAAAGTAATTAATAATGAAAAAAGAGAAATAATAATTATATAACCAAAATTTAACTCTGAAGGCATTTGACTTAAGAAATATATCTCCTCAGGAAACAGTCGTATATTAAATATTGACGTAATTAAGACTCTTATCTCTTCTATATAATATGAAAACAATATACCAATTGTTACACCTGTGATTGTTGCTAGGAAACCGATTGTAAATCCGGTAAGAAAAAAGATTTTTGTAATGGAAATTTTACTAATACCTAAAGTTCTGAGTATGGCAATCTCTTTTGTTTTGTTTTTAACTAAAATCGTTAATCCTGAGATTATATTAAAAGCTGCAACAATTATGATTAGGGTTAAAATAATAAACATAACATTTCTTTCAACCTTTAGTGCTCCAAAAAAAGATTTATTTAAATCTGCCCATGAATAAACGTAATGATCGCTAAATATTTTTTGCAACCTATCTTGTATTAATCGAACTTTGTCAGGTTTATTTAAAAATATTTCTAAATCTATATCTAGATCAGATAATTCAAATAAAGAATTTGCATTTTCGAATGGCATAAAAATAACGTTTTGATCAAATTCCGCAAGTCCAGTACTAAAAACAGAGGAAATTGTAAATTTTTCTTGCAAAGGTAGATTTCCAAATGGAGTTTGAAGATTTGCTGTAGACATTATAGTAATTTGATCTCCCACTATTAAATCTAAAGATATCGCGAGTCCTTTTCCTATAGAAATTGTATTTTTGCTAAATGATTGTAGAGAGCCGTCGATAATACCTTTTTTTATTAAATCAATTTTATGAATATCATTCTCTAGATAAGAACGTACCAATATACCTATCGTATTTTCTTTATTAATTAAAATTCCCTGACCACTAAAAGTAAACGCTGTTCTTAAAATATTGTCTTTAAATAAATCAAGGTTCTTCAGTTCATCTTTGTTGATTTTTTTTTCGTAAGGTTTAACAATAATATGCGGATTAAAACCCAAAATTTTATTGATTAATTCCGTTCTGAAACCATTCATGACAGACATAACTATGATTAAAATCGCAACACCGAGAGCTATGCCTGTAAAAGAGAAAATGGAAATTACCTTTAAAAAACCCTCTTTTTTTTTAGGCTTTAAATATCTAAAGGCTATTGTTCGTTCAATTTTTGAAATCAATTTAAACTTTTTTTGTTAAGTAATTTATTCTTAATTCCTTCCAAAGGTAAGGTCTCAGTTTTACCATTGACTTCCTTAAACTCAAATTTATCATCGGTAGACTTGGAACCTAAAATTATTTGATAAGGAATGCCGATTAAATCAAATTTTTTAAATTTTGCAGATAAATGTTCATCTGTATCATCAAATAAAACATCAATATTATTTTTTATTAATAAATTATATATTTTTTCAGCCTTTAAATAATTTGATTTATCATTTTTTTGTAAACTCGGAATTATTGCAATTTCAAAAGGTGAAACCGACTCGGGCCATTTCATTATGCTATTATTAAACTTGGCTTCAATAATTGCTCCGACTAATCTTGAAATGCCAACACCATAAGAACCCATTTTAACATTCACTTTTTTTCCATCTTGTAAATCAACCGAACAATTTAAGGGTTTTGAATATTTATCACCAAAATAAAAAATATGACCAACTTCTATTCCTTTGGTAACTAATTTATTTTCTTTTGTTACTTTTTTTTCAAAATCTTCTTTTTTAAATTTATCATCAGTAACAGCATAAAATTCATCATATTTTTTTCTTAATCCATTAATTGAATCATCTTCACCATTATGTTTGCTAATATCTATATCGAAAATTCTTTTATCTGAATAAATTTTGCTTTCTCCTGTCTCAGCTAAAATTACAAATTCATGAGAAAGATCTCCTCCAATTGGACCTGTATCAGCTTCCATTGGTATTGCTGTAAGTCCTAATCTTTTAAAAGTATTAAGATAGGCAAAAAACATTTTGTTATATGATTTTTTTGCTTCATTATCATTTAAATCAAAGGAATAAGCATCTTTCATAAAAAATTCTTTACATCTCATAACACCAAACCTTGGTCTTAATTCGTCACGAAATTTCCACTGAATATGATACAAAAGTTGGGGTAACGATTTATATGATTTTACACTAGCTCTGAAAATTTCAGTGATTAACTCTTCATTTGTGGGGCCATATAGCATTTCTTTTCCTTGGCGATCTTTTATCCTTAACATTTCTTCACCATAATCATCATATCTTCCACTTTCTTTCCATATTTCAGCTGATTGTATGGTTGGCATTAATAGTTCTTGAGCTCCAATTTTATTTTGTTCTTCTCTAACAATTTGTTCTATTTTTTTCATAATCTTAAATCCTAGAGGCAGCCATGAATAAATTCCTGAGGATGATTGTTTGATCATTCCTGTTTTAAGCATAAGTTGATGAGATTTAATTTTTGCGTCGGAAGGAGTTTCTCTTAATAGAGGAATAAATAGTTTAGATAAATACATAGCTCTTATTTTTTATATTCTTACTAAATTTACGTTCGTATAAGGTCTCTTTCCAGTCTTTTCTTTAACAGTCTTTCTGCAATTAATCTTGAGTGCCTCAATTAAATTATACTCTTGCTTGGAATTATTTAAAGAATAAGATTTACATATACTCTGAATTTTATCTTCTAAAGCAAAAATAAAATTATTACTTTCCCCATTATTAGGAATCCCTTTGAATGTAATTATAGGTTTTTTTACTATCGAACCAACGTTATTGATAATAATTGTTATTTCTAAAAAACCATTATATGAAATATTTATTCTGTCTTTTATTGCTTGAGATTCCTCTCCTACACTTATATTTCCATCAACAAATATTCTGCCGACTGGAGCTTTATCGTTCACTTTTGGTTTGTCTCCAGGAAACAATTGAACTATATCTCCATTTTCAACTTGAACTGGATACGGAACCTGCATTTCTTTTGCAAAATTAATATGTTCAGCCATATGCCTATGTTCTCCGTGAACAGGAATAACAGATTTCGGTTTTACCCAATTATACATATCTTTTAAATCTTCTCTATTTGGATGGCCTGATACGTGTACGAATTCATTTTCTTCAGAAATAACCTCAATGTCATTTTTAACTAATTGATTGTGTAGTTTATAAAGCTTCCTTTCATTTCCTGGTATTATTTTTGATGAAAAAATTACTGTGTCTCCAGACTCAATCATAACATCTGGATGAATGTAGTTAGAAATGCGCATCATAGCACCATATGGTTCACCTTGGCTACCGGTGCATAAATACACAATTTTTTCTCTGGTAATTTTTTTTGCTTTTCTTGAATCAATTGGTTCAATTAAGTCATTCAAATACCCACACTGCTTCGCTGCTTTATAAATTCTATGCATAGATCTACCAACCAAGGATATTTTTCTTCCAATTTTTTCAGCGCAATAAAAAATACTTTCCATTCTCGCCACATTTGAAGCAAAAGAAGTTACAATTATTCTTTTTTGTTTATTTTCCATTATTTTTAATAAACTTTTTCTTACATCTAATTCAGATCCAGATCTTCCTGGATTAAATACATTTGTTGAATCACAGATCATTGCTAAAACTCCTTGATCTCCTATTTGTTTTAATTTTTTTTCATTGATTGTTTCACCAATTAAAGGATTAGGATCACATTTCCAATCCCCTGTATGTAAAACTGTACCAGCTGGTGTTTCGATGCTGAGACCATTAGGCTCAAGTATAGAATGTGTTAATGTAACAAATTCAATTTTGAAAGGGCCTAGTTGAACATTACCATTAAGCTCAATAATTATTAATTTATTTCCTATATCAATTTTTTTTTCTTTAAACTTTTCTTGGATTAAAACACTTGTGAATGGAGTTGCATAAATATTGCAAAGTAGTTTCGGCCATATATGAGCTATAGCACCGATATGATCTTCATGAGCATGGGTTAAGACTAAGCCGAGTAAATCATCTTTTTTATCAACTATAAAACCGGGGTCAGGATAAATTAGGTCTATACCTGGTATTGTATCATCAGCAAAAGTAACCCCGATATCAACTATAATCCACTTTCTATTTTCTGGATTACCATAGGCAAATAAATTCATATTCATCCCTATTTCACCTGATCCACCCAAAGGGCAAAAAATAAATTCTTCTTTTTTCATTTAATTTAAATATTTTTTGTTCACTTTAAAAATTTCAATTATACCTTTAATTGTTATGTTCTTATCTATCGTAAAAGATCTTATTATAGAAGTTTTAAATAAGTCAGCATAACCACCTGTAAAAATAATTTTATATTTTTTTTTAGTTTCTTTTTCAATTTTTAAAATAATATTGTTAATTAAGCCGGAATAACCCCAATAAAAACCAGAACGTAAAGCTTCAATGGTATTTTTTCCAATGATCTTTTTTTGCTTTTTTATTGAAAACATGGGTATTTGATCAGCCGAATTTGACAAGCTTTGTATGGAAAGATTTACTCCTGGTGCTATCACGCCACCATTGTAAATACCATTTTTAGTCACAACATCAAATGTGGTAGCGGTTCCAAAATCCAAGACAATACAATTAGTTTTATAATTTCTATAAACTCCTACCGCATTAGCAATTCTATCAGACCCAACCTGATTTTTATTTTTAATATTTATTTTAACTATTTTGTTAATGTTTTTTTCCTTAATTTCTCTGAACTGAATGTTGTAATTTTTTTTCAGAAACTTTTCTAATATAGATTGATATTTTGGTACAACACTTGAAAATAAGGAAACTTTATTAACAGATTTTTTTTTAAGAATTTTGTTAAAGTTTTTTTTTAAAAAATTTTTTGAAGAAATATTATTGCTGTTAAAGTTAATTATTTTTTTTACTTTGAAAGTTTTTATTTCAATTAAACAAATTTTTGTTGTAGTATTTCCTATATCACCAATTAATGCATTCATCGTTTTATCATTTAATTTAAAGCCATCAAATTAGCCCGCTTTTTAAAATGCCCATAATTATATGAATTTAAATCAATAAAGAATTTTTCATATGAAGAAATTATTAGATCTATTATTTCTGTAATTGTTGGTTTTTTTTTAGTTTCCAGCAAAATATTTGTAGCTTGATATTTGTTGTTAATTTTTGGATTTGAGACAATATTTATACCTATCCCTATAATTAAAAATTTTTTACTGTTTATGGTGATAAGTTCTTGCAATATACCGCAAATTTTTCTTCTATTTACAAATATATCATTTGGAAATTTCAATTTGATATTTTTCTTTTCACAAAAACGTTTGATTACACCTGAAATTATTATGGGATTGATTATCGAAAATTCATTGAAGGGAGGATAATTATTTTTTAAAGGAAAAAATATTGATACAAAGAAATTCCCTTTATTAGAAATCCATTTTCTACCATAAGTACCTCTCCCTTTTGTTTGGATTCCTGCATAAACACATCCAAACTCTTTTTGTTCTTTCTTTATCAAATTAATAGCCACATCATTAGTACTTGTAACACTTTCAAACTTAAAGATTTTAAATTTCATTAATAAATTAAGATTGAAGATATTGTGTCAACCAATATTGATGGGTAAATAAAATAAGTTAAAATTAATATGCTTGATAAAATTAATGAAATTTTAAGCCCCCAATCATAACTTTCTTCAAATGGTTTTTTGGGTTTATCAAAATAAATTACTTTTATAATTCTTAAGTAATAAAATGCTGAAATAACTGTAGTTACAAGTCCGATAATCGCGAGTGCATACATTTTAACTTCAATAACCGCCATAAAAACGTGAAATTTGGCAAAAAAACCGGCCAGCGGAGGTATACCAGCCAATGAAAAAAGTATAATTAAAAAACTTAAAGCCAACATAGGGTGATTTTTTGATAATCCTGACAAATCGTTTATATTTTCATAAAAAATATTTTCTCTTTTCATCATAAAAATACAGCCAAATGCACCAAGATTCATAACTAAATAAATAGTTAAATAAATTATTGTGCTTTGAATTCCAGCGTTCGTTCCCGCAGCTATGCCTGCCAACGCATAACCCATATGACCAATGGAACTATAAGCCATCAATCTCTTAATATTGGATTGTCCTATAGCCGCAACTGCACCTAATATCATTGATGCTATTGATAAAAAAACAATTATTGTCTGCCATTGACTAATGACATTAACAAATGGAACATACATAAATCTAATAAAAACTGATATTGCTGCAATTTTTGGAACAAGAGCAAAAAAACTGGTTACAGATGTTGGTGATCCTTCGTAAACATCTGGCGTCCACATATGAAATGGCACAGCGGATACTTTAAAAGCTAAACCAACAATGATAAAAACAATCCCAAATACTGCTCCTGTATTTGCTTCATCTAAATTTGCTGAAATTATTTCAAAGTTCGTAGAGCCAGTAAATCCGTAAATAAGAGAACAACCATAAAGCAATAAACCTGATGCAAGTGCACTTAATACAAAATACTTCAAACCAGCTTCAGTAGATCGCTCATCGTCTCTCTTAAAGGCAGCTAATATGTATAAACATAAAGATTGTAGCTCCAAACCAAGATAAAAAATAATTAAATCATAAGAACTAATCATCAATATCATACCGAGCGTAGATGCTAGAATAATTATTGGATATTCTATTTTATCAATATTATTGCTTTTGATATAATCTTTGGACGAAAGTAAAACAAAAAAACAAAATAACAAAGTAAGTACTTTCATAAAAATTGATAACCGATCAATTATATAGCTTTCGTTAAAAATTTTTACAATTTCGTTTGGTTGATTTAGGACTAATACAATTGCAAATATCAAACTTAAAATTGTTAGCAAGTTTACCAGTTTAAAACTTTTTTTAATAAAAACACCAAGCATCAAGAGAAACATTATTGCTAATGATAAAAATATTTCGGGTAATATATAAACAATCGTCTG
>Ga0209554_1003055_pt1 | contig 11049 bp, 10 predicted proteins | sample MarorgKNORR_S2LV_5_FD_188221 | JGI IMG/M metagenome (GOLD analysis project Ga0209554, IMG submission 188221) | Marine microbial communities from the Southern Atlantic Ocean, analyzing organic carbon cycling - Bottom_A/KNORR_S2/LV (SPAdes) (version 2) | ecosystem: Environmental > Aquatic > Marine... | reverse complement strand
ATGCTGCGGGGATCTGTAGGGTCGATGGCGATGGCGGTCATTTGGGGAAGGCCGATGGGGCATTCTTCGGCCACCTCCATGGGCCGCTTCTCCCAGCTATCGCCGCCGTCGGTGGACCGGAACATGGCGACGGGGCTGGGCGCGCCGGTCCCGGCGAACATGATGTCAGGGTTGGTGGGGTCGATGGCCATCGCCCAAACAGAAGAGCCGCTCATCGGAGACTCTTTAGACTGCCAATTCTTACCGGCGTCGTCGCTTTGGTAGACACCCCGGTCGGTCCCGGCGTAGATGACGTTGGGCTTGGATGGGTGATTCACCAGGACCCGAATCACCGGGTTCTGGTACATCCCTTGGTTGATGGCTACCCGTTGCCAGGACTCGCCATTGTCGCCGCTGCGCATGATTCCTTGGCCCGCGGTACCTACCAATATCGTCAATTCGTTCGCCATTACATCACCTTTCCAAATAGATTTGTCTAATGGATCTAACTTGCAGCCCGGCCGGTCTTGGGGGCGTCAGGCAACCGCGTCAGGGTTGATCCTGGGCGTGAACTTGGGCGGTAGGCCCAGTTCCACCGATACCATGTCTCTAGTGGCGTCCAAGAACCCACTGATCTTGATGGTCGGGGCGTCCACCAGGTATTCGATCTCGTCCCCGGTTACCAAAAAGGGGCGGTCGTGACCTGGATAGATGACCGATGCCGCGTCGAATATTTTCTTGAGGCTGGCCTGGGCTTCTTCAACGCTCCAGAAAACGAAAGCAGGCAGTCCCCGGCGCAGCGCTCCGGCGTCGGAAACGGCGTCGCCGCCAAGGCACACAGGGCCGCCGGAGGTCTGGACCAGAACGCTGTGATGTCCGGCGGTGTGGCCCGGCGTGTCCATGGTGCCGATGCCTTCTTCTATCTGCGTTTCCCCGGCAACTTCCACTACGTCGTGCCCGGCCAGGGTGTCGGCGAAATACTTGGCCGTGGCGTAGTCGCCGGCCCTGGGGTTACGGCTGTACTCCAGCTCCCGCTTGGATATCACGATCTCCGCGTTGGGGAAGAGGTCGGTGTTCTGGGAATGGTCCCAGTGGGCGTGGGTGAGAATGACCCGGCCGATGTCTTCAGGTTCCAAGCCATGGGCGCGAAGGGTATCCACCAGCATGGACCGGCGTCCGAAGTGGCCCACGTCGACCACCGTTAGCTTTTCTCCACGGACCAGCGTTACCGTGCAAAGGCCCAAGGTTGCTTGGTCGGTGTTGATGCTGAATCCGGGTAACAGGATCTCTATCTCCGGCATGAGTACTCCTTGACCCTGGGGTTACTGCCAGCGTCGCGACTGGCCGGCAAGCAATCGATATGCTTCACGAATGGCATTATAACCGGGACGGGCAGGCTAGCAAACTTCACCATGCCCAGTAGGGGTTGCAGAGAATGCCAACGCCAGACTCAGGGCTTACCGGAAGGCCCTTAGGGTGCTGGGTAACAATCATCCACAAGGTCTTTTCGACGTCGTTTCGAACTCCGCCCCAGTGGGGCTCTTCGTAGCTGAAAAAACCGATTCCGAAGCTAATTGCTGCCTTGTCCAGGGTAGGCTACTCTGCTACAATCCGCCGAGAGCGCCGAAGGCCATTTCCATGTCTGTCACGCCAGATCGCCATTCTTGGGCCGGAACGGGCTCTATCTAACGATAGCGGTCGAACCCGGCGAGGAAATTGATTCTTGCCAATCGTCAACTTCAACAATAGCCGGATGTCCGGCCTGCTGGAATTCATCGAGTCTCTCAATAGTTGGGGCCCGAGATCCAGGGAATTGGGCCTCGGCACCTTTGAACAATCTCTGGGTGTGCCGGGCCTGGCCCCGGAGGACAACTGTTTCTTACTAGAGGAAGGCGGGCAGGTGCGGGGTTTTTCTTTGATATTCCCGGAATTGCCCATCGGCCGCTCTGTATTAGAGATGGGTATAGCCCGTGAAATAGAAGGAACGCCGCAGGAGCTTGAATTGGTACGGCGGTCGGTGGACCGGGCGCGGCATATCGGGGCCAGGGTCGTCCATATCTGTGTATCCGGCAACCCGTCCAGGGCCAAGATGCTAGAGGCTGAAGGCTTCTCTCTCGTTCGTGTCTATTGGGACATGGTCTGGAGCCAAGATGAGCTGCCAGATCAGGAGATACCTCGGGGCTTCAGTGTTCGTTCATACCAGCCGGGGGATGCTGCCGATCTGACCGAAGCCCAGAATTCGGCCTTTGAAGGCAGCTGGGGATTTTGTCCAAACACGGTGGACCAGATAGAATACCGCAGCCAGATGCCTAACACGTCCAACCAAGGGATACTTATCCTGAATAACGGGGACAAGACCGCTGGGTACTGCTGGACTTGCCTAAGTCCCCTGAACGAAAACACCAGGGGTGTCATAGGGATGATCGGAGTTGTTCCAGAGTACCGTGGCCGGGGAATCAGCCGGACGATACTGCTGGCTTCAATGGACTACCTTAGGTCCTTGGATGTGGCTGATATCGGCCTTCAGGTGGACGGCACCAACACCCCGGCGACTCGTTTATACACCTCGGTGGGGTTTGAGAAAGTGGGAGAGCTTCACTGGTTCGAGTTGCTCCTTTCCTGAGCCATTACCCCAAACTGCTTGAAGACACGTCCCGCCAGTATCCCCCCGGATATGATCACTTTCATGGCGTCGTCCACTGACATCTCGGTTTGAGTCACGTCCTTCGCCGCCACCATGACCAGAAAGCCTGACGATGGGATCGGCGTGGTGGGTATGTAGACCGCTAGCACTTCCTTGCCGTCGGTATCGACCATCCTTGAAGTCACCAGACCGATGGACTGGATCCCTGGGCGGGGCCAATCGATGAGAACCACGCCGCTGTAGCGGGACTCGTTGTTGTTGGAAAGTAGTTCTACCGCAGACCGAGTGGTGCCGTAGATGTTCTTGACGAAGGGAATCACCTCCAGCACCCGGTGTCCAAATGCTATGAGGCGACGGCCCACCACTTGGGCCGCAATGATGCCCACTAAGTAGACAGATACAACCAAGACCGCCAGGCCAATGCCGGGTATTTCCGGGCCTGGAAGCAAGCCAAGGGGCTCTTTGAGGATACCGTCCAGGAGATCGAACAGGAATTTGAGGATCAGAATGGTGACGCCGATGGGCAACATCACCAATATGCCCGCGCCCAAGGTTCGCTGGATGTGGACTATAATCTTGCGAAATGGGTTAGAGCGGTCAGAACGTGGAGGGGGGTGCGGCGGCAGGGGTGGCTCAGCCAAATGTTCCTCCGGTTGGTTCTAGCGGCTCTCGGTGATCAGTGAGTCGTAAACACCGGCGATTTGCCCTGCAACGTTGTCCCAGCTCAGTCCCTCGGCCCGGCGGCGGGCCGCTAGGCCCATGCTATGTTGCAGGTTCCTGCTCGATATTATCATCTCCAGGGAACTGGCGAAAGCTTCCGGGCAGCGCCAGGCCTTTAGGTAACCGGTTCGCCCGTGTTGAATGATTGTGGAGAGGCCTCCCGCACGGGTGGCGACAACCGGGGTACCGCATGCCATGGATTCCAGGGCGGCCAGTCCGAAACTTTCGTAGAAGGATGGCACTACGCAAACGTCGGCGGCGTTGTAGTAGAGGGGCAGGTCCTGCTGATCTACTCTCCCAATAAAATCAAACACCTTGTCAACGTTTAGACTTTTGGCCAATTCTCGTAACCGGTCTATCTCTTGGTCCCGCCCGGCGCCGCCGCCCACTACCAACACCCTAATCTGCTCGAAGGTTTGCAGTTGGGCGGCAGTGTGCAGCAACAATTCAAGTCCCTTCAAGGGCTCGATGCGGCCAACGTACAGAAGCACTTTCTCGCCGTTGAGCCCCAGCTTTTGCCTCACTTCTTGTTGATCCAAGGGGCGGAACAGGGACAGATCCACGCCGCACGGTATCAACCCGATTTTGGCTGCGTCGGCCTGGTATAGCCGAACCATGGCGTCCCTTTCATGGGGGCTGAATGCGACGATGTGATCCGCCGACGCCATCAGCTCCTTCTCCACTTGCTGCCGGGTCGCCGGCTCCGACTCTCCTGCCCGGGACTGCATCTTGATAAGAGATAGTGTGTGAAAAGTGAGGATGTGTGGGGCTCGCCATTCAGTGGCCATCTGTTGCCCTACCCAACCCGAAAGCCAGTAGTGCGAGTGGACTGCCTGATAAGTTAGCCCGGTGTCTATCTGGAATTCCAGTAGGGCTTGGCTGAATTCGGGCAGGTGGGGGAATAGCCCGTCCAACGCAGTTTCGGTGGGGCCTCCTGGCAGGTGAATCACCCGCACTCCCGGAGCGATCTCAGTAATCTTGGATTCGATCTCTGTATGGTCCCGGGTGAAAATGTCTGCCTGCACACCGGCGTTGCCTAAAGCAAGAGCGAGCTGCCTGGCATACACGTTCATACCCCCCGATTTTCCCTCTCCCGGAGAAGCGAGAGGGCAGGCGTGGAAGGATATGAAAGCTACTCTATTTACGTTCAATTTCGCCTTACCACCATCTGGTATAGGTCATGCTGCTTGCCGCCCAAGTGTTGCTTGTAGGTTTCAGAACCCCGTAGAAAATCAAAATAGCCGATTCCCTGCTCAATAGCTTCTCGGAGGCAGAGAGCATTGAGCAATAGCCCAACACTATAATAACCATAATCAAGGTCGTAGCCGCTATTGTACAGCAACCTGGAAGAGGCGTAGTCGAAACAGAGGCTTGTGGCGACCGGCTTACCCTCCAGTTCAAGGAAATACAACCGGAGCAGACCCATTTGGGACATTCTCCGGGTCATATTATTGAAAAACCGTTCGTGTTCCTCGGTCATGTACTCTTCTTTTGCTTCGCTGCTCTGCTTCATCAGCCTAAGGAAATCTTCTAAGCGGGACATCACCTGCTCTTCGCCGGTGACCGCATACCATTTCCAATCAGGAACAGCCTCCAATCGCCGGAATTTGCGGCGCAATTCGTGGCGGTCCTTTTTTGACAGTATAGCCAGGTATTCATCCCATGATGACGGCAACTCAATGCCCAACGCCGTGTCTTCTTTTTCTATCTCTACCGAATAGCCGTGCTGGCGGGCCAGATCCGGCAGGTGGGTCAAAGTGGGAGAATTCTCCACCAGGGAATCCAGGCGCATGACGTCCCATTGCCGGTCTTCCAAGCTGGTCAGCAACGCCTGGTAGAAATCCGTTTCGTGGCCCGGACGCACCATGAAATCGTTGTAATCGACCGTTTCTTGGTTTCCGACGAAGGAGAGGGTGTCGCCCGATATAGTCAGTGAGGCTACACCGTCGACACTGTTAGCATCTGGCCCGTCAGTGGATGGAATGTAAAATCCGGCCATGTCCTTGCCGTCGCCGAAGGTGTCCCACCACACTTCCTGCCACTGGGGTGTGAGGAATACGGTGTTTACCGGGCTGGACGTCAGCACGCCTTCCCACTCAGCTTCTATCTCATGAAAGGATGTGAGGGGCTTGGGCGCCATCAATCTACCTCCCGGTGTAATAGGGCCAATAGCCCCTCTTCGCCAAGGCCTTTGTTTTCGAAGCGGCCCCTGATGGCGGTGGTAACGACGCGGTTACCCGGTTTCTGAATTCCCCGCATGGACATGCACATGTGTTCCGCCTGCAACTCCACGACAACGCCGTGGGGGTCTAGGGCGGAAAATATGGCGTCGGCCACCTGGCCGGTGAGGCGTTCTTGTACTTGCAACCGGCGAGAGGCTACTTCCAACACGCGAGCCAGTTTGCTTATCCCGGAGATCTTGCCATTGGGGATGTATGCAACCCGAGCAGTGCCAAAGAACGGCAGAAGGTGATGCTCGCACAGGGAATAAAAGGTGATGTTGCTCAAAACCACCGGGTCTTGATGGTCTGCTTCAAACACGGCATCGAGGGCTGATGCCGGGTTCAGTCCGGTGCCGGATAGGAGCCATTCATACATTTGGGCTACCCGGTGCGGTGTCTCTTGTAGCCCTTCGCGTTTGGTGTCCTCGCCAACTCCGTCTAGGAGGGTGGTTATTGCCTGCTGAATGCGTTGTGGCTGAATGTCCTGTCCCCTTGATGTTACGATGCCGTGACCAGAGACGCCGCTTCCACGGCCTCGAGTGTTGGCTCTATCTCGGTGGTTTGGCTGACAACGCTCCTAACCGCGAGGTCCGGATCTTTCAGGCCGTTGCCCGTAAAGATACATACTACTCGCTGCCCCTCCAGATTCAACCCCTGGCGGCACATCTTCACCAATCCGGCGAAGCTCGCCGCGGAGGCCGGCTCGCAGAAGATGCCCTCCTTGGACGCAATCATTCGATAGGCATCTAGAATCTCGTCGTCACTTACCATGTCGATGGTCCCGCCGGAACTGTCCCGGGCGTCCACGGCGCCCTGCCAACTGGCTGGATTGCCGATGCGAATCGCTGACGCGATGGTCTGCGGATTGGCGATGGGCGTCCCCCGGACGATGGGCGCCGCCCCTTCCGCTTGGAACCCCATCATTTTCGGCAACCCAAGGCTACGTCCCGCCGCTTGATATTCTAGGAATCCCCGCCAATAGGCGGTGATGTTGCCGGCGTTGCCAACGGGGATGAATAGGTAGTCTGGGGCGTCTCCCAGGGCTTCGATTATCTCGAAAGCGCCGGTCTTTTGACCCTCCAACCGATGGGGATTCACCGAGTTGACCAGCGTCACCGAATGTTTGCAGGTGTAGGCTCGGGCCAGGGCCAGCGCCGAGTCGAAATTGCCGTTAATCATCAGTATCCTAGCCCCGTAGGCCATGGCCTGGGCTAATTTGCCCATGGCCACCTCGCCTTTGGGGATCAACACCAAGACGGGCAGATCGCAATATGCGCCGTAGGCGGCGGCCGAGGCGCTGGTGTTGCCGGTTGACGCGCATATCACCGCCTTGCTGCCATCCTCCAGGGCCTTGGCAATGGCAACCACCATCCCCCGGTCTTTGAAAGAGCCGGTGGGATTGCAGCCTTCCAGCTTGAAGTAAAGTTCTTTGCAGCCCAACTCTTTACCCAGCCGGTTGGACTTTACCAGCGGGGTATTGCCTTCCCCCATGGTTATGAGAGGAGTGGCATCAGTCACCGGCAGAAATTCCCTATAGGTTTCTAAGATTCCGGCGCCCATCTAATCCGTTCCACTGCTTATCACAAACGTTCCGGTCTCAGATTTGGCTTGAGCATCACCAGCGCTCTTTGGAAACCCGCGCGGGTTGATCTCTTTAATTCGGAGTATCGGGTTGAATATTAGAATCGCGGAGCCTATTCCTCGATTCTGAGCAGATTATTTACTTCTTTTACGACGTTCAATTCTACTACTTTCCGCAGCGATTCTTGGACTGAGGCTTCCAATGCCGGATGGGTGATGATAACTAGTTCCGCCGACTGATTGTCTGGGTCGGCGTCCTTCTGGATCACCGAGGCTATGCTGATTTTCCCATCACCCAAGATCTGAGCGATCTGGGCCAAGACACCGGGTTGGTCGGACACATTTAGCCTCAGGTAGTATTTGCTCTGCAGTCCGTCGATGGAGGACACGCCGATAGTCTCTTCGGAAGACCCATTCTCCGGCGGCCAAGACATGGGCGGGGACGAACCATTTGGATGGGACACCAATCTCCGGCCGGCCTCGATCAGGTCTCCCAACACGGCGCTTGTTGTCGGCTCTCGCCCGGCCCCCATGCCGTGGAACAGCACATTGCCGCAGAGGGACCCCGTAACTTCCACCGCGTTGTAAACGCCATCTACCTTGGCCAGCATGTGCCCCAGAGGAATCAGGGCCGGATGCACTCTGGCCTGCACGGCGCCGTTGGAGATGGATGCGATGGCCAATGGCTTGATGGCGTATCCTAATTCCTGGGCGTATTGGAAGTCCTTGGCTTCTAACGAAGAGATACCTTGAAGGAAGATGTCATCCGGGTTGAAGCGGCGGTGAAAGGCTAAAGAAGCCAAGATCGCCAGCTTGTACCCGGCGTCAATGCCTTCTATGTCGTTGGTCGGGTCGGCCTCGGCGTAGCCAAGTTCCTGGGCTTCTTGCAGCGCTTGGGCGAAACTTGTGTGGGCCTGGGCCATGCGAGTGAGGATATAGTTGGTGGTGCCGTTGATGATGCCGTGGACGGACTGGATGTCGTTGGCGAGGAGTTGATTCATCAAGCAGCCGACGATGGGTATCCCACCGCCGACGCTGGCCTCAAATAGTAGACTAACACCGTTCTGTTTGGCCAGGGACATCAGCTCGGGGCCGGACTTGGCCAACACCTCTTTGTTGGCCGTGACGACATGCTTGCCGGCGGCAAGAGCGTCCTTCAGGAAGCGGGTGGCCGGGTCGGTCCCGCCGATTACCTCTGCCAAGATATGAATCCCAGGGTCGGCTAGAATCTCTTCCGGGTTGGCGGTTATCAGGCTGGCGGCAATGCCGGGGTCCCTGGGTTTAGCGGCGTCCCGGACAAGAATCTTCTTGAGATTGACACGCCGGCCGACTTTCTTGGAAATATCGTCAGATTGCTCCAACAAGGCCGTGGCGACACCGCCTCCGACGACACCGAGGCCCAACAACCCAACGTTGATATCATCGAATTCTTCTACCATCCGGCTACCGTTGCCCCCCCGGAAAGCCCTGACCTCCGGGCGCCCCTTGGCCGGGGGCTCCCTGCTGTCCGGAATCTCCCCTGGGGGCGCTCAACCGAACTTGGTCCGCGACCCATGCGTACCATTTGCTGTTGAAATTCATTCTGAGCCAACCTGCATTGGCTCCCCTTATTTGCTCATCGGTTTGCCATTTAGTAACCAGTTCAACGTTCAGCTTGTTTCGCATCTGGTTGGAGAACTCCCGGTCTGTGGGACCGGTGAGCAGGCGTACGATGTATATGCCGTTCTGGGTGAAGATCGGGCCGCTTATCTCGCCGACCTCAAGAGGCGGTATATCCCTCTCTTCGTCACCGAACAATGCGCCATCCAACTCTGGGAAGGCCCCTTTGGGCACCCAACCTACGTAGCCCGTTCGATCGGCAAAACCCGCAGGAACCCCAACCTCTCCGGCTACTTTGACGAAATCTTCTCCGCCTCCGGTTTTTTCACTGCCCAGTCTGGCCCTGACTGCTCCGACGTCGATTCTTCCTTCGATTTCGGTTCTGATCCATTCGACCTCTACCTGCTCGGTGGTTTCAGGGATCGTTCGACTCAACATCAGCCCCAATTGCTGCAACGCTATCTGCTCTTGGACAATCACACGGAAATCCGCGTCTACCAACCCGGTGCGGGCCAAAAATATCTGGTAATTGTTCTGGAACTCCTGATCCAATTGCCCAGGGTCGGATTCCTGTCCTCCGGGCACGGAGGGATAAAACTGGGATTTTATTACCCCGTCTATGTCTTCGTCGGTCAGTCTGAACCCTAGATCGGGCGCCGCCTGCCGCAGGACCTCGGCGTTTAGCAGGTCGCGTAGGTATTCGAATGGTACGGTACTGAGGTCGACCTTCCCGCTGAGACCCTGGAGGACACGGATGCGCTCTACCAGGTCGCCCATCTTGAACTCTTGATCGCGCACGCTGCCGGCCCAAACCCTGGGCGGCCGGTAAAACTCTTGATAAAACCCGAATACAACGATGCCGATAACCAGAACCAGAAGACCGGAGCCGATTCCCCAGGCCAACTTTTCATGGCGCTTTTCACGGGTTGAGCGCGAGCTTTCGACCCGGGCTTCTTCTTGTCGTGCTCGCCGTCCTCTTGCCCGGCGGCGGGCATCTGCTGGGGCAGTCTGGTCTTGACCGTCGCCACGGTTCCAAGGGAAGGCCATAAATGTTCCTCACGGATTCGGGTAGCAGAACAGCAGTAGAGCCGCCACCAGTGGAGACCCACTCCGCTATGATTACTTTAGCTTAAAGAGATGGCTCTACCTGATCTAACGTCTCATTGCCCCAACGGTGGGGACGTAAGGCACGAAGGGGACCAATGCGATGTGCCGGGCTCGCTGGATCGCCAGCCGCAGGGCTCGCTGGTGTTTGGCGCAGACTCCGGAACGGCGCCGGGGTTCTATCTTCGCCCGGTCGGAAATAAATCGGCGAATGCGGTCCACGTCCTTGTAGTCAATCGTTTTCACGTGGTCAACGCAGAACGAGCATACCTTTCGCCTAGGAGCGTATCTTCCGCGAGGGCGTCCACCGCCGGGACGCCCACCAGGACGTCCGCCGGGGCCGCCGGTTCTGGCCGGACCACGGCTCGGTCCTCCGGCTGGAGGAGCACCTGCAGGGGCGGCGGCGGGGGCTGGGCGTGGCGCTTCGGTGGTCATATTAGTCTATTTCCTTTAAAAGATTCTTGTATCAGATTCTTGTTGCCTAGAACGGCAGGTCGTCAACGTCTTCCATGGGTGGGCCTTCGTCGGCCATCCCGGCGGAGCCAGGAGCATATGCGCTGGCTTCTCCTCCGGTATCAGACCCTCGGCCTAGAAAGTGAACGTCGGTCAGGTTAATCTCGTTAACGAAGCGAGTCTGACCGTCTCGCCCTTCGTAGCTGCGGCTGCTGAGCCGTCCTTCCAAATAGACCTGGCGGCCTTTGGTCAAAAACTCGTTACAGGTTTCACCCAGCCTACCCCATGCATTGGCCGTGAACCACTCGGTTTCGTCCCGCCGCTCACCTGTACTTGTTGTATATTTGCGGCTGGAGGCTATTCTGAATGATGTGACGCTCTGGCCGTTAGGGGTGTATCGCATCTCCGGATCACTGCCCAAGTATCCGACAACTATGATCTTATTCATCTCCGCCCCCCTTACACTTACCTATTTTCAGCCTCGTCCTCCGGCGTATCGTCTACTTTATCTTCGGTCTCCGCCGGAGCATCTTCGACCGTCTCTTCAACTACGTCGGTGGCCTCTTCAACTACGTCGGTGGCCTCTTCAACTACGTCGGTGGCCTCTTCGGCCACGGCGGGAGCGTCTTCGACCGTCTCTTCAACTACGTCGGTGGCCTCTTCAACTACGTCGGTGGCCTCTTCGGCCACGGCGGGAGCGTCTTCGACCGTCTCTTCAACTACGTCGGTGGTCTCTTCCGGGGTTTC
>Ga0209554_1003054_pt1 | contig 11049 bp, 9 predicted proteins | sample MarorgKNORR_S2LV_5_FD_188221 | JGI IMG/M metagenome (GOLD analysis project Ga0209554, IMG submission 188221) | Marine microbial communities from the Southern Atlantic Ocean, analyzing organic carbon cycling - Bottom_A/KNORR_S2/LV (SPAdes) (version 2) | ecosystem: Environmental > Aquatic > Marine... | reverse complement strand
CAGGTCGTGTCCAGGGACTCTCGCACGGTCCGGGCGTTCAGCAGAGCATAGGGCTCGGAGCTGGCCCGTATTCCGGTCATGGCGGAGTCGGGGACTTGAAGCAGGCCTCGCTGAGCGAATCGGGTGTAAACCACAGCCCCGCCTCGGTAATAGGCTGATGCCCCAGGTATGGATACTAGGCACGCCGAAAGCAATCCGCCGCAGGATGATTCGCTCACGGCCAGCGTCTGATCTGTCTCTTTGAGCAGCGCTCCTACCGATGCGGCCATTGAAGATAGGTCGGGCATGGGTTCCTCCTGATAGAAGCGAAAGTGATTCGGAGTTGGTGCGACGCTATTCTACCCTATCCTATGCCGCATGGAAGGCTCGGCCGAGGAGCCATGGTCCTTGGACAATTGTTTTTCTTCGCCGGTTCCCAACAAGGGACCTTTTTATCGATCTAGGCTTAAAAGGTTGACGGCCTTATACTTAATATGCTATAATGCTCGGCAGTCTCAACAAATTGTTGAGGCCATTTTTTTGCCCACCGTATTTGAGCATCAAAATAACCGCCCTTGAAGGCGGCTATTTTTTTGTGCTGCTAGAAACCCGAAGGACTGATTCTTATAACGTCAATCGATAGCCCGGAGTTTGTCAAAGAGTCCTTCCACCGAACTAAGAACCCGCTCGGGCGGGCGCGGACAATTGACGAGCGATGAAAGCTTTGAACAGGTCAACGGCGCGGTCCGTTTCCGGCCCGGGGCTATAGCCAAATCCGTGGGGCATACCATCGAAAATATCTAGCTGTATCTCGCCACCGCAACGGCGATAAGCCTCGACAAACTCCCTTGTCGCCGGCACCGGAATGTTGTCGTCCTCGGTGCCCTGAATGATGATGGCAGGCGGCAACGTCACCGGTTCGCCCCGTTGCAGAATCATGTGAGGGTTGCCCTCCGTGGCGCCGTCGCTGCTGGTGAAGTAGGCTTCGGTCGCGGTGATCAGCCCGTGGTTGTTGGTGTCGTGAGCATATTGGATGCGGGCGTGGGGGTCCACCACCGGCCAACAAGCCACGATGAAATCGAGCGTGGCATCAAGTTCCGGAGCCTCGTCCAATGGGAATGCGGCGTAGCGAGGATCGTGGGGACGCATGGCGCTGAGGAAGACGCCGTGTCCACCGCTGGACGAACCTATCGCGCCTATCGCGCCGGGGTCGCCATTGAAATCCTTGGAATGGGCCTTCAGCCAGCGCGTACCGTAATTGATGTCGGCCACTTGGGCGGGATAGGGGTGGTCGGGAGCCAGCCTGAATTCGATAGCGGCCACCACGATGCCGCTCTCGGCCAGTGCCCGGTCCATCACTTCGGAGTTGGTCCTAGTGCCCCGGCTCCACCTTCCGCCATGTACATCCAACATAACCGGAAACGGGCCGGTCCCCTTAGGTTGATATACTCGCGCCATCCAGGACACATCCTGATCACGCCGATACTCGACTTCGGTAACATCCAGTCCGAAGATCTGCTTCGGATCATAAGACAGCGCCGGTGATTGAAGCATTTCATACTCCAACGTTTTTGAATTCATATTAGGTCCCAACCCACAGACGCCGGTCCGGGTATCAAGATCTATAAAGTCCGGCCGGTTACGGCGGCCCGCGTCTCGAAGTATATCACCGGCCTACCTTTAGTCCGGCGCTCTACCAACTTAGAGTGGCCCTGGAGGACCGATTCTGTGGCCCTACCGGCGCGGACAACAGGACCAGTTTGCTACATCAAATCCGCCTTAGCATCATTGATGTTTACGCAGACGAGATGAAATAATAGATACGGAAAATGCAGGTAGCGATCTCCCATACGAACATCGCTACCGGATAAACCAAACCTGGATAACCTCCCGGACGTACTATCGAATAGGAAACAACTTTCGAACAAAGGAATCGGTCTGAATGAATATCATCTTGGCAAGCAGGCTCGGGGCATATTGGAGGCTCGTGTTAGTGCTGTCGTTCAGCGTATTGGTGTTGGCTGGGTGCGGGCAAGACCCGGAGCCGGAACGGACCGCCACCGCCGTGCCCGTCCCGGCGACGACGCAAGCGGCGATCGAGCCGACGCCTGTGGTCACGCAAGTTCCCGCGCTGGATAAACCAGAAGGGTCCTCAGCGACATCATCAGGAGCGACATCGTCAGGTCCCGCGCCCACGCCGACACCATCTGTGCAGCCGACGCAGTCCCCGGCGACACCGGCTTCAATAGACGCCGTGGCCCCTTCGCCTACTTCGGCGCCTACTCCGGCGCCGAATCCCTCACCCACCCAACAACCCACGTTGGCGCCTGTACCTGTCAACACCCCCGCACCGCCATCGCTACCGACTTTAGACCTTGTTTTTCCTCAAGACGGCTCAATCTTGTAGGTAGCGGCGGTCCGGGTTCTAGGCACCACTCAGACCGGCGTGGCGGCAACCGTTAATGGCGCTACGGTGGAGATCCACGCCGACGGGAGCTTCCAGAGCGACCTAGCGCTAGATGTGGGGCTCAACACGATAAATGTGGTGGTCACAGACCAGTTGGGCCGGAGTAATTCCCAAAATTCCGCAGTCTTTGTCGTCCCTGCCGCCGCCGCATTGCCCTTCAACGTCTTCTACCCTCGGGATGGAATCGAGGTACGGCAGCGCGACCTGCCGGTGTCGGGGGTTACCAAGCCGGATGCCGTCGTGCTGGTGAACGGAATCTCCGTAGAAGTCAATGCTTTGGGAATATATTCGGCTGTCGTTGTACTAGAGGACGACACCAATTTGATCGAAGTAGTGGCTACAGACATATTTGGGAACTTACGGTCCCAGACGATCGCGGTCTTTTACACGCCTTGATTTTTCGCCCGTGAACATATTGGATGTGACTCAGATCACAGACGTACACAGCCCAACCGGTATCATGTTAGATATCAAACAATCTAACGGCCGTATCCCAAGTTCCGCGATGGCGCCGGTATGTACTAGATATAGCCAAGGAGGATCGAAATGCGTATAGCCAAAATCGTCTCGACACTGGCTGCATTTTTGTTGTTACTAATTTTACCTACCACGATTTAGCGGCGAAACCACCGCGGCCGTCCGTTTTTGGCGGGACAGCAACTCTGGACGGCGCACCAGCGCCCGACGGCACCCCCGTTAGCGCCGTGATTGAAGGCACCGAGGTGGCGGCCACGATCGTGGAGAACGGCGCTTACGCCTTTACGATTTCCCAGCCCCCGGGCGAATCTTACTCCGGCAAGACCATCACGTTTCTGGTCGGCGGCGCTGCGGCTCCCGAGTCCGGCACTTGGGAACCTGACGGCGGAGGTGTGCTGAACCTAGCCGTGTTGGGCGGACAAACGGCGAATACGGATCAGACTCCTCAGACTACAGTGGCGGTCCAGCCTGAACCGCAGGTCCAAGTTGGCAGAGTCGCCAAGAAAGGCCCCAGGCGAAGAGCATTTGTGGGAGTGGTCGATGCTAAAACCGACGCATCGGTCACGCTCATCCGAAGGGGCAAAAAGCGGCCGGTCACCATAGTGCTTGACGACCCAAAGATCAAAACCCCGGGAGGGCCGGTGGCAGGTACTTTCACCAAGGACGCCCGCGTAGTGATACAGGCGCGAAATGATGGCACCAAGCTGGATCCCGTCTGGGTTGCCATCCGGGTGCTGGTGAAGCCGGTAAAACCAACGGTCACGCCGTTTTCCGGTACAGTGGTCGGCGTCACCGGGGACGTGGTTACCATCATGCAGCCCGACGGCTCAACAACGGAGATTGAGCTCGAAGCAGGAGCTCTGCCGCCGGAAATAGGGGAACTGATGACCGGGTTTGCCGGTTCTTCTCCTACCGAAGGAGCGAACAAAAGGAAAAGGCACGCCAAGGCCAGGGGTTTGGTGAGGGCCTCTAAGATTCGGGCACGTCTGGAAGGGTTCCTGGACAATTTGACAACCGGCGAAGCCGTTGTACCAGCAGAGTCAGAGGGAGAAAAGGTAAGGTCCGCAAGGCAAAGGGCGGAGGCCAGACGTGAGAGGGCTAAGTCGGCCCGAGCACAAGCCGATGTGGCTCGGACGAGATCGGAGGCGGCTCAAGGCGCTGAGGCGGCGGACTTGAATGAAAGCGCCGAGGAAGCGGAAGAGAACGCTGTCGAGGCAGAAGTCGAACTGGCCGAGGCGGAAGCCGAGGTGGCCGAGGTACAGGCTGAGGCCGTTGAAGAAGCTGCAGGAGCTGAGGCGGATGCGGCCGAGCGCCGTGCCAAGCGGATCTCTGATGTCGCCTCAATCTTAGACGCGCTGACGTCGCGGCACACTGATATCCTCCAGTCGCTGGCGGAGAGGAGCATTCTGCCCGAGGAGGCCTTGCGGGGCATCGCCATCGCCTTAGAGAATGCCCAGCGAGGCCGGAGCCGGGCTACCTTGAAAGCAGCGGAAGCACGGGTTAAATTTAAAGACAAAAGGACGAAGACCCGGGCGAAGGCTAACGAGAGAAGGGAAAAAGCGCATGCCAAAGCTGTAAATAGAAGGGAGATAGCACAGGCCAAGGCCGCGGAGAAAAGGGAGATAGTCCTAGCCAGAGCCCAAAAGAAGCGTCAGAATGTCCAAGCCAGGCGAGAACGGGAATCGACGAAGGCTAAAGCCGGGCTAGAACGAGAAGCAGGGAAGGCTAAAGCCAATCTAGAGCGAGAAACGGGGAAGGCTAAAGCCGAGCTAGAACGAGAAACAGGGAGGGCGAAAGCCGAGCTAGAACGCGAAGCGGCAAGGGCTAAAGCCGTGCTAGAACGAGAAGCGGGGAAGGCTAAAGCCGAGCAGGAGCGGGAAGCAGCGAAGGCTAGAGCCGCGAAGGCTAAAGCCGAGCGGGACCGAGAAGCGGCGAAGGCTAAAGCCGATCAGGAACGGGAGGCGGCGAAGGCTCGCGACGAACGAGAACGGGAGGCAGCGCGAGGCCGGGGCAAATAGAAGTATCGGACGGCGCTCCCTCCAAGGTAAACAAGAGGCCAACCCCGCGGGGTTGGCCTCTTTATGTTTCACACCCATAGTTGACTCTCATCCCCCAGCCACTGTTCACGGTTTTATGAGTCTTTGCCGGTTCGTTGATGACCTACACTCCCGGCAAGCGGTTAGCCAGGACGTGGATCCAGACCATCAATCGAGCCTTGTAGGACGTCATATGTTTCGATGGACACCCGGCGGCATCGCCTGTATTCTTAGTCTCAGATCAGGCGAAAGACGATGGGTATGAACGGCGTACACGACATGGGCGGGACGCACGGTTTCGGCCCCGTCCAGCCTGAAGAAAACGAGCCGGTTTTCCACTCAACATGGGAAGCTGCATGACCGCGGCCATGGAAAGCCAGGGACCTACCCATCAGAGGATTTCCGTAGCCGACTCATCCAGTAGATCGTCTTGTGCGAGGGGCACCACCTGCAAATCGAACACTATCAACAGCGGCTATCCGCATCACGGTCTGAACCTTAAACCTTATTTTTACTAGGAGGCGCCGCTTATGGACGCCATCGGTATGTCCCATATCGCGATCTGTGTCCGTGACATGGACAAGTCCTTGGGCTTCTACCGGGACATTTTGGGCATGGAGGTAACCTTCGACGGTCCCACCGACCCGACCGAAGGAGGGCGCCCCCACAACTACAAGCACGCCCGCAAGACCCGCAGGCGCGTCAGCTTGAGTTCCGGAGAGGGTGTCCCCATTCCTTCTCTCACACTGACCAGCCATCCCGGCGAAGAACCCGACGGCGACCCGATCCTCCTAGACCAGGTAGGGATCACCCACTTCTCCATCACCGTTGCCGACGTGAACGCCCTCGCCGAGGAACTGATCTCCAAAGGGGTAGAGCCGGCCGGACCCAGGGAGTCATTCATCAACGCGGAAGGCAAGTTCCGGTACATCTACGTCCGTGACCCCGACGGCATCCTGATCCAATTCGATAGCGGCGGCGCGGGATAAGTCTGGGCACTAGGATTCCGGCACGATGGCCGAAGCGGCCCAGCTACGTTGTCAGAAGCACGGCTCCCCTCGAAACACCAACTCATTGTGCCCGTCCGGGTTGTGGGAGCCTTCTACTTGGGAGTCGTCCGATTTACCGTAGACCATCTGGTGGGATGCCGGTTGGCCGGGCGGGGCGCCCTCCGGTGACCTAACATCCACGTCCAGATAGTAAGCGTCCCGTGGCGTGACCACACCGAATCCGATCACCATTACATACCATGTCCCCGTCTCTGGATTGGAAACCGTGATTCGTTCCGGCGAATTTAGCGTCGCGCCGCTGAAGTCGGGGTGCAGGACAAACCCGGGAGCGCAGAGGAACAGGTCCAGGTCGTTGGTGGGGAACCGGGCCCAATTCTGCCGCCAACCCAGTTCGAACGAAGCCTGGGTGGTCCCGCTGGGTACATCAACCGGTATTAATATCGTGTCCCCTGGTAGTATGAGGTCGGTAACAGCTACGGGGATCTTGCCGTCGGTCCTTCTGATGGTTACGTGGGCTCCCACGTTGCCGTTGTTGGTCCAGTCGCCCTGCACCGTTACTTTCATCAGCCCGGGCTCCATGATTGCCTGGTCCACGAAGGCCCCAAAGATAGCCCCTCTCAACCCGACGTGGTTATCGCCGATGGTAAACCGGGCAGGTCCGACGACGTTGGCGCTGTAAACCAGGTAGGGCAGTCCGCCGCGCTTGGCGCCCTTCACATAGACCTCTATGGAGTTGGGAAGGACCGCAGGCACCGGGTTGGGGTCGATGCTAACCGAAGCGAAATCAATGGTCACCGAACTGGTGCTGGGCTCAATCTCAAAGATCAAGTCAACGGTTCGCCCTGGTTTCAATCCCCGTATGTCTATGCTAAAAGTACCATTCTGCAACGCCACGTTGGGAATCTGTTCGTCAGGAACCGATTGACGCAACTCGTCGCTAGTTTCACCCGACTTCAGCAACGCGAGAGCTTTGGCCACGTCCAGATAACCGGCTCCCTGAGACCGCCGCTTCCACTCACGGCCCAACGGCGCTGCGCCGTCGATCATGGCATTGCGAATCACCAAGGGACCAAACTCGGGCTCGTTGGCTTCGGCCCAACCCATCAGGAGCGCCGCCCCACCGGCCACGGCAGGGGTTGAGAAGGAGGTCCCAGAAGCGAACCCGGTGGCATTTTGCGGGAACAGGGACAGGTTGAAGACTCCGGTGGCGGTAATATCCGGACTGGCCCGTCCGTCAGCCAAGGGACCACGGCCGCTGAAATCGGAAGGCCTGATCTCGTCGTCCGGGTACATGGCGTGGCCCTGGCCTGGACCGAAGAAAACGTCCCAAAATATGCGAGTGTGCACCGGGTCGCTGGACGCCCCAGCCGTTAAAGCGCTGAAGGCCGTCCCCGGAGTAGACACGGAAACCGGCGCCGGTCCATCGTTGCCCGCCGCGGCCACCACCAGGATACCGGCCTCGGTGGCGGCGTCCACAAGCATATCCTCCAGGGTCCGGCCGTCGAATCGGGCGGAGCCGCCCAGGCTCATGTTGATAACGTCGATGTCCAGACCGCCGGGCAACCCCGCGGTGTGCTCTTTCTTTTTGGTTATAACGTGGTCCACGGCCGCTTCGATGATTGAAGACGAAACGCCCGAACCGGTATGGGGAAACACCTTTACCGCATAGATGCTGGACTTAGGGGCAAGACCCACCAATGGGAGCATTATCAACTGGCCGGTGGTGAAGAAGTTGTCATCGGGAAGATGCGCCTGAAATATCGCGGCCATATCGGCATCCGCCGGCGACCTCCGGTCCAGAACGATGAAGCAATCTGACGCGATGACGCCGGCCACGAAAGTGCCGTGGAAATTGTTGGTAGGAAGAGTAGACCCTTCGAATTCGGTGCCGGCGTCGGGTGACAGATCCGGCCCTTCAATCACCCGGCTGTCTGGATTTCCCACGTCTCCTCTACCCGCCAAACAGATGTGGCCTGCCTCGGTCCCAGTATCTATCACCGCGGTGATCGCCCCGGCTCCCGCGCCGGTCTCCGCCCAGGTATCCGCAGCCCCAGTCACCGAGGTTATATAGCTGGGGAACTCATCGGGGACCTCACCAATCTTGGCCGCAAGGGACGTACGGTCCAACAGTTGGTAAGGATTCAGCGCCAGCGGTCTAGGCTCCAGGTGCTCTCCTTGGAGCTTTGGTATTTCAACGATGCGGTCCTTCTCGATGCGCTCCACCATCGGCAGCGACGCCAGGAAGTCGAGACTACCCGCGGGTAACCGGGCAGCGACGGCATCGGCGTTTTGGTATTGGATGCTTACCGTCCCGCCCATGCCCTCGATGGCGTCGATGATCTTCTTATAAGGCTTGGCGGTATGGACTATCACTCCGATCCCCTGATACCCGTTGGAGCCGCCTGGAGATTGGGCGATGATCGTGGAGCTAGGGAGCGCCGCCAGGAGCACGGCAATCAGGGTCAAGATCCAAGCAAACCGGCCCTTGAGGGGAGTCGAAATTTCCCCTTCGCCCCCCTTTAATAAAGGGGGGTTGGGGGGATTTTTCACATTCCTCATAAACACGTTAGGCATCGTTCAGCCAGACAAGGCGTAGAACTACAGGTACGCACCACCATATGTACCATGAGTTTACGGATAAGCCAATACTATAGGATTCAAATCTGAAAACCTGGCTATTGGCTACATGGACACCAAGGAGGAACACTGCCGCCGTCACGAGGGATTACCCGAGCCTGGGTCACTTCAAGAAGTGTTCAGGCGAGCAAGACGAGATGAGAACGCGGGGGAACTAGCTGACCCGATTAAACCAAACCGAATCAGGGCTGCCGCGCCTGGGGAAAATGCGACAGGATATTTGTCAGGGCTATCCCCATAAGCTTGACCCTATCTCAGTCTGGCCAGCAAATTACTGCCGGGACACGGTCACCTGGGGTTAGGAGTCAGCGGTCCGGATTGCTGAGCCTGATCGCCCGGTTGATCAATATTCCGGCTTCTTCCTCTCGGCCCATTTCGAGCAATAGGGCTGCCATCTGTTCGAGGAATGGGACCATCATTGGGTCGTCTGCCGGGTAAGCCGATTCGAGGATTCTCTGCGCCCGTAAGTAATAATCCTCCGCCTCGCCGTACCGCTGCTGGTTCCGGCGAAGCTGGCCCAGCCCGAAGAGCGATTCAACAACGGCGGTATCGCCGGGCCCAAGTCTGGTCTCAACGACGTCCAGTGCTTGAAGATGAATGTACTCCGCATCATCATACATGCCGGCAGTACGGTAGAGTTCCCCTAATTTGTTCAGCGTGACCGCACTATCCGGGTGCCCGGGGCCGGCTACATTCTCTTGTAGATCAAAAGCCCGGTTCAAAAGGTCCTCTGCCGATCCGAATTCGCCCTTAAGAAGAAGGACCTCGGCAAGGTTATAAAGGTCTGGCAATATATCTGGATAATCCGCGCTAAAAAAGTCCTCGGCACCAGAGAGTGCTTTTTCATAGAGAGGCTGGGCCGCTTGGTACCTTGCCTGGCCCTTGTAAAAACGGGCGAGGTTGTTTCGGGTGGTTGACACGAAGGCATGCCCAGGTTCGAAGTTGCTCTCGGCGATGGAGAACGCCCGCAGGTAAAGTTCCTCAGCGCGCGCCAAACGGCCCTGATTAGAGAGAATCAACGCCAGGTTCGTCAGCGATGCCGCGAGGCTGGGGTGACCGGGCCCAAAGATCTCCTCCGCCACCACAACTGCTTCTTCCGCAAATTCGGTTGCTTCGGCGTAATTACCGGATTCCGCCAGGTCTGACGCTTGGGCTTGCAGGCGCTGCCATTGGGACACTTGGTCCCGTTCGCAAGCAAGCACCGTTAAACTGAAGATTACCAACCCTGCGATGCATATCGATTTCCGGAGCATGTCCTCACCATTGTATCGATAGTTTCCCACCGGATTATAAACGTAAAACAGCCACCCGGCTCAGGGAGCCGGGTGGCTGGGGTTTGCAAGTAGTATCAGTCAAGCCTAAGAGAGTTTGGGCTGGTTAACTCACATTGGCGCAGATAGCCCACGTGCTGAGGCCGGGGCTGCCACCGTGTGCAACGGCGATCCAAGAATTACTCGTCCCCGAGTTGGCTCCGGGGGACGTGCGGTTAAGAATTGAATTGGGTCCCAACGCTTCCGCGCCGCCACCCAATACCTTCTTTGGGAATGGGCAGAATACCGTTTGCTTCACAAAGTTGCCTGGGTGAAAGTTAATTTTCGAGACGATCTGTAGTCCGCTGACCCCCCCTGGTGCACCCTTGGCTCCGGGGTTCCCCTTGGAGCCGGTGGAGCCCTTGTCACCCTTTACGCCCTGGATGCCCTGGATGCCCTTGTTACCCTTTTCGCCTTGGTCGCCCTTGTCACCCTTTTCGCCCTGGATGCCTTGGTCACCCTGTGGTCCTATGGCGTTCCAGTCAAGCGAGTCCGAGTTACCTTTACATTTGTCGCCGGCATCCGCGATTTTTATTTCCCCGCTGTTGTTGTTGACGCAGGAGTGGATGACTTGGCCTTCCACCGGCCCGCCATGCGCCATGAGGCGAGGCACGGCCAGGAACAGGGACATCACGCCCAAGACCGCTGCGAAGACAATCATCGGCATGGAAACTGACGGGAGTCTCAGCTCAGTAAAAGCTTTCACGCTATTTATTTGATACTGAGATAGTCTCTTTCTATCTCCGCCTATGTGACCACGTTACCCTCACCGTTTTTCCTAACACGATTACGGGCTACGACAGCACACCGAATGAACTCCGTTTCACAGTGTTGGTTCAATATGGACTGTCGACACAGATAACGTTTACGTATAGCGTCCAAGGTGTATCGTTAGACGAGATGCGCATAGCGTTGATCCGCCATTGGTTGGGCAGAGCCTGCCGCGGCCACGGCTCGTTATCGATGATTCGCACCTGAGCAAATCCGGAATTTCCAACCGAATGACCCCCACCAACGGCCACCTTTCCCTGTGGGCAGGCGATGGTCACCGCGAATTCCGCATTATTGGCTGTAGTCGTCGCGCCACTACTCCGGAGATGTACATACCCACTCTGGCCGTCTTGACCGGGACT
>Ga0209554_1003049_pt1 | contig 11058 bp, 8 predicted proteins | sample MarorgKNORR_S2LV_5_FD_188221 | JGI IMG/M metagenome (GOLD analysis project Ga0209554, IMG submission 188221) | Marine microbial communities from the Southern Atlantic Ocean, analyzing organic carbon cycling - Bottom_A/KNORR_S2/LV (SPAdes) (version 2) | ecosystem: Environmental > Aquatic > Marine... | reverse complement strand
GAAATTGCACAGCCTCTAGTTTTGAATCAACAGGTAAAGGAAGAAATTGCACAACCTCTAGTTATGAATCAAGATATTTCAGAAAATAAAGAGTCCTCTCAAGATAAGAATTTATCAAATGAATTGTCACCAGCAGTACGTAAAATTGTGCGTGAAAAGAAAATAGATTTGAACAATATTCAAGGAACTGGAAAAGATGGAAGAGTTTTAAAAGGTGATCTAATTAAATTAATGAACCAATCTCCCCAGCCTTCTGCAAGAAAAATAAAGTATGGATCTGAGGAAGTGATTAAAATGACCAGACTTAGATTAACCATAGCCAAAAGGTTAAAGGAAGCTCAAGAAAATGCAGTTATATTGACAACATTTAACGAAGTTGACATGAGTAATATTATTCAGGTGAGAAAAGATTACCAAGAAGATTTCCAAAAAAATTTCTCAGTTAAATTAGGTTTCATGTCTTTTTTTGTAAAAGCATGCATAGTGGGATTAAAAAATTTTCCAGCAATTAATGCTGAAATAAACGGAGACAATATTATCTATAAAAATTATTATAATATAAGTTTTGCAGTTGGAACTGATAGGGGATTAGTTGTACCTGTATTAAGAAGTGCAGATGAAATGTCTTTTGCAAACATTGAAAAAAATATTAAAACTATTTCTGATAATGCTAGAGATGGTAAATTAAGCATTCAAACCCTTCAAGGTGGAACCTTTACAATTAGTAATGGAGGTGTTTATGGATCCATGCTTTCGACTCCTATTTTAAATCCTCCACAGTCTGGTGTTTTAGGTATGCATAATATTGTTGAAAGACCAATTGCAAAGGACGGTGAAATTGTATCAAGACCTATTATGTACTTAGCTTTGTCTTACGATCACAGAATTGTTGATGGAAAAGATTCAGTTTCTTTTCTAAAATGTATTAAAGAACATTTAGAAGAACCAAGAAGATTGTTTTTACATTTGTAAACATGTCCGAAGTTTTTGATGTAGTTATAATTGGTGGAGGTCCAGGAGGTTATGTCTGTGCTATCCGATCTGCACAACTTGGTTTTAAAACAGCCTGTATCGAATCTAAAAACACACTAGGTGGGACCTGTCTTAATGTGGGATGTATACCTTCAAAAAGTTTACTAAATTTATCTGAAAATTTTACTAAAGCGAAAAAAAATTTTTCTAGCTTAGGAATTATAACAGGAGAAGTAACTTTAAATCTTTCAAAAATGATGAAAGCAAAGGAAAGGTCTGTGACAGTTTTAACTAAAGGAGTAGAATTTTTATTTAAAAAAAATAAAGTTACTTATATTAAAGGTAAGGCATTATTAAAATCAAATAATGAAATAGTTGTTCAGGAAAAACATTCTCAAAAAATTTATAAAGCAAATCATATAGTAATTAGTACTGGTTCAATACCAACTTCTTTACCAGGTATAAAAATTGATGAGAAAATTATTGTTTCATCAACAGGAGCTTTATCCTTCGATAAGGTACCCAAAGCATTAGTTATAATTGGTGGAGGTTATATAGGTTTAGAAATGGGCTCTATTTGGAAAAGACTAGGATCTAATGTAACAGTAATTGAATTTTTAGATCATATTGTTCCAGGAATGGATAAAGATATTTCTATTGAATTTCTAAAAATTCTTAAAAAACAAGAAATTAATTTTAAATTAAATTCAAAGGTTACAGCAGTTACTGTAGTAAAGGATAAAGCGATTGTCGATTATACATCCAATGAAACTAGTATAAGAACAAGAATTCAAGTAGATAAAGTATTGGTTGCAGTTGGAAGAAAACCCAATACAGAAGAATTAAATTTAAAAAAAATGTCTATAAAAAGTGATCATCAAGGTAGAATTCAGGTGGATAATAAATTCCAAACATCTATTAAAAACATTTATGCCATTGGTGATGTAATTAAAGGCCCAATGCTAGCTCATAAAGCCGAAGAGGAAGGAATTGCTGTAGCAGAGATAATCGCAGGACAATCGGGACATGTTAATTATAATATAATTCCAGGTGTTATTTATACTTCTCCTGAGGTGGCTTCGGTTGGAAAAACTGAACAACAATTAATTAAAGAAAATATAAAATATAAAATTGGAAAATTTCCTTTTATGGCTAATTCAAGAGCAAAAGTAATTAACGAAATCGAAGGATTTGTAAAAATATTAGCGGAAGAAAAAACTGATAAATTGTTAGGGGTTCATATAATAGGACCTCACGCTGGCGATATGATTGCGGAAATGGTTCTAGCAATGGAATTTGGTGCAAGTTCTGAAGATATAGCTAGAATATGCCATGCTCATCCAACTTATTCAGAAGCAATTAAAGAAGCTGCTCTTGCTGTAGATAAAAGACCAATACACTATTAAAAAATTTTCATATTATACAAATATGAAAGTTCCGATTCTTATCCCTAACATTTTTGATCACCCATTTACTTATGATAGTAATTCTTTAAATTTAGATAAAGGAAATTACGTTGACGTACCTTTTGGTTCAACCAAAATAACAGGTATTGTTTGGGATAAATTTGAAAAAGCTGAAAAAAAATTTCTAATAAAAAAAATAGAAAAAAAACTAGATGTTCCAAAAATGCATGGGAACATGATTGATTTTTTAAATTGGTTTTCAATTTATAACATTGTTCCAATTGGAATGTGCATTAGATTAACTTTGTTGAATAAGGGAATAGTAGAAAATATTCCTGAGAGTTCTTTTAACCAGTATCAAATATTAAAAAAAAATTCTAAGTACACATTAAATTTAGAACAAGCAAAATGTTTATCCGAAATTAAAAAAAATGAAAAAAAATTTAATGTTCATGTTTTAGATGGAGTCGCAGGCTCGGGAAAGACACTGGTTTATTTTAGTCGGTTGTGGGATATTATAAACCAAGGCTATCAGGCATTAATTATGCTTCCTGAAATTGCTCTTACTTCTCAGTTTAAAAAAAGATTTGTTGATTTTTTTGGATTTGAACCAGCTATTTGGCATTCAGCAACTTCAAAAAAAAATAAAAAAATAATTTGGAGAGGAGTAGTTGAAAATAAGATTAAAGTAGTGGTTGGAGCAAGGTCATCTCTCTTTTTACCTTTTGCAAAATTAGGAATAATTATTGTAGATGAAGAACATGATGCTTCTTATAAGCAAGATGAAGGAATTATTTATAATGCTAGAGATATGGCTATATCAAGAGGATCTTTTGAAAAAACTCCTGTTCTTCTAATTACATCAATTCCTTCCGTAGAAACATTTAATAATATTATTAAAAAAAAATATTCAACTTCAAAATTAAATAAAAGATATCAAGACGCTTCTATGCCAAATCTTGAGATAATCAATTTAAATAACAAAAAAATTTCTAATAAAAATTGGATTGCAAATGAAACAATGGAAAAAGTTAACCGTCATTTACAAAGAGGTGATCAAGTTCTATTTTTTTTAAATAGAAGAGGTTTTGCACCATTTGTAATTTGCAAAAAATGTCATAACAAATTTCTTTGTCCCAATTGTTCGGTCAATCTTAATTATCATAAGAGTAAAAATTTTCTTTTATGTCACTATTGTGGATATAAAGATAACCTAAATAAAATTTGTAAAGATAATAAACCATGTGAATTTATAATGTGTGGACCTGGCGTTGAAAGGATAGCGGAGGAACTAGAACAAAAATACCCCGATAAAAAAATACAAATATTTTCGAGCGATACTTTAAATAAAAAAAAAACCTCAGAAGACTTAATTGAAAAAATTGAAAATAAAAAAATTGACATACTTGTAGGTACACAATTAATTTCTAAAGGTTTCCATTTTTCAAAATTAAATTGTGTTGTAGTTGTTGATGCTGATTTTTCTTCTCACGGATATGATTTAAGATCTGCAGAAAAAAATATTCAACTTTATCATCAATTATCTGGAAGGGCTGGACGAGAGGGAGAATCATCAACTATCTATTTTCAAACATATACACCTGATGATGAAATACTATTAAATATTTCTAAAAAAAATCCACATCAATTCTTGTTAAATGAAATTGAGTTAAGGAAAAAAAATAAGCTTCCACCATTTTACAGATTTATTTCTATCATTATTACTGGAAAAAATGAGAAACAAACGATTAATGAGGCATTAAAAGTCAAAAATCAAATTACAAAAGATATTAAAGAAGAAATATTGGGACCAGTTAATGCACCAATATTTAAATTAAATCAAAAATATAGATGTCGACTTTTGTTGAGATCTAAAAAAAATATTTTAATCCAAAAAAAATTAGCAAAAACATTAAAAAAAATAAAAATTTACTCTGGAATAAAACTTACAGTTGATGTGGATCCAATTACTTTTAATTAATGTATCAAAATTTGGTCAATTTTACTCATAGCTCTGACTTGAAGCATAATATTTGATATGCTAGTTACAACCTGTTTAAAAATTTGCCAATCACTAAATTTAACAACTAAAAGGGGATAAACTTGAATTCGAAGGGTGATTTTTCAGAAATGACAACCGGGAGATATGCTCTAGCATTGTTTGAACTTGGTCAGGAAAATTCTGAGCTAAATGAAATGGAAGTAGAGTCAAAAAGCTTACAAGATCTGTTAAAAAAAAGTTCTGAATTTATGAGCCTCGTAAAAGACCCAACTTATAAAAGAAATGAACAATTAGAAGCTATAAAATTGATAAGTAGCAGATTTAAATTTACCAACACTTTTAGCAAATTTTTATCTCTTCTATGTTTTAAAAGAAGATTGTTTTTTTTAGAGAAGATTTTAAATAATTTTTTACAGCTTGCGTCAAAGAGTAGAGGAGAAATTAAAGCTAAACTAAGTTCTTCAAAAGAACTTTCTCAAGTAGAAATAGAAAATATTCAAAAGCAATTGTCTGAAAACTTTACATCAAAAATAATATTAGATTATAAATATGACCCTACCTTAATTGGTGGATTGATTATTCAAGTAGGAAGTATAATGATTGATACATCAATTAAAAATAGACTTAAACAATTAGAAAAAAGTATGTTAGAGGCCTAAATGCAAATAAATCCATCTGAAGTAACGAAAATTTTAAAAGAACAAATAAAAAAATTTGGTGAGAAAGCAGAAATTACTGAAGTAGGACAAGTATTGTCCGTAGGAGATGGGATTGCTCGTGTTTATGGTTTAGACAATGTACAAGCTGGCGAAATGGTAGAATTTTCTGATGGATCAAAAGGTATGGTTTTGAACTTAGAAAACGACAACGTTGGTGTTGTAATTTTTGGTGATGATAGACATATCAAAGAAGGGGATGTTGTTAAAAGAACAGGTGCGATAGTAGATGCTCCAGTAGGAAAAGAATTGTTAGGAAGAGTTGTAGATGCCCTAGGAAATCCAATAGATGGCAAGGGTGCCTTAGATAAAAAATTAAAAAGAAACAAAGTTGAAGTAAAAGCTCCAGGAATTATACCTCGTCAATCTGTAAATGAACCAGTACAAACTGGCTTGAAAGCAATTGATAGCTTGATCCCAATTGGAAGAGGGCAAAGAGAATTAATTATTGGTGATAGGCAGACTGGAAAAACTGCAGTAGCAATTGATACAATCATTAATCAGAAAGAAATAAACCAAGGTGGTGATGAGAAAAAGAAATTATATTGTGTATATGTAGCTATTGGACAAAGACAGTCAACCGTTGCTCAGATAGTTAAATCGTTAGAAGACGTAGGAGCAATGGAGTATACAATAATAGTTTCGGCAACGGCTTCTAATGCAGCTCCACTACAATTTTTGGCACCTTATACTGGTTGTACTATGGGTGAATATTTCAGAGACAACGGTATGCATGCATTAATTATTTATGATGATTTGTCCAAGCATGCTGTGGCTTATAGACAAATGTCACTTTTATTAAGAAGACCACCGGGAAGAGAAGCTTATCCAGGTGATGTTTTTTATCTTCACAGTAGATTACTCGAAAGAGCTGCAAAACTTAGTGATGATAAAGGTGGTGGATCATTAACAGCGTTACCAATAATTGAAACACAAGCAGGTGATATTTCTGCTTATATTCCAACTAATGTAATTTCAATTACCGATGGTCAAATTTTTTTAGAAACCGAACTGTTTAATCAAGGGATAAGACCTGCCGTTAATGTAGGATTATCAGTTTCGAGAGTAGGTTCAGCAGCTCAAACAAAAGCTATGAAAAAAGTTGCTGGTTCAATAAAATTAGAATTAGCACAGTATAGAGAAATGGCAGCATTTGCTCAATTTGGTTCGGATCTGGATGCCTCCACACAAAGACTATTAAATAGAGGTTCAAAATTAACTGAACTTCTCAAACAAGATCAATATTCTCCTATGTCTGTTGCGCAACAGGTAATTGCGGTTTTTTCAGGTGTAAGAGGTTATTTAGACGATGTTGAATTAACTGATATCAAAAATCTCGAAAAACGAATTTATGAAAAAGTTAAATCCTCAAATCCTGAAATTATTGAAAATATTAATAACACAGGAAAATTGGACGAAGAAACAGAAAAAAAATTAGCATCACTTATAAAAGAATTTAAAAAAAAAAACAACAAGTAGCATTTTATGCCAAGCTTAGATGATTTAAAAAAAAGAATTTCAAGTGTCAAATCAACACAAAAAATCACTAAGGCTATGAAAATGGTGGCTGCGGCAAAACTAAAAAGAGCCCAAGAAAATGCTGAGAGAGGAAGGCCCTTTTCAGAAAAAATGAATAATATCATCCTTAACTTAAGTAATTCAATTTCAGATAAAGATAATGCTTCAAAGTTTTTGGTTGGTACCGGAAAAGATACCACACATTTATGTGTTGTTATTACTGCGGATAGAGGACTTTGTGGTGGGTTTAACACAAATATATGTAAAAAAGCCAAGAACTATTTTGATAAAATTTTAAAAGAAGGTAAATCGCTAAAAATTTTTACGGTCGGATTTAAAGGACATGATCAATTAAAAAGAGTCTACGGAAAATATATAATTGAGAAAATAAATTTTAAGGGATTTAAAAAAATTACTTATAAAGAAGCAGAAAATGTCGGAGAAATTATAATTAAATTATTTAGCGAATCACAATTTGATGTATGTAAAATATTTTATAATAAATTTAAGAATGTTATTTCGCAAATTCCCCAAGAACAACAAATAATACCGATTGAAAATCAGAAAAAAGAAGAATTAAAAAAATCAGATAATTTTTATGAATTTGAACCTGAAGAAAATGAAATTTTAAATAATTTACTTCCAAGAAATATATCTACTCAAATTTTTAAGGCGTTTCTTGAAAATGCTGCAAGTGAACAAGGATCTAGAATGACTGCTATGGATAATGCGACAAGAAACGCTGGAGATTTAGTTGATAAGTTAACAATTACCTATAATAGAAGTAGACAAGCAGCAATTACCAAAGAACTTATTGAAATAATATCAGGAGCAGAAAGTTTATAAAAAATGAGTAACAAATTTGGAAAAATTACACAGGTAATTGGGGCCGTGGTTGATGTTTATTTTGATGGTCAATTGCCAGAAATTTTGACAGCATTGGAATGTGATAATTCTGGAAATAGACTTGTATTGGAAGTTGCTCAACATTTGGGAGAAGCAACAGTTAGAACCATTGCAATGGATAGTACTGAGGGACTCAAGAGAGGAGATAAGGTGACCAATACTGGTTCTCCAATTAAAGTTCCAGTTGGGCCGGAAACACTAGGCAGAATAATGAATGTCATTGGAGAACCTATTGACCAAAAAGGGAAAGTGTCTACAAAAGAAAGTTGGCCTATACATAGACCAGCCCCAAAATTTACGGATCAATCTACCGAAACAGAGATATTAGTTACGGGAATAAAAGTTGTAGATCTTCTGGCTCCTTACGCTAAGGGTGGAAAAATAGGTCTTTTCGGAGGAGCTGGCGTAGGTAAAACAGTAATTATCATGGAACTAATAAATAATATCGCAAAGGCACATGGTGGTTTTTCAGTTTTTGCTGGTGTTGGTGAAAGAACAAGGGAAGGAAATGATTTATACCACGAAATGATTGAGTCAGGTGTAATTAAAAAAGAAGGAAAAGGTTCAAAAGCTGCATTGATCTTTGGACAAATGAACGAACCACCAGGGGCACGCGCAAGAGTTGGTTTAACAGGTTTAACAGTTGCAGAATATTTTAGAGACAAAGAAGGACAGGATGTATTATTTTTTATTGATAATATATTTAGATTTACTCAAGCAGGATCAGAGGTGTCAGCTCTCTTAGGAAGAATTCCATCAGCCGTAGGTTATCAACCAACCTTAGCTACTGATATGGGAAATTTACAAGAAAGAATTACAACTACAAATAAGGGTTCCATTACTTCGGTACAGGCAATTTATGTTCCAGCGGATGATTTAACCGATCCTGCTCCGGCTACTTCTTTCGCGCATTTAGATGCAACCACAGTATTATCTAGACAAATTGCAGAATTAGGTATTTATCCTGCGGTTGATCCGTTGGACTCTACTTCAAGAATTTTAGACCCAAGAATAGTTGGAGAAGAACATTATAGAGTTGCTAGAGAAGTACAGAAAATACTTCAAACATATAAATCGCTTCAGGATATTATTGCAATTTTGGGTATGGATGAACTTTCTGAAGAAGATAAACTAGTTGTTATAAGAGCAAGAAAAATACAAAGATTTTTATCACAACCATTTTTTGTTGCTGAAGTATTTACAGGTTCCCCAGGCAAACTTGTTGATTTAGAATCAACAATCAAAGGCTTTGATGCAATTTGTAAGGGTGAATATGATCATTTACCCGAAGCAGCTTTCTATATGGTTGGCGCAATTGAAGAAGTTGTACAAAAGGCTGAAAAAATGGCGAGTGATGCAGCAGCTTAATGGAAGATACTTATAAAATTGAAATTGTCAGTCCTGAAAAAGTAATTTTTGCAGATGAAAATGTACTGGAAGTGGTATTGCCATCTTACGAAGGAGAAATGGGTATATTAAAAGATCATATACCAATAATTTCATTTTTAAGACCTGGCATAGTTAAAATTTTAAAGTCCTCTGCAAATATAAACAGTTTTTTTGTACAAGATGGAATAATTGAATTTTATAATAACAATTTAACAATTTTGTCGAACAAAATAATCAACATAAAGAATTTAAACAAAGAGAAAATTGACCAGTTAATAACAGAAACAGAAAAGTTTTTGAATGATGAAAAACTAAATGATGACAACAGATATTTAGCTAATCATAAGATTGACGCATTACGATCTTTAAATTTAAATTAATTTAATAGAATATTTAATTCTTTTACAATAGATTTGTAGACATTAAGTTTGAAACTCACGACAACATTTATGAGTTGATTTATATCAATCCATTTCCATTCTTTAAATTCTGCATTTTTTGTTTTAATATTTATTTCTTCTTCATTTCCTACAAACCTCATAATAAACCATTTTTGTTTTTGTCCTCTATACTTACCTTTCCATATTTTTCCTAAAAGATTTTTTGGAAGCTCATAAGCTAGCCAATTATCAATTTCTTTGATAAGTTTAACACTTTCAACACCAGTTTCTTCTTTTAATTCTCTATTCGCTGCACACAAAAGATCCTCATTTATATTTACTCCACCTTGAGGCAACTGCCAAAAGTTTACTGGATTATCAATTCTTTTGCCTACAAAAACTTTATTGTCAGAATTTAATAGAGCAATTCCTACCCCCAATCTTAATGGGAGATTTTTAGATTTATTTGATGACATTAACCATTAAATAGTTTTATCGCAAAATTTAATTGATTATCACTTGCTGTATTTATTGAAAAATCTTCATTCTCTTCTTCAACTTCAAAATCTGGGATCACACCTACTTCAGAGATAGATTTTCCCGAAGGCAAATAGTATTTTGAAACTGTTAATCTAATGGCTCCTTTATTTTTTAAGGGTATTATTGATTGAACTGATCCCTTTCCATAACTCTTTTCACCAATTAAAATTGCCCTTTTATGATCCTTTAGTGCTCCAGCCACAATCTCAGAAGCAGAAGCTGATCCATAATTAATTAATACTATAAGAGGCTTGCCATCGATTTGATCACCTTTTTTTGCAAACCATTTTCTATTCTCTCTCTTATTTCGTCCTCTTGTTGATACAATTTCTCCATCATCTAAAAAAAAATCAGAAATTTTAACTGCTTGAGATAGCAATCCACCGGGATTATTTCTTAAATCTAAGATATATCTATTAATTCCATTTTCAGCTTTGATTTCATCTATTTTATTTTTTAGTTGTTGACCACTGTTTTCATTAAATGAAGTTAATCGAAAATAGCCAATATTATTGTCTATAACTTTTGCTGTAACAGATTTTACTTGTATTATTTCCCTAACTATTTTCAATACAATAGCTTTTTTTTTACCTCTTCTTCTAATAGTTATCTCAATTGGAGTTCCCACTGGTCCTCGCATCAAATTAACTGCTTCCATTAAAGTTTTGCCTTGTACCTGAATATCATCAATGAGAATTATATAATCACCAGCTTTAACACCTGCTCTAGAAGCTGGTGTATCATCAATTGGCGATATTACCTTAATAACTCCAGCCTCCATTCCAACCTCAATACCAAGACCTCCAAAAGAACCTTTTGTTTCGGTTTCCATGTTATTAAACATTTCTGGGCTCATATAAGCTGAATAGGAATCAAGAGACTGTAACACTCCATTAATAGCAGCATCCATCACTTCAGCCTGATCTACATCATCCACGTACTCTTTTTTAATTTTTTCTAAAACTTCACTAAAAAGATCAATTTTTTGGTAAAGCTCATCTAAATTTTCTGGGAAGGCATACCTGTTATGAAATAAGAAAAGAAAAAATATAATTATAAATATTTTTATTTTTTTCATATTATTAATCTTTCCTTTGGAAGGAGTTCAGACCACATTTTTTCTAAATTATAAAACTTTCTCTTTTCAGGATTAAAGATATGAATAATTATATCGATACCATCGATGAGTTTCCATTCATTACTATCTTTTCCCTCAAGGTGACAATTAG
>Ga0209554_1003048_pt1 | contig 11061 bp, 10 predicted proteins | sample MarorgKNORR_S2LV_5_FD_188221 | JGI IMG/M metagenome (GOLD analysis project Ga0209554, IMG submission 188221) | Marine microbial communities from the Southern Atlantic Ocean, analyzing organic carbon cycling - Bottom_A/KNORR_S2/LV (SPAdes) (version 2) | ecosystem: Environmental > Aquatic > Marine... | reverse complement strand
TGACCGGATCGGTCGGGCCATCCATAGCGACGATCGCGTAGCCGCGCTCCGGCCGGTCGGACACACGCGAGCTGACACGGCCTCTTCTGCTGTCGCTCGTCGTATCCATGTTTGACAGGATAAGCCGCATCGCAAAAGAGGGCACTACCTTGAAACGGCTGCTCGCCGGGTAGACACGAAGAACCCCTTCCGTGACCACGGAAGGGGTTCTTCAATCAGGAGGGTGTCTGGTTCCAGGTCTAGAGCGCCGACTCGTCTACCGGCGGAGTGGTGTCAGGAGCTTCAAATCCCGGCGGGAGCTGGAACCGGAAGCCGCCAAATCGACCGATCTCGCCATCTGCGCCCGGGGCTACCCGAAGCTCAAACCCGCGTCCCAGGCCTTGATCATGGCCTCGGCCTCTCCGGCCTTCGCGTTCGCCGCGGTCCGGCCGCTCGGGCCGAATCTCGCTCATCGCCTCGGGCCGGTCGGCCGACCATGCCAGCGCCTCATCGGCTTCTGTATGGGTGATCGTGCCGTCCTCGACCAGCTCGGCAAGACGGACTTCGAGTCCATTGCCTTCTGATCCGCCGTGACCCTTTGCGCCCTTCAACTCTTCGAGAACCTCGGGCCGGTCGTCCAGCCAGTCTCGAATTTCGTCTGCTTCTTCCTGGGTGATCGTGCCATCGACAACCGCCTGGTCCAGCCGGGCGTCCATCTCAGCGGTCCGGTGCTCTTCACCAGCCTGCTGGAAAGCGTCACCGAGTTCCGTAACGTCAATCCCGAGGATCTCTGCGACCCGGCTCTGAACCTCGTCGCGTCCTTCGCCGTTGTCGCCGGGACCGTATGCGCTGGCCAGGCCGACGCCTGCAAGTGAGACGACGCCGACTCCGACGCCCGCAACTGCAATCTTCAATGTCTGTTTCATGTCAATAATCCCCTGTATGTAACTCGGCCCTTGATCCGTGACCCGGACCGTCTGCCCTGTTTTGTGGTCCGACAAATGGTTGTGCCGGCCCGATGAGAGACAAGTTAGAGAGGAAAGTTTTAGATATTTACAAGAAAACTTGAAGATTGTAAGAAGTATTATTCGATTATTACCTGGGTGATGAATTGTATTAACACATGGCGAATTACCGGTGCATTACGGGCGCGTTAGGAATGGGGTGAAGATACCGTGCGCCCCCTCTCCCGATAGGGGAGGCCCAGATACATCAAGCGTGAGGGAGGACAAAGGCAATGCCATAACGGTCGTACCCGGCGGTTTGTCCCGGGGACCAGATTCCTTCCTTCCGGAGAAGGATCAGGGCGTGAACGGCATCTCGCACAAACGTCGTAGGAGCCGATACCAATCCGCCCTTACGCTCTATGTGCTCACACACGACCGGGCGGGGCAAGCGCCGACCATACGCAGCGCAACCGGTAGATACGTGGCCCGCAGACCAGTGCCCTGAGGTTCTCGAAGGGGGCTAATTTAGCGACACGCCCTGCGACTAATCGATCGGTGGCCGTCTCTCCAGTAACCCAGCCGCTCTCTCAAATGCCGCTCCGGCTCGCAGCACTGACACTTCGTCGAACACCCGACCGTTGATCATCATCCCTATCGGCATTCCGTCTTTTGTGAAGCCGCAATTCAGACTCAGGGATGGCTGGCCTGTTGTGTCGAACACGCCCGTGAACTGGGTCAGGGTTGCACCCCCCGGGGCGTCCGGCGAACCTGGCGGCGGCGTGCACTCGGCGATGGTCGGCGTTTGTATCGGGACCGACGGCGTGATGAGCACATCAAGGTCGATCATCGCCTCATCCATCTGCTCGATGAACTTCCGGCGGGCGCGCTGAGCGTCGATGTAGCCGCTGGCCGGCATGACGATCGCGCTCTCGAGCCGTGCCCGTATCGCCGGGGATAGCTCGTGCCCGCGCTCCTGTACAAGCTCCCGGTGCAGCGCCCCGGCCTCTGAGCCAAGCAGCGCGATGTTGATCGTCCGGCCGAGCGCCACCCAGGGCATAGAAACCTCGCTCACAGACGCGCCCTCGCGCTCCATCAGGTCGATGCCTGCCCGGACGGCGGCCTCTATCTCCGGGTCCACGTCCTCAAAGAAAAACTCCTTCGGCACGCCCACCCGCAGACCTTTGAAACCCTGATCAATCCCCGAAGTGAAATCAGGGACCGTCTGCTCGGACGAGGCCGGATCCGCCGGGTCGTATCCCGCTAGAACATTCATCATGTGGGCACAGTCGGCGACGGTGCGGGTCATCGGCCCGACGTGGTCGCACGACCAGCTCAAGTCCAGCACGCCCGCCCGACTGATCCTGCCGTAAGTCGGCTTGAGTCCAGCGATACCGGTGACCGAGGCTGGCATGCGGATCGATCCGCCGGTGTCGGAGCCGAGCGCGCCAACCGCCAGGCCGCCCGCGATGGCGGAAGCAGAGCCCATGCTGGAGCCGCAGCAGATGCGCTCAAGGTTCCAGGGATTGTGCGACGCCCCGTAGTGCGGATTGACCCCAGTGGCGCCCATCGCAAACTCGACCAGCGCCGCCTTGCCGATGATGATCGCCCCCGCCTCTTTAAGCAGTCGGGTGACCGTGGCGTCTGAGGTCGCCATGTTGTCCTTGAGGATCGTCGACCCGCCGGTGGTGACCGTGCCTTCCACGTCGATCAAATCCTTGAGCGCGATGGTGATGCCGTGCAACGGGCCCTTGTAGCCGCCGCTCGCTATCTCAGCCTCTGCCTCGCGTGCCTGCGTGAGCGCGCTCTCCGAAAACACCTCAAGAAAGGCATTCAGCTGCGGCTCGAGTCGTTCAATACGGTCCAGCGTCGCCTGCGTCAGTTCGACCGGCGAGAGTTCACCGGAACGGATGCGAGGGGCGAGTTCACCGATGGAGGCGTAATTGAGATCGTTATCTGGCAAGGTGCGCTCCAGAAGTCATTTATTGATGGGTAGGTAGTAACCCCTTCTCCCAACTGGAGAAGATTTTGAACCTGTGCTTCCGGGGAAGGATGAGGGGAAGTCTGTATTAGGGACGCAGCGGTAATCGTGATGCCACCGTCGCTATCCGCATCCTGAGGCTCTCGAAGCTTGTACAGAGCCCGACGAGTGTGGGCCGTGATCCCACAATGACGCTGTCTCACGCAATCGGCGGCCGCCTGTCCAACAGCCCCGCCGCCGCTTCAAATCCGGCGCCCGCGCGCAGCACGGTAACCTCATCAAAAGGCTTCCCGCTGATCATCATGCCTATAGGCATCCCGTCCTCGGTAAATCCGCAGTTCAGGCTCAAAGACGGCTCTCCGGTCGTGTCGAAAACGCCGGTGAAGACTCCGAGCTGATTTGTTGCCGGCGCTATGAGGTCGCCGTCTGATCCCACGATGCACTCCTCGATAGTCGGCGTCTGGATCGGCACGCTTGGCGTCACAAGAACGTCTACGTCCCTGGTCGCCTCCGTCATCTTCTCGATGAACCAGCGGCGTGCCCGTTGCGCCCGGATGTACTCCGTAGCCGGGATGTAGGAAGCGGCCTCAAGCCGAGCCCTGACCTCGACGCTGTACTGCTCCGGGTATTTTGCGAGCCACTCTTCATGGACAGAAACGGCCTCCGGGCGATTGACGCCCACGTTGATCTTCCGGCCTTGAGAAACCCAGGGCATCGATATCTCGGAGACGATCGCGCCCTCACGCTCCATCAGAGCGATTCCGGCCCGGACCGCGGTTTCAATTTCCAGGTCGATGTCATCGTAGAAGAAGTCGAGCGGCACGCCGACGCGCAGTCCCTGTAGTCCCTGCTTCAGGCCGGAGGTGAAGTCCGGGACCGGCTGATCCGCAGACGCCGGGTCCCGCGGGTCCAATCCGGAGATTGCGTTCATCATGTGGGCGCAGTCGGCGACTGTTCGAGTCATCGGCCCGACGTGGTCGCACGACCAGCTGAGATCGAGTACCCCGGCTCGGCTTACACGCCCGTAGGTGGGCTTGAGCCCCGCGATTCCGGTTACGGCGGCCGGCATTCGTATAGAGCCGCCGGTGTCGGAGCCGATCGCCATTACGGCAAGCCCGCCGGCGACTGCCGACGCCGAGCCCATACTGGAGCCGCAGCAGATTCGTTCCAGGTTCCACGGGTTGTGCGACGCGCCGTAATGCGGGTTCATGCCGGTTGCGCCCATCGCGAACTCGACCAGCGCCGCCTTGCCGATGATGATTGCTCCGGCTTCCTTAAGGAGGCGGGTGATCGTGGCGTCGGACGTCGCCATGTTATCTTTGAGGATCGTCGAACCGCCGGTGGTGACGGATCCCTCCACATCTATGAGGTCCTTGAGCGCGACCGTAATCCCGTGCATCGGGCCCCTGTAGCTGCCGCTCGCTATTTCTGCCTCTGCCTTACGTGCCTGTGCCAGAGCGCTCTCCGAGAACACCTCCAAAAAGGCGTTTAATTGCGGCTCAAGCGCTTCGATACGGTCCAGCGACGCCTGTGTAAGCTCGACAGGGGACAGGTCGCCCGATTCGATGCGAGGGGCGAGTTCGTCAATAGATGCGTATGCGAGATCGTTATCAGGCAACAGGTACGCTCCGGGGATCATTTTCAACGGTGTGTGGAGTGCCCACTCCCCCAACGGGAGAAGCTGGAATAAGCGTCACATCCGATTTCGTGATACTTGCTCCCGTCGTTAATCGTCAGCCGGACGCGGCGCGAAAACGGCGTACGGTTCGAACGCTTTAACGTCGATCCCCCGAATCGCGGCGAGAGTGGCATCGACCTCGTCAAACCTGCTCATAAGCTCTGCGACTCGTTCATCGGACAGATTCAGGCCGGCGCGAGCGGCGTCTCTTCTTCGGTCCTCAAGGCTGGATTCTCGGGACGGTTCGGGCATTCGTTTACTCCACGGATTTGTTGGGCCTCGGAATGTTTGGGAACGGCATTATAGGCACGACATCACGGGTCGCGCAGGTCAGGATTCACCAAGCAGGTGGCGGGCGTGTTCGAGAACCACCTCCGGGGTGTGGTTCACCGGAGCGCCGCCAAATCCTCAGACCTGCTGAAGCGGCACCCGGGCGCCTGCCGGCAATTCGACCCGGATCTCGTCACCCGGACGAATCTCTCCACCCGTCACCGCGATCGACATCACGCCCGCCTTGAACACCGGCTTGCCGTCGTCGTCCCTGTCGATCACAGCCGCCATGAGCTTTGGCTGGATGCCATCGAGCTGGGCGCAAGGGTTTCGGAGTCCGGTGAGGATCACCATGGCGTTCGCGCCCAGAAACAGCCGTGTTCCGAGCGGCAGTGCCAGCAGGTCAACGCCCCGTGTCGTGACGTTCTCCCCCAACTGGCCGGGCTCTACTTCAAAGCCCTGTTCGCGCAGTTCGTCCAGCAACTCGCCGTGTATCAGATGGACCTGTCGTAGATTTGGCTGGTCGGGGTTTCGGGCGATACGTGATCGATGTTTCACCGTCTCGCCCTGGTGTGCGTCGCCCTCGACACCGAGTCCCTTTATTACGCGAATGCTCATCTGGTTTGGTTTGGTCATCGTGTGGGTGGCACTTACACTCACGGCCAGGACAGAACCGGATTTAATTTCGTCGGGTGTGGTCATTCAGAGAATTTCCTTGAAGCGCTCGATAACTCGCCGATTGTGCCCGGCAAACCTCTCATCACCGTGCGAGATCGCCCAGCCAACGCCACCGACAGCGTTGATCAACGTGATCTGGTTAGCCTGACGCCATTCTGCCTCAGTGGGCGTTCGCCCGTAGCCCTCGAAAAACGCATCCCGGAGTTGGGGGGCGTTAAGCCAGTGATCGTGTGTCATCCGCTGAATGTCCTCCACCCAGTAGCCGGGACGGGATCGCTCCCAGTCGATCACATTAAAGGTTGGATCGCCGGGCTGGAAAATCCAGTTGCGTGGCGAGTAGTCGCCATGCATAGGGACGACCTTCTGGCCGGCCCACACGTCTGCCCGAGTCAGGATGGCCTCGACCCAGTCGCTGGTGCTTGCGTCGAGGTGCCCGCGTGACATCTCGAAGTACCGCTCGATCCCATCCGGCGCGTACAGCTGTTCACGCGGTTCGTCCGAGAGATCGATATCGGCGTCGTGCAGCGATCGCGCCAGCCGTCCGGCGTTCTTATAAGCGGCCAGTAGCTCGTCGTCACCCGGCGAAGAGTCCTCGATGATCTCACCGGGATGCTCGGTCAGGATCACCGCGCCAAGTTCATCAGAAGTCGCCAGCACCTCCGGCGTTGCCCACCATGCCCCGTCGGTCAGGTGTGGCACCCAGTACTTGAGCGCTCGCACCTCGGCCACATAGTGATGACGGAACTCGTGGCGCTTCATGTAAAACCCTGTTCCGTCTTCAGCCAAAATGTGCCACGTCAGGGACTTCCTGCCGAACGCCCGCGATCGGTCTTCGACCTCTAGTCCACTACCAAGTGTGGCCTCGGCAAAGACCTTGAGGGCGTCCAGCTCTGAAGAGTCCTCAGTCATTGTCGATTCCCGGCGTTCCAATAGCGGTTGACCTCCTGCTCACGTCAGGCACTCGTGACGCCGCGTTCTATCAGATTAAGAGTACGCACGCGCATCCATTCGTAATCCGAGAGATTGGAGTTCACTGCGTACCAGATCTGTGCGTCGAGGCTGACGTAGTTCTCGTAGCAGAGCAGGCGCTCTTCGTAGTGCTCGATTGTCCGCTCCTAGCCTTCGTAGTACGCCTTGAACAGGGCCCGGTAGTCCTGCTCCGGCGATCCAAGGTCCATCCATGCGACGTCATAAATGAAGTCTCCGTACATGGCGTTCGCCCAGTCGAGGACCGCCGTTACCTCTCCGTCTTTCACCATCACATTTCCGAAGGCGTAATCGGCATGGACGAGAAATCGCTCCTCGGGACAGAACGGCAGGAGCTCGATCATTCTTTCGTAGATCAGGTCGAAAAATGTCCGGTCCAGGAATGTATCTTCAAAAAGGTGATGCCAGGCTCCTATAAAGCTACCGTTGCCTCCTTCCAGCGCAACGTCCATTAGAAAATCCGTCCATTGTTGGAACGTTCCTTCGCCCTCAGAGTCGAACATCCCGTAACCAGTTGTGTCGCTTACGTCTTCCTGATGGATGGCGTCCAGGGTTTCGATTAGCGACGTCACGACCGATCAGTTATCTTCGCCGTGAATCGCTCGCAGGGGAGCTCCGGGAACTCGGCGTGCGATCCCGTAATACAGATCGCCCGATATGCCGCTGTGGATGATGGGAGGCACCGGGACGATTGATGAGGCCAGCCGATCGGCGATACAGCGGTCCTTCTTGATGGATTCGGCGGCGCGTTTCGTCGTGAAGCGGGCGACGTAATTCATGCCGTTAACCGTGAACGAAAACACACGAGCCATCTGTCCGACATCGATCGGGGAAAGGTCCCGGACCGGAGCGTCGAAATGTGCGGCCAGGGCATCTCGAACCTGATGTATTTCGACCAGGTGTTTGAACATCCGAGAAGGATACCCGGCGCGAACCCGATAGCCACCGACATCAGGTAATCGGCCTCCCGGGTAATCTCGCCCCTTTCCGCGGCACTTTTAGCTACCCGCCCAACGGGCGAGCCGTGCTAGGATTTCTTGTCTAATGCGAATCACCGACCAGCTTCGTGACGCCATCGCAGAAGCACTTACCGCCGCCCAGGCGCAGGGCGTACTTCCCGCAGCCGGCGCGTCTGAAATCGTGATCGAGCAGCCCCGTGATCAGGGGCACGGCGATTTTGCGACCAGCCTGCCGCTCAAACTCGCGCGCACCATGAAAATGGCGCCGCCCGTCATCGCCGCAGCGATCGTTGAAGCGTTCCCGGACAACGCCGACGTCAAAAACGTAGAGGTCGCCGGCCCCGGGTTCATCAATATCACCCTGGCAGATGCGTGGTTCCAGGCCCAGGTCGAGGCGATCCGCGCCGCGGGTTCCGACTTCGGCAACACGGACTCGAAGAAAGGTCAGAAGATTCAGCTGGAGTTCGTCAGCGTCAACCCGACAGGCCCGCTCCACGTCGGCCATGCCCGGGGCGCGGTAATCGGCAGCGGACTCGCCAACTTGCTTGAAGCCGCCGGCGCAGATGTCACACGTGAGTACTACGTAAACGACGCGGGAAACCAGATGCGGGTCTACACGGAGACGCTGTACTCCCGCTACATGCAGGCGGCGGGCCACGACTTGCCGTTGCCCGAGACCTCGTACCCAGGCGAGTACGTCGCCGAACAGGCTCAGCAGATCTTTGAAGAAGACGGCGGCGCGCTTGTCGACCTTCCAAAAGAAGAGGCGATCGCTGCGCTTTACAAGCCCGGCCTTGAGCGAAACCTGGCGCTGATCAAGACCGACCTGGAAGAACTCAACATCACATACGACGTGTGGTTTAGCGAGCAGTCGCTGTTCGACAGCGGCCGCTTTGACGCCACCATGAAAGAGCTGGAAGACGACGGCTTCATAGTTGACCGCGACGGCGCTCGCTGGTTTGCATCCACCCTGCTCGGTGAAGACAAAGACAACGTCGTCATCCGCAGCTCGGGCGGCCACACGTATTTCGCAAGCGACATCGTCTATCACGCCGAGAAGTTCAAAGAGCGCCATTTTGACCAGGTGATCGATGTCTGGGGCGCAGACCACCATGGCCACGTCGCCCGGATGAAGGCGGCCGCCAGAGCGCTCGGCATCGACCCCGACAGGCTGACGATCATCCTCAACCAGCTCGTTTCGTTCAAAGAAGGCGGCGAGTCGCTGCGTTTCAGCAAGCGCAAGAACGTCATCGTCACGGTGCGTGATCTGGTGAATGACGTCGGAGCGGACGCAGTCCGGTACACATTCTTGAGCCGTGGCGCCGAGAGTCAGATGGAGTTCGACCTGGACCTGGCGCGGAAGCAGTCTTCAGAGAACCCCGTCTACTACATCCAGTACGCGCACGCCCGGTTGTCGGGAATCCTGCGCAACGCTATTGATAAGGGCATCGACTGGGAAGACGGCGACGTGTCATTGCTGACCCACGACCTTGAGATTGCGCTGATCCGACAGATCACGGCGCTACCGGATGTGGTGGATCGCGCCGCAGATCGACTCGAACCTCAGCAGGTCCCGCACTACGCGACCGAGGTCGCAAGGGCGCTGCAGAGGTTCTACGACGCCTGCCGGGTGATCTCGGACAACGAGGACGATTTACCGGTGTCGAAGGCGCGGCTGAGGTTGGTCGAGGCGGCGCAAATCGCTATCGCACGTTGCCTGTCGCTTATGGGAATGAGTGCGCCTGAGCGGATGTAATGCTGAGATCTCAGTGCTGAGAAGTGGGTCCATGATGGGCGCATCGGCTCCGCCCTTAACCTCTTCCGTTATAGCGATCAGATCACCCCGTAAGAGCGCGAAATCCATCTTTCCGGACCAGTTACCCTCAGCGTTTTTGGCCACCATTGTTGGATTCCAACACGAAAGTTTGACCGTCTCGGTCGGCGACACGATCACATGGACAAACGTGCAAAACACGGCGCATACCGTCACACACATTGTGTCAACGGACGGCGACGGCTCACCGCAGTTCCAGAGTGGCAACTTCGGTGAAGACGGGACCTTCAGCCACACCTTTGATACGACCGGGAACTTCCCTTACTTCTGTGAGATCCACCCGTGGATGGTGGGTGTGGTCACCGTCGGACCGGGGCCGGCATCATCGGGAATTGCTGAAACCGGCGGGGATCCGGGCTACTAGGAGAGAAGTAAAAGGGGCGGTCTGCACGGGACCGCTCCTTTTCGCGTGTATTGTCGTTCGCTACCTACTCGAATCCGCCGCTGGCCTTGTAGCGCGGGATGGCCTCTACGTAGTGGTCAGTGGCGCTTTTGATCATCGCCTTGTGACTGTCCTTCAGTTCGCCCCTGATACGTCCTGGGGTTCCAAGCACGAGCGATCCGTCCGGCACAACCATTTTCTCGACAACCGTCGAGTTTGCGCCGATGAGGCAGTCGTTGCCGATCTCGCACCCGCCGTTCAGCACCGCGCCGTTCCCGAGAAGGCAGTTGTCGCCGACCTTTGTTGCGTGGCATACGACGTTGTGCCCTATGGTCGTGTGGCTGCCGATCTCGGCCGGGTAGTCTGCGTGCAGGACTGAGTTGTCCTGGATGTTGGTGTAGCTACCGATCTTGATCTTGCCGCTATCGGCACGAATAACCACGCCCGGCCAGATGCTCGCCATCTCTCCAACCTCGACATCGCCGATCAGGTAAGCGGTCTCGCTCACGAAAGCCGTGGGGTGGATCTGCGGAGTCTTGCCGTCCAGCGTCTTGAGCATCCATACCTCGCCGGGGATTTTTATTGGTGTGTGGGCCACGGGATGTCCGGGCCAGCGAACAGGATAACGGTGCCGGGGCGTTTTCAGGGGCCTATGTCATCCTGAACCAGTCTTGCCTGCAATCCTCAACGTGCTTCGCCATCATCCTGAACGCGCCTTGCTGTCATCCTGAACTTGATTCAGGATCGGCTACTCCCGCGGTAACTCCTGTCGAACGGCCTTGCGCATTGTGAAACGAAGCCCGCCGGTCCCAGACCACCCTGGATGTGGATAAACCGGATCCTGAATCCAGTTCAGGATGACAGCGCGAACTACGAAGAGCTTGCCCGCGAACGGGGAATGCCCAACACTGCATTTGTGAATCAACATATACAGCCCGATCTCAGCGCCCTGACCGGACGCTCCGGCAAGTCCGTCTCCGAAGTGATCCAGTCCACCGCACGTGCCGCAGGCGAATTCGTTCTTGGTCGTTATCACGACCAGGGCCGCATCGATATCAAGGGCCGCGGCAACATCGTGTCTGAGGTCGATCACGCATCTGAGGAGTTGATCCAGTCCCGACTGCTGGAAGAATTCCCGGACTTTGCGTTTCTTGGTGAGGAGTCGGGCCTGAAGCCCGGCGACGACGAGTGGCAGTGGATCGCCGATCCCATCGACGGAACACGTAACTTTGTCTCACATATGCCGAACTGGTGCGTCATGGTGTCGCTTGCGCATAAAGGCACACCGGTAGCGGGAGCTACGTACGACCCGTTGCGCGACGAGATGTTCTACGGACAGATCGGTTCAAAAACTACGCTCAACGGCGAT
>Ga0209554_1003046_pt1 | contig 11066 bp, 13 predicted proteins | sample MarorgKNORR_S2LV_5_FD_188221 | JGI IMG/M metagenome (GOLD analysis project Ga0209554, IMG submission 188221) | Marine microbial communities from the Southern Atlantic Ocean, analyzing organic carbon cycling - Bottom_A/KNORR_S2/LV (SPAdes) (version 2) | ecosystem: Environmental > Aquatic > Marine... | reverse complement strand
TCGATGTCAGTCGCCAGGGTAAACTGCTGATGAGCCGCAAGCTCTTTGCCCCGATCCCAGGTTAGAGATTTGTAGAGTTCTGTCGGTAATTTCTTGGCAAGCCTGGTAAGGGACTTTTGCCGGAGCCATTTTCATATAAACAGCACTTTTATCATTGGATTTTTTGACACTAAAATTGAATGCTATTGTCATTGGATTATCCTTTTGTTTTTTACCCCGCAGAAACACTCGTCAGACCTTCCTCGAGTTGACTTAGAAGCGCGCACATGTGTGCGTGTTCGATTCAGCTAAAGAGTTGGACAATTTCATCCGCAACCGAATGCGAATGTCTCATATCTATCAACCTGTCATGTTGATTGAGATACTACGCAATGGTGGCCTTGTCGTGGCCAAGGGATTTAATCAGATTGTCGGCCAAAGAGCGTTGATAACTTTCGTTCGAATACCAATCGTTCTGGGTATGATGTAACATTGCAATTACTCCTTCGATTAGATTTTAAAACCCGCGAGAGCGGTGGTAAAAGTTCTGTCTTTTGAGGCTCATAATTTCCTGTTGCGATATATGGTCGATTTCCATGAATAGGACTGTACCCGCTTGCTCGGCAAAAAAGGTTTCTGAGATGTTTCTGAAGAAAAAATCTTATTAAGCGTCAGAATTCACTCAATAAATTCAGAGTATGATGGTTCATGAAATGTGTTTTTGGGGTATTTATGGGGATTGGAGACCAATGTTCGGCGGTTTTAATAGTGCCGATCGGCCAATATTGTAGACGTGCATCAAGCTCGCTAAACAGGTGATGAGGATTGGAAATTTGCGACGATCTAATGGCTGCGTTGGGCTACAAACGGACATTGTGGCAGGTTTCTAAAAGGGTCTGCTATCGCGCGCAAAGCAGACATCAAATTGATACCAATGAATAACCGCTTTTAGCCAAAAGCGGACGATTTACCCTTTATTTGTCAAACATCTATTTGAAACAAGTCCCTATTACCGCTAAGATTTACCGCAAAGAGGCAATTGGGGTTCAACACGCATGCAGGTCACCGCCTACGCGGCAACGATTGGCCATTCAGTCTGGTTTAGTCACGATCTTGGCGAAAGCTGGAACCGTGCCTTCACGCCTACCGGCGGCATTTATAATGAATCCCGCTGCTGGTCGGTGAGCGTCCATCCCGAGCGGCCTGGGGAAGTGTTGTCCGGTACGGACCTCGGTGTCTATCGTTGGTCGCCAAGCGATGATCGCTGGAACTATGTGCCGTCGCCGATGGATGATCTCCATATCCAGCAAATCGAGCAGGCGCCGCATGATCCCGACATTATTTTTGCCGGCACCCGGCCAGCTGAGATTTTTAGGTCGCTCGATGGTGGGGTGACCTGGACCCGGTGCGAGATGGGTAATGACAAGGAATGTTGGTTCATCAATACACCGCGCATTACATCTATCCAGTTTGATCCTGTTGAGAAAGAAACTGTCTGGGTCACCATCGAAATTGATGGTGTCTTTAAGACGACAGATCTTGGGCATACATGGGAGAAATGTAACAACGGTCTGGTCTCGGACGACACCCATAATCTGGTGTTTTTCGATAATATGCCTAACGGCCGTAAAGTCTTATGCTCCACCGAAGAGGGTCTCCATTTCAGCATGGATAACGGGGCGACCTGGCAGCATCATGACATACCCCAAGCGCCGTGGCTTTATATGCGCTGTATTAAAAAACGCACGGATGATTCCGGCGTGATGTTTTTATCGGTTGGCGATAAGCCGTCAGGCGAGACCGGTCTGTTATTACGCAGCCGTAATTTTGGTGAAACCTGGGAGGACGTCGGCCTGCCGGGTCACGTCAACAGTACGATTTGGTGGATTGCCACCAACCCGGCTGATCCCAATCTGATTTTCTGCCATACGATACTAGGTCAGATTTATCGCTCGACCGATGGCGGCGAGAACTGGCAAAAAATGCAACGGGAATTGGGTGAAATCAGGATGATCGCCTGGCAGTCCACACCGGCCAGTTAGAAAAGGGAGATTTGTAGTGCCACATAATGTCGAGGTGCCGGATTACGTCATTGAAAGGATCATGGCGAAGCGGGGAAAACTGCATGTATTTGATAAATTCGATCCAACAAAAACCGCTTTGATCGTGATCGATATGCAAAACTTTTTTGTTGCCGAAGTTGAAACCGCCATCAGCATTTGCCCAAACATCAACCGGCTGGCCGATGTCGTGCGGGGCAAGGGCGGGGTTGTCGCTTGGGTGCAATTGACGGTCGCCGACGAAATGGATGGCCCCAGCCTTTGGCCGATCTACCACGACTACTTTTTTACACCGGAAAAAATGAAGGCTCATAAGGACGGTTTGACCAAGGGCAGTGAAGGCCACGCACTATTCTCCGATTTGGTTGTTAAAGACGAAGATATCATCGCGCTCAAAAACCGCTTTAGCTCGTTCATACAAGGTTCCTCTGATCTTCACGACCGGCTGCAGGAAAAAGATATTGAAAATCTTCTGGTCGCCGGTACGGCCACCAATTTCTGCTGTGAGACCAGCGCCCGGGATGCCATGATGATTGGCTATCGGACTGTAATGGTGTCGGATGCCAATGCAGCCCGTTATGATGAAGATCATTTGGCCGGCCTGACGACGATCTGGCAAAGCTTTGGCGATGTCCGAACGGTCGATGAGTGCATAAATACTCTTCTGGCGGAATAAGCATCAATGGCAAGCAGCTTCATATATCGTCCCCACGTCCATAACCTCGACAATGTTTCGACGCCGGATGTGCTGATCGATCACGTGTCGATTTTAAAAGGGGAGGAAACCGCAGCTGCGCCAATCGACCGCATTACGACAAATGTCGAAATTCAAGTGGTTGGTGGCAGCACGGTGCCGGATGCGGCGATTGTTTTAGTAGGCGCGGGCGCGGGAACGCTGCTCAGTGTCGCTTCCAATCACGGTAACCGAGATGAGCCCGTCAATCGGTTATCTTGTGTAAAACCTCTTAGCCGGCAAGCATGGCGATTGAGCGATATCGCTGACCACGTGGCAGAACTGAAGTTGCGAAATTTTGCTATCAACGGAGATGACAATGAATTAATTCAACAAGGCACTTTCGGTGATATTTTCGGCTCCATTGAAGATGATATTCTGCTCGGGAACATCCAATTGCTGACAGGTTTGAATCTGGACATGGAAACCCGCGCCAACAATTATAAAGTTGAAATTGAAGATCCTGTCCTTTCGCGAAAACTCGACTTTCAGTATTGGGTGCAGGAAATTTAAATTCAGGAGAGGGCAATGAGCAGCAACGGCATACCTTTTTTTCACGCAGATCACGTCGGCAGCCTCTTGCGGCCACAAAACCTGCTCGACGCCCGGCTTAAATGGAAAGCCGGTGAGATTAGCCGCGACGAATTGCAGGAACTGGAAGATGACGCCATTCGTGAGGTGGTGAAAATTCAAGAAGGTGTGGGGCTCAATGTCATCACAGATGGCGAGTTTCGCCGAGAAAATTGGTGGATCGATTTTATCAGTCAGATTAACGGTATTAATATTTCTGAACCCGATGTCGGCGCAGAATTTAAGACCAGTGATGACAAAGGCTCCGGCTATGTGCCGTTGATCGTTGAAACGGTCGATAAAATTCATCACGACAGAACTTTGATGGAAAGAGACTACACCGTTCTCTCCAGCTGCACGTCAAAAACATCCAAAGTGACTATTCCATCGCCGACGCGCATTCACTTCCATAGCGGCAGACCTAAAGTCAGCTCTAAAGCATATCCGGACATGGAGCATTTTTGGGATGATGTGGTTCAATTTTATCAGAACGAAATCGCCGGACTTGAAAAGCTCGGCTGTCGATACATTCAGATCGATGATCCGGTGTTAACGTATTTCCTGGATGATCGCACACGCGATAATCTTCGCGATATCGGCGAGGACCCGGATCAGTTAATCCATACCTATGCGGATGTGCTGAACCGCTGTATTGATAAGCGCCAAGATAGCACGCATTTGTCGATGCATCTATGTCGCGGCAATGCGAGCAGTTCCTGGATCGTCTCAGGCGGCTATCGGCGTTTGGCGGAGGCGGTATTTCCCGTGGTTCACATAGATACTTGGTTTTTAGAATATGACGATGATCGCTCTGGGGGGTTTGAGCCTCTCGAAGTCATGCCCGATGATAAGAACGTTGTGCTGGGTCTGGTGACATCGAAATTCGGGAGGATGGAAGATAAAGATACGCTCAAACGCCGGATTGACGAGGCATCGAAATATGTCGCGATGGAGCGCCTCGGCATCAGTCCTCAATGTGGTTTTGCCAGCATTGATACCGGCAACCTCATTGCATTTAATGACCAGATGGCCAAGCTTGAGCTCGTTGTTGAAACCGCTGAAGAAGTGTGGGGTTAACTACGCGCCCGGATCATTGCGCCGGATCAGGGCGAACGGCAACCACCCTAATCTCAATTTCATTGCCCGCATGGAGGTCAACACCGTGGCAAGATCGCTCGGGCCAGTGATCGGGATCGTCACTCATCCAGTCGGCCCAAACTTCGTCTGCCATCGGCTTGTTGTTGATATCGTTGAGGATCACCGTTGCTGACAGAATTTGAGTTTTGTCAGTGCCAAGCTCGGCCAATACTTTATCGAGGTTCTCGTAGGCACGCGTGACCTGTTCTTCGGCAGATAGCGAATAATCGTCACTCATCCCCAACGCCCAAACCAAATCCTTATAGGCTGAGCCCCAGCGACGCGTCGGAACGTTACCGGGTCCCCGTTGAATTTTTGCCATTAAAGCCTCCATCAATCTTGACCTTGAGATTGGCTTAGCACCGTAGCGCGGTCAATATCTTTAAGATAAACTTAGTAAGAGAGAGATTTAACGCATGTGTTGCGTCGACCGGTTGAGGTCGCACCCCACAACGGACATTGTTTGTTTTGCACCAAATAGATTGCCCGCCCTAACAAAACTGATACAGTTTTTGAAGGAGGAAAAGCATAGTATGCCGGACCTGAAAAATGCGGGGCCTGCGGGGCTTAATCTTCTAACCGCAACGGTGGCCGCTCAAAAAATTGCAGCCGGAGAGATTACTTCGGAGGCTTTGGTTAGAGACTGTCTGGAGCGGATCGAAGCCCGCGACGCGGATGTGCATGCTTGGGCATTTTTGGATACCGACCTCGCTCTTGCCCAAGCTCGCGCCTGCGACAATGAAGCGCCGCGAGGCCACCTCCACGGCGTGCCGATTGGCGTCAAGGATATCCTGAATACCGCTGATATGCCCACCGAATACGGATCGAAGCTGTATGCGGGAAATCAGCCCAAGAGCGATTGCGCAACAGTCGCCGCTTTGCGGCGGGCGGGAGCGGTGATCATCGGTAAGACGGTGACGACGGAATTCGCCTGCCCCTATCCGACGCATACGCTTAATCCACATGATCTCAAAAGCACGCCGGGGGTCTCTTCCAGCGGGTCCGTTGCCGCCGTTGCGGATTATATGATCCCGTTGTCGAACGGCACCCAAACCGGTGGTTCGGTCATCCGGCCGGCGGCGCTTTGCGGCGTCTATGGTTACAAAGCCAGCCACGATAACCTTGATCCAACGGGTATTCCAATGTGGAAATCGTCAATCGATACATTGGGCCATTTTGCCCGCAGCCTTGCCGATATCGCCTTGATGCGCGCGGCGTTGACAGGTGATCAGCCGGCATCGCTAAATCTGCCGAAAGACTTCCAGCCCCGGATCGGCATTTGCCGGACCAAACTGTGGCCCGAGGCGGGAGCCGAAAATGTCGCCATGATCGATACAGTAAGCGCGATACTCCGCGACGCGGGCGCCCAGGTAGACGACGTCGACTTTCCCGCCAATTTTGATGAAATAAACCAGGCGCATCCGATCATCACCGGGGCAGACTCAATATCCGTCCTGCCGGAGGAGATCATCAGGCAACTTGAAAAGGTCAATCCCTGGACCCGAGATCGCACAGAGGAGGCAAAAGAACGCTCGAATGAGGAAGTTGAGGAGGCCCGCCGCGTCGCAGCACATACCCGCATTGACCTGAAGCAAGTATTTGAGAATTTTGATCTTCTTCTCACTCCAGCAGCAGAAGGAGAAGCTCAAACGGATTTGGCGGCAATGCCTCCGCCCTCATTCAATAGCCTCTGGACATTGATGTACACGCCTTGCCTATCGCTACCGGTTTTTAAAGGTCCGAACGATATGCCGGTCGGACTGCAAATCGTCGGTGCGCAAGATCGGGATGATTTTTTGCTGGCGCTTTCGGCTTGGATTGAAAAGAAGATTATAGAGGCTATCGGTGGATTGCCGGCATCGCTGTAATCGGTCCATCCATTAAAGTCGGCTTACTGCTTGAGAGCGGTCAGGCAATATTGACTATAAAACTCAATTCGTTAGTATAGCGAACAACTAAATAAATTGGCTAATTTAAATAGTTCAAATCATTTAAGGGAGATCAGAAATGTACATTTCGAAGGTAATATTCACCACCATCGGCGCCACTCTCGGCACAGCGCTCGTTGCCGGCGGCTTGACGGTGCCTATGGCTCAAGCTAAAGAATTAAAAATGGCAACTTTTATGTCGCCTAAGCATCCCATCAACAAAGGCGTTCTACCACCCCTAGCCAAAGCCATTGCAGCGGAAACCGGTGGGTCCTTGACCCTCAAGCTTTTCCCCAGCGGCCAATTGGGCAAGGGTCCTGTGGCGCAGTATAAACGCGTTATTGAAAACGTCGCCGAGATCACATTTGGCATTCAAGGCTACACCCCGACTATCTTCCAGCGCACCATGGTCGTCGGCCAGCCCGGCGTCGGCAAATCTTCGCAGGAAGTAACCGGGAAAATTTGGAATGTTTACGACAAGTTCCTCAAACCCGAATACTCCAAGGTCAAAGTCTTGGCGCTGTTTTCAAACTGGCCGCCAGTCTTGATTACGCGCAAAAAAGCCGTGTCAAAAATGGCTGATATCAAAGGTTTGAAAATCCGCGCACCTTCGCCCAGCAACATCCCTCAGCTTAAGGCGTGGGGCGCGGCAGCGGTTTATATGCCGGTGTCAAAAATTTACAACGCCCTGCAAACCGGCGTGCTCGACGGCGTCTATATTTCGCCTGGTGCCTTGTATGTTCCGTGGCGCCTGTCTGAGCCCGGTGAGTATGTCGCCGCCGGTATGAGCGGACCGACATCGTTGTTCTTTATCGCCCTGAATAAACAGGTCTGGGACGGCCTGTCGAAATCGCACCAAGCTGCAGTCAACAAACATACCGGGAGAAAATATTCCATGATGGCGGCGAATTACTGGGGCGGCATCGATGCCAAGCAATTGGCCACCGCCAAAAACCAGCAAAAAGGCGTCAAGTTCACCCAGTTGTCGAAAAAGGCGATCGCGGAGTTTGATGCAGCCACGGAAAAATCGGTCGAGGCTTTCCTGGCTGCCAAAGAAAAGAAGGGCATTCCGGCGCGGGCGATCTACAAAGCCGCCACCCAGTAAGGTGTCAACACGCGAAAATAACTGAGTAAACTAAGTGTCAGAAAAAACTAACGAAGCTGACCCGGCGCTCGCATTCCTTGATCGCCTGGTCGGCTTCATCGCTTTATTTGCCGGCGGCGCAATGGTTCTCGGGCTGGCGGTACTGATCGTCGTCGCCGTGACGTTTCGCTACGTTTTCAATTCACCCATTTTCGGCGCCGACGATTTCAATCAAGTTTTTCTGGTTTCAACTGTCGCCTTCGCCGTCGCCCATAGCGGGCGCACCGGCGGTCAGGTGGTGGTCGAAATTCTGAGCATCGTTTCAGGGCCCAATATTACTCGTTGGACCGATATTTTGGTAAAGTTTCTGGGTTCCATAATGATGGGCCTTTTAGTCTGGATGTTGATTGAAAGCGGCTTCAACGCAGCGGCCTATGGAGAAACCACCAGTTCCCTGGAAATCACCTTGAAGCCGTTTTTCTGGATCCTCGCCTTTGGCATGGCGCTCTATGGATTGGTGCTCATCTTCGAAATGGTGGCGCTGATACGGGGCCGCAGTTTAAGCGGGTCGACCGGCCCCTCAAATGATCTGTAACAGGGGAAAAAGTTAAATGTCGGAAACTGCCATCGGTTTCATCGGACTTATTGCGCTCTTCGCCTTGTTGTTTTTACGGGTGCCTGTGGCCATGGCGATGCTGGTGGTCGGCTTCTTCGGCACCGCCGCCATGAATGGATACGGCGCCGCGCTGAGCACACTCGGCAGCGAAGCCTTTGAGATTTCGGTGACCCTGCCCTTAACCGTCATTCCACTGTTCGTGCTAATGGGTAACCTGGCCGGCGTGTCAGGCATGAGCCGTGACCTGTTTAACGCTGCTTATTGCTGGGTCGGCCATTGGCGAGGCGGATTAGCCTCGGCAACCATCGTCGGCTGCGCCGGCTTTGCCGCGCTTAGCGGTTCATCGATCGCCTCTGCCGTAACCATGGGCCGGGTGGCGTTGCCCGAAATGAAGCGCTTCAATTACGCCGACAGCCTGGCCACCGGCGCGGTGGCTGCCGGCGGCACTCTCGGCATCCTGATCCCGCCATCGACCGGACTGATCATCTACGCCATTTTGACCGAGCAATCCATCGGCCGTTTGTTCATGGCGGGCATCATTCCCGGCATTTTGCTGACTTGCTTGTTCCTGATCGCCATCTCCATCGTTACCCGTATTAAGCCTGAACTGGGCCCCGTAGGGCCGGTGAGTAGCATGCCGGAAAGATGGGCATCTCTGCGCCGCTCGGTGACTATCGTCGGTATCGTCCTGGCGACCATCGGCGGCATCTATATGGGCATCTTTACCCCGGTTGAAGCGGCGGGAGTCGGCGCGGTACTGACTTTCCTGGTGGCGCTGTACCGGAAGTCCCTGGACCGCGCGAAAATGAAATTTGTCATTCTGCAGACCCTAGGCACCACCGCCACCGTCTTCATGATACTTATCGGTGCCCATGTCTTTATTCCGTTCATGGCGCTGACCCATCTGCCCGCCGACATGGTGACTTTCCTGGTTAATTTGGATGTCGGCAAGACGGGTGTTCTTTTTCTGATTTTGGGAATCTATATCGTGCTCGGTACCTTCCTTGAGGGTCTGGCAATGCTGGTACTGACTTTGCCCGTGGTGTTCGAAGTCATCACCCAGCTGGGTATGAGCCCCATCTGGTTTGGCATAGTCGTGGTCATCGTTTTGGAAATGGGCCTTATCAGCCCGCCGGTTGGTGTCAACGTGTTCGTCGTCAAAAGCGTCGCCCAAGATGTTCCCATGGGCACTATTTTCCGTGGCATCTGGCCTTTTTGGATCGCCATGGGCGTCTGCCTGATCATCCTCGTCGCATTCCCGGAAATCGCCACATTCCTACCCGATACGATGTTTGATGACTGACGGACACCGTCTATGACACTATCGGCATTGACTATATGCTATCAGTCGCTAATTGCCGCAGCTGAGACCATGTTACGAAGAATCCAAGACCGCTTTCGAGAGAAAATCAAACGAGCAACGAATTTTAGCTTTGCATCCATCTTAGTACACGCTCGCCAAGGCATCTTTGCTCTCCTGCAAAGGGTTATAAGTGTAACCTAAGTGACCGGAACAAAGTGATCCTTATCTCTCTGGAAGAACAATGTTTATGCTATCCTAAATCAATGCCCCTTAACGATACAGAAATACTGGCGCGATTGGAAAGCATTGGAGAGCAGGGTGGGAAGTTGCTCGACATTGGCGAAGCTGCGCTGCTGCTGGCACATCTGGATTTACCAAAAAATAACTTCACCAAATATCTCGATGAACTGGAATTGATCGCGTCGAATTTGAGCGAAGCGTCACGAGACGCAAAGACTTTGCCCGACCAGATAACAGCGCTTTCGGACACCCTCTACAATCGTCATGGATATCGCGGCGATTTAGACTCATATGACGATCCACAAAATGCCAACCTCATGCGCGTGATGGATCGCCGGAAAGGGCTGCCTGTGGCGCTTGGGGTTTTGGTCATCCATGCCGGTCGTTCCCAAGGATGGAATATTACGGGCCTGAATTTCCCTGGCCATTTTTTGTTGCGACTGACCAAATCTGGCGAGCATGCCCTGATCGATCCGTTCGATGAAGCACGTCTTCTCCTCACTGAAGACCTCCAACATTTATTGGCCGGGGTCCACGGTCCCGAGATGAAATTGCAATCGGAATTCGTTCGATCCGTTTCCGACCAGGATATTCTAATTCGGCTGCAAAATAACATTAAAACCCGGGCGCTCCGCGATGGCGATCGCACACGCGCGCTGGAAATATTGATATCGATGAATTTGATAGGGCCGACAAATGTTGATGTGCTGGCAGAATTGGCGGTGCTGGAATCTTCCGAAGGCAACTATAAATCGGCGCTTGGGCGCCTTGATCTCTTTCTCGAACGCAACCCGGAAACAGAAAGCGCTGACGACCTTATGCGCCTTAAACAAAATCTAAAACGTCGCCTCAACTGAGGGACATAAAATTTAAATTGATTTATGATGATACCATGAAACTCGCCAAGACCATTCAATTTGATATTTCTGATACCCAGATATTTGAACGCGCCGCCGCGGTGCAGGAATGGGCGATCTCAGGAACCTTTAGCTTCGTCGACAGCGATCCCGATTCGTGGCCCCGCAAACAACGGCTGGCATTTCGCACGTCCTGGCTCGGCATTGGCAGTTTCGGGAATTCGACGTTTGTCCAGGTGGCGGATATATCCGCGTCGGAATACGAACAGGCCATTGAGGTGCTCGCCAAGTATCTGGTTCAAAAATTTAATGCCCCTAACCCAGAGGCCGCTGCCGAGGCTGCCCGGCAAGAAATTGACGACATGGCCACCTTGTGCAATCACCCGCCAGGGACACTGCTGGCGATCGAACGTGAAATCACCGGACAGAACATCACAGAAAGAACACGTGTGTTAAAACCTGCCGATAAATCGGCACACTCTAGAATCTGGACCATAGTGGAAGATGATTAGTCTCCATTGAGCCCTCAAAAGGCCGAGGCCACGACGCCTACCCTACG
>Ga0209554_1003044_pt1 | contig 11074 bp, 11 predicted proteins | sample MarorgKNORR_S2LV_5_FD_188221 | JGI IMG/M metagenome (GOLD analysis project Ga0209554, IMG submission 188221) | Marine microbial communities from the Southern Atlantic Ocean, analyzing organic carbon cycling - Bottom_A/KNORR_S2/LV (SPAdes) (version 2) | ecosystem: Environmental > Aquatic > Marine... | reverse complement strand
GAACTTACTAATATGTTGAAAAAATAAATGCAAAAATTAACTCCATTTCATCTAGCAATTCCAGTTGATAATATTCCTAAATGTAGAGAATCCTGAAAAAGATGAAATTAAAAATATATATAAGGAAAATAGTAGAGTAGTTTTTTTCATTGTAGCTAGTAGTAGGTTAACTAAAGATAATAAAAAAAATCAACTCAAATTACTGATATCCAGAGTTATAGATTGTTTGCTTGATAAGCTTGAAGCGCATTTTTTAAAAGCATGGCGATAGTCATAGGACCAACACCGCCAGGAACTGGCGTTATATGACTTGCCTTTTTGGAAACATTTTCATAGTCTACATCACCTACAATTTTGTACCCTTTTTCTGAATCATCTTTAACCCTTGTAATTCCTACATCTACCACTACTACCCCTTCTTTTACCATGTCGGCTTTAACAAAATTCGGAGATCCAAGAGCAGAAATAATTATATCAGCCTTTCTTGTTAATTCCTGAATATTTTTAGTTTTACTATGGGCAAGTGTTACTGTTGAATTTCCAGGATTAGATTTTCTACTCATAAGTATACTTACCGGTCTTCCAACAATATCTGAGCGTCCAATAACAAGTGTATGTTTACCTTCCGTCTCTACTTTATATCTTTCTAATAATTCCATAACCCCATAAGGTGTGGCAGAAATAAAAGTGGGCAAATTAAGTGCCATTTTTCCAAAATTAGTGGGATGAAAACCATCTACATCTTTTGCCGGATCAACAGCCATTAATATTTTTTGAAAATCTATATGACTAGGAAGTGGAAGCTGAACTATATATCCATCAATTGCATCGTTGTTATTTAATTCATGGACCTTATTAAGCAGCTCATCTTCAGTTGTAGTCTTCGGAAGTTTTACAAGTGTAGAATCAAATCCTACTTTTTTACATGCTCTAACTTTGCTTCCTACATAAGTCAAACTAGCTCCGTCCTCTCCTACTATAACTGCTGCTAGATGAGGAGCACGAGAACCGCTTGCTACAATTTCTTTCACAGCAACGGCAATTTCATCCTTTATATCATTACTTGTTTTTCTTCCGTCTAAAATGATCATTGTAGTAATTATTTTTTTGCGTTTTGCATCATCTGCATCATTTTTGCACCACCATCACCTTGCATCATTTTCATCATTTTACTCATTTGTGAAAATTGCTTCATAAGCTGATTTACATCATCAAGGCTTGTTCCTGAACCCATACTAATTCGTTTTTTTCTAGAGTGATCTATCAGTGCTGGATTCGAACGCTCTTTTGGAGTCATGGAATGAATAATTGCCTCTATATGTTTAAAAGAATCATCATCAATATCTACGTCTTTCATCATCTTTCCAGCACCTGGAATCATGCCAACCAAATCTTTCATGTCTCCCATCTTTTTAACTTGCTGAATTTGATTTAAGAAATCATCAAATCCAAATTTGTTCTTTGCAATCTTCTTTTGAACCTTTCTAGCTTCCTCCTCATCGAATTGTTGCTGTGCTCTCTCAACAAGTGAGACAACATCTCCCATTCCAAGTATTCTATCGGCCATTCGTGCAGGATGAAATGCATCTAGTGCTTCCATCTTTTCACCTGTTCCAATAAATTTTATAGGTTTATCTACAACACTTTTTATTGATAGGGCTGCACCACCTCTCGAATCACCATCTAGCTTGGTTAAAACTACTCCATCAAAATCCAAAATATCATTAAAAGTTTTTGCACTATTAACTGCATCCTGACCTGTCATTGAATCTACTACAAATAAAACTTCTTGCGGCTTAATAGCTTTTTTAATATTTGAGATCTCTGTCATCATAAATTCATCTATAGCTAGCCTACCTGCAGTATCTACTATAACCAAATTAAAGCCTTTTGATTTAGCATATTTAATACCAGCTTTTGCAATCGATACTGGATCTTTATTTTCCTCTTCGCTATATACCTCAACATCTAAATCTTTTCCAAGTACATGTAATTGTTCAATAGCCGCAGGCCTGTATACATCACAAGCAACCATAAGAGGTTTCATGCTGTTTTTCTTTCTTAAAAAATTAGCAAGTTTAGCTGAAAATGTTGTCTTACCAGATCCTTGCAGTCCTGACATTAATACAATAGAAGGCTTCCCAGTTAAGTCAATTTCAGAAGAATCTCCTCCCATTAGCTGAGTCAATTCATCCTTGACTATTTTAATCATCAGCTGACTAGGCTTTAATGAAGTTAATACATCTTGACCTAAGGCCTTTTGCTTAACTGTTTCCGTAAAATCTTTTGCTGTTTTATAATTTACATCTGCATCTAAAAGAGCACGACGAACTTCTTTAAGAGTTTCGGCAACATTAATCTCTGTAATTCTACCATGGCCTTTTAAAAGTTGAAAGGCTCTATCTAATTTACCACTAAGACTATCAAACATATGATAACTGTTTTATTAAAAGTCAAATTTAAAAAAAGTAGCTGTTCTTTCTAAATATAAACTACATTCTATCAACTACACCAATTCCAAGTAATCCCAAAGCATTTTTAATCGTATATCCAACTGATCTACACAGGTCTACTCTAAAACTTTTCTCGTCTAACAATGCTGATTTTAAAACAGGAACACTTTGATAAAAGGAATTAAATATTTTAACCAAATCATAAAGATAATTTGCTACAATTCCTGGATTATGAATTGAAGCAGCATTTTGGATTATCGAAGGAAAAAACGCTAATTGTTTTATGAGTTCTTTCTCCTTATCTTCCAAAGGTCGTTGATATTTTTCTTTTGAAAACTCAAAATTTATCCCTCTAATTATAGACTGAATCCTTGCATAAGAATATTGAATAAATGAAGCAGTATTACCTTGAAAATCAACAGACTCCTTAGGGTCAAACAAAATTCTCTTTTTTGGATCAACCTTGAGAATAAAATATTTTAAAGCACCTAATCCAATGGTTTCATAAACCTCTTGCTTTTGATTTTCATCATACCCATCTAATTTTCCTAATTGCTTAGAGATATTTTTTGATGTTTCACTCATCTCTTCTAACAAATCATCTGCATCAACGACTACTCCTTCTCTACTTTTCATTTTTCCAGTAGGAAGATCAACCATTCCATAACTTAAATGGAATAAATTTTCTGCCCACGAAAAACCTAATTTTTTTAGTATTAAAAACAAAACCTTAAAATGATAGTCTTGTTCATTTCCAACAGTGTAGACCATAGAATTAATATCTGGATGATCTTTTACTCTCTGCACAGCTGTTCCAATATCTTGAGTCATATAAACAGCTGTCCCATCAGCTCTTAAAACAATTTTTTCGTCTAATCCATCACTTGTTAAATCACACCATACAGATCCATCATCTTTTTTGTAAAAGACTCCTTTATCCAGACCTTTCTTTATAAATTCCTTGCCAAGAAGATAGGTCTGACTTTCATAATAATAAGAATCAAAATTAACTCCAAGTCTTTTGTAGGTAACCTCAAATCCGTCATAAACCCATTGGTTCATTTTTTTCCAAAGATTCACTACTTCTTTATCCCCAGCTTCCCATTTTAGTAACATATCTTTTGCTTCTTGTAATATTGGGGCTTGTTGTTTTGCGTCATCTTCACTTGTGCCTTGCTTGACTAAATCTTTTATCTGATCCTGGTAGACTTGATCATATTTTACATAATAGTTTCCAACTAGTTTATCTCCTTTTAACCCAGATGATTCAGGTGTTTCTCCATTTCCATAAGCAAGCCATGAAACCATGCTCTTACAAATGTGAATACCTCTATCATTAATTATTTGGGTTTTATAAACTTTTTTTCCTGATGCCTTTAGTATTTCTGAAACACTATATCCTAATAAATTATTTCTAATATGTCCCAAATGCAAAGGCTTATTTGTATTTGGAGAAGAATACTCAACCATAACTGCATTATTAGCAGTTGGAGTAATAAATCCATATTTTTCATTAGATTTTATTGACTCAAAAAAATCTAAATAATATTCATCAGAAATCACAAGATTAAGAAACCCTGAAACAACATTATATTTTACTACATAGTTCTGTTTTTCAAGATAACTTCCAAGCTTTTCTGCAATATCTTTAGGGTTTTGTTTTAAAAGCTTAACAAAAGGGAAAATGACGATAGTTATGTCTCCTTCAAACTCTTTTTTTGTAGGCTGAAATTCAATATTTTTAACTCCAACATTAAAAAGCTTATCAAAAGCATCAATTACATTTTTTGAGAGTATCTTTTGAAGTTGCATATTGAATTATAATGTATAAATATAGTGCTTAATAATATTATTTTGAAATTGGAAGAAAGACTTCAGCTATCATACATCTCACACTGCCTCCTCCACAGCTTTCAATAGTAGGTATTGGACTAGACAAGATTTTACAATGCTCTTGTATTTTATCAACTTGCTCTTTAGCCAATGCTTTATAGGATGATTCACTCATGACAAGTATAGGACCTCCATTAGAATCCTTAAGCTGCAACATATTTCCTGAAAAATTCCCTACTTGATCTTCACTAATTTCAATAATTTCTTTTCCATTTTCAATTAAATGATTTGTTAGATTCTTGCGTTGCGCTTCATCATCAATTGAATCTAGGCAAACAATCACAAATGCCTCAGCTACACACATCATAACATTGGTATGATAGATAGGCAATCTTTGACCGTCAACATTTTGGAACGAATTGAAGATTACAGGAGTATACTGAAAATCCTCACAAAATTCAATTAGCAAATCCTCTGAAGATCTTTCCGATATAGTACAATAAGCTTTTCTGTTAGCTCTATCTAAAACCATACTTCCAGTACCTTCTAAAAATAGATTTTCATCCTCTGCAGAAGTGTAATCAACAACGTTTTTGATATTAAATCCCTTGTCTTCAACAAAACTATAAATATCTTCTCTTCTCTCTAATCTTCTGTTAATTGCGAACATAGGATATATAGCTACATCACCATTTGAATGAAATGTAATCCAATTATTTGGGAAAATAGAATCTGGCGTTTCATGTTTTAAATCATCATCAAAAACTAGGACATTAATTCCATTGGATCTTAATTTTTCAATCAATGAATCAAATTCTTTTTGTGCATTTTCATTAACTGACTCTAATGCAAGCCCGCTTTTTTGATAATAATTATTACTAGCGGTTTGATCATTGAAATTAAAATGAGCTGGTCTGATCATCAATATGTTATTTGTTGCCTGTTCCATAATTATTATTCTCTTATTAATGGTAGAGTTGAACATCTTAAAAGACCTCCTTGTTTTGATGCTTCAGAGTATTTTATTTTCTCTACAATAAAATTATTTTCTTCAAGCCAAGAATTTAGTCGGGTGAAAGATCTATCACTTACAACAATATTTTCATCAATAGAAAAAATATTGCAGTGCATATTATACATCTCTTCTTTGCTTATTTCAAATATATTCTCAGCTCCAAATAAATCAACAACCCATTTGTATTGATTTCGATCTAAAAACCCTTCAGGACATGTAATTGCTTTATTCTTCCCAACTGGCTGTAAACAACAATCCAAATGCAGCGCATTGTTTCTCGGATCATCATTAGATTTTAGGAGTTCAAAAGGTATAATTGTTTTTTTTGGAAATAAATTTGCTATAGCATTTACTGCTTGATTATTAGTTCTCGCAGTTATATAGTTTGAATAGTCATTTTCCAAATAGGTTCCTATAAAAATATAATCCTCCAATAACATTACATCTCCTCCCTCTACATGGCACGTTTCAGGCAAATGAATTATATTCTGATTATCAATTTGACTAAAAACATGTTCTATTGCATGAATTTCGTTTTCTCTTTCTTTTACAACATTGGCAAAAACAAATTTATTATCTATTACAAAAGCAATATCCCTAGGAAAAATTTGATTATAATTTTCAATTTTTTCAGGTTTATAAATTACTACATTATATTTGTTTAATACTTCATAAAACCCTTGCATTTCCTGAATTAAATCCTCTTCAACTGGATATGTGTTGTTTAGTACGTGCTCCCTGCTTTTAGGATCATAACAATCTTCTAATTTTGGTGTAGGCCCCAAACTTATAGCTGTACCTAAAACAACTGCTTTTAGTTTTGAAGTCTCATTATTTACATTGAGATTTAACATTCAATAAAGATACAAAGAAAGTGTGATTGAGAAGGATATATTACCTCTTAGAAATTGATTTGAATTTTCTAAGTGTACTGCCAGTATATAATTGTCTAGGGCGTCCAATTGGTTCATTCATTAATCTCATTTCTCTCCATTGAGCAATCCATCCAGGTAATCTTCCCAAAGCAAACATTACAGTATACATGTCTGAAGGAATACCCATAGCTCTATATATTACTCCAGAATAAAAATCAACATTCGGATATAATTTTCTTTCAACAAAGTAACTGTCTTTTAAGGCTTGTTTTTCTAATTCTTTTGCAATGTCTAAGACAGGATCGTCAATACCCAGTGTTTCTAAGATACTATGTGCAGATTCTTTTATTATTTTTGCTCTTGGATCATAATTCTTGTAGACTCTATGTCCAAATCCCATCAGCCTAAATGGATCTTCCTTATCCTTAGCTTTATTAATATACTTTTGGGTATCGCCACCATCTTCCTTAATTGCGTTAAACATTTCTAGAACAGCTTGATTAGCACCTCCATGTAAAGGGCCCCAAAGAGCCGAGATTCCTGCAGATATTGAAGCAAATAATCCAGCATGCGCAGATCCTACAATTCTAACAGTTGAGGTAGAGCAATTCTGCTCATGATCAGCATGTAGAATTAGAAGTTTGTTTAACACATTAACTAAAACAGTGTTTTGGGTATAATCTTCGTTTGGTCTTTTAAACATCATTTGTAAAATATTCTCAACATAGCTTAAGTTCTTTGTTTTACTAGAATATTCTAATGGAAATCCATTCTTTTTTCTAAATGTCCAAGCTATAAGAACAGGTATCTTACCCATTACTTTAACAATAGGATTGTACATTTCTTCCTTTCTCCTGGTATAATCCAAGGAAACATCATCAGGATTAAAAGCAGTTAATGCACTTGTTAAACTTGACAAAACGCCCATTGGATGTGCAGCTCCGGGAAATGCATCAACAATTTTCTTTACATCATCATTTACGAAGCTTTGTTCCATTATATCCTTATGAAATTTTTCTAGTTCTTCTTTATTGGGAAGCTCTCCGAAAATTAATAAATATGCAACCTCTAAAAATGAAGCTTTACTAGCTAATTCTTCAATAGAATAACCTCTATATCGTAGAATCCCTTTTTCACCATCTAAATAGGTGATTTTACTCTCACATGAAGCTGTGTTCTTAAAACCTCTATCAAAAGTTGTAATTCCATTAGATTGAACTCTTAGCTTACTTATGTCAATACAAAGCTCACCTTCTGAACCCTTAAGTAAGGGGAGATCATAACTACTACCGCCATTAATATTTAATGTTGCTTTATCTGACACTGTTAAAAAATATTGAAAATTTCACAAGAATTCTGTGCAAATTTACAAAATTTCTCTCGAATATTAAAGGATATTTAAAGTTGATTTTAAGATATTGAGAATTTAAAGGCAGCCATTTGTAGATATACTGCTTTATCAGAGAGTTCTTCTTCTATCCTAAGTAATTGATTATACTTAGACATTCTATCACTTCTAGATGCAGATCCTGTTTTTATTTGACCGGTAGATAGCGCTACTGAAAGATCAGCAATTGTAGTATCTTCAGTTTCACCTGATCTATGAGACATAACTGTAGTATAGCCAGCATCATGTGCCATTGATACAGCATCAATGGTTTCGGAAAGAGTACCAATCTGATTTACTTTAATCAAAATAGAGTTTCCTATAGATTCTTTTATTCCCCTAGATAAACGCTCAATATTAGTAACAAATAAGTCATCACCAACTAATTGTACTTTAGAGCCTATCTTTTCTGTTAAATATTTCCATCCTTCCCAATCATTTTCATCCATTCCATCTTCAATTGAAATAATAGGATATTTATCTATCAAATCTGAAAGATAATCTGCTTGTGCCTTACTATCTCTAACTTCTCCAGCTAAACCTTCAAATTTAGTATAATCATATTTTCCATTTTCATAGAATTCTGAAGCTGCACAATCCAATGCAATCATTATCTCTTTACCAAAACTATATCCAGCATTAGTAACCGCTTTTTTTATGGTTTCAAGAGCGTCTTCAGTTCCGCCTAATTTTGGCGCAAATCCCCCTTCATCCCCCACACTTGTAGTTAAATTTCTACTAGTTAAAACTTTTTTTAATGAATGAAAAATTTCAGTTCCCATTTGCATTGCATGTGAAAAGCTTTTAGCAAGAACAGGAATTATCATAAATTCTTGAAATGCAATAGGTGCATCACTATGAGATCCCCCGTTAATAATATTCATCATTGGAACAGGTAATGTATTTGCATTATCTCCTCCTAAATAAGCATATAAAGACATGTTTTTTTCTTTTGCAGCTGCTTTAGCTAATGCAAGAGATACTCCAAGAATAGCATTAGCTCCAAGAACTGACTTATTGTCTGTTCCATCTAAGTCAATCATTTTATTATCAATTATTCGTTGATCATAAATTGATTTTCCAACAAGTTCTCTTGCAATAATATCATTTACATTACTAACAGCTTTAAGAACTCCCATGCCGCAATAATCATCTCCTCCATCTCTTAGTTCTACCGCTTCATGCTGACCTGTAGATGCTCCTGAAGGAACTGCAGCTCTTCCTAAAATTCCACTTTTTGTAATCACATCTACCTCTATAGTAGGATTACCTCTTGAATCAAAAATTTGTCTTGCAATTATTTTATCAATGACAGACACTATTTTTCTTTTTTAGATTTTGTGATATTTTCTATAAAGATATCAAAAAGATAAGAAGCATCATGAGGGCCAGGACTTGCTTCTGGATGATATTGAACTGAAAAACAATTTTTATTTTTCATAGAAATCCCTGCAATGGTGTTATCATTCAAATGTACATGAGTAATTTCAATTTCTTTGTTCTCTTCAGCTTCTTTTCTATCAATAGCAAAACCATGATTTTGAGATGTTATCTCACCCTTTCCAGTAATTAAATTTTTAACAGGATGATTGATTCCTCTATGACCATTATGCATTTTATAAGTAGATATTCCATTAGCTAAAGCAATTATTTGATGGCCTAAACAAATCCCAAAAAGCGGCAAGTTTCTATCAATAATATCCTTAGCTACATTTTGTGCGTTTACCAAAGGTTTTGGATCGCCAGGGCCATTTGATAAAAAATACCCATCTGGATTCCATACTGACATATCTTCAAAAGAGCTGTCATAAGGAAACACCTTAATATAACAATCTCTATTTGAGAGGTTCCTTAAAATATTTTTCTTTATTCCTAAATCTAGAGCTGCAATTTTATACTTTGAATTCTCATTACCATAAAAATAAGGTTCCTCGGTGGATACAACAGAAGCAAGTTCTAATCCATCCATATTTGGAGTTTTACTAAGTTGCTCTTTTAATTTTTCAATCGATTCAACTTCAGTTGAAATTACAGCATTCATAGCTCCATTATCTCTAATATAAGACACTAAAGCTCTTGTGTCTACATTTGAAATAGCAAATAAGTTATTTTTTATAAAAAAGTTTTCTAGAGAATTATCTGCAGAATACCTTGAATAATCATAATTAAAATTTCTACAAATTAAACCTGCAATTTTTATGCTATCAGATTCATTCTCATCATCTTTGACTCCATAATTTCCTATATGTGCATTTGTCGCAACCATTAACTGACCATAATAAGAAGGGTCAGTAAATATTTCTTGGTATCCTGTCATTCCAGTATTAAAACAAACCTCTCCAAAAGCTGAACCATCTTTTCCAATAGCCTTTCCATAAAAAATTGTTCCGTCAGCTAAAAGTATTATTGCTCTTTTTCTTGCTTTATATTGCATTTGGAATATGAATTAAGCAAAAATAATTTATAAAAATTAAAATCATAAATTTTTGCAAAAAAAAGAAGTAAAAATTTACTTCTTCTTTCAAAATCGTTAAAAATTAAATGCATAATCCAAAATCTGGATAACATCTTTTTCGCTTTTATATGATAGCCTCTTCGTATTTATATAAATTTCTAATCTTGAAATACTATTTTTATCAGCACTTAATAAATTAATAACAGATTTTTTTCTGAGCTTAAAAGGCTTTATACTATTATTTAATTTAATAAAATATGATGAAAACTTGGCATATTTATCATTAGATCTATTAACCATTGGATTTCCAGAACTAGAAACAATCTTAACAGAAAAACCTTTCATAATTGAAAATTTTTCTGTCTCATAAATAATCTCATAAACTCTATTGTCATCATTATAAAAATAATTCTTATAAATTTTATCATTTATAACTACCTGTTTTATATTATTAAAATTAAAAGAAAAAATTGAATCTGAATATGTTAATTTTGCTTCAAAAGCATTTCTATTAATGTTTAAATTAATATTTCTGACAAGAAATTTTTCACTACTAAGAGTATGAATTTCTGCGCTATTACTCCATTCATCAAATAAATAAACAGAACCTAAAACAACATTTTTTGTATTATAAAAAAATGAAGATCCATAATTAATATCGTTACCACCAATAGCTATTCCAGCATTAAAATTAGTTTGAGTATAAACCAACCCTGAACTTAATAAACAAAATACAATTAATATATTTTTCATATTTACTTAGCTTAAATTGTACGAAATCTTCTTCTTTGATTCCATTTAATCATTTTACTTTCACCAAGAATATTTAATCTAGAAACTTTGATATTAAACATGTTTCTAGTTTCATTTAGTTGATTGTTTCCGTTTTTTATTTCCATATTTTATTTTTTGTCATTTTTTTTTTCTTCAGCTGGTGCTTCTTCAGCAGGTGTTTCTTCAGCAGGTGCTTCTTCAGCAGGTGTTTCTTCAGTAGGTGCTTCTTCAGCAGGTGTTTCTTCAGCTGGTGCTTCTTCAGCAGGTGTTTCTTCAGCAGGT
>Ga0209554_1003042_pt1 | contig 11076 bp, 9 predicted proteins | sample MarorgKNORR_S2LV_5_FD_188221 | JGI IMG/M metagenome (GOLD analysis project Ga0209554, IMG submission 188221) | Marine microbial communities from the Southern Atlantic Ocean, analyzing organic carbon cycling - Bottom_A/KNORR_S2/LV (SPAdes) (version 2) | ecosystem: Environmental > Aquatic > Marine... | reverse complement strand
ACCTGCAACTGGGCGACCCCTCCGTCTGGTGGGCCAACCAGCTCTGCAACGTGGACAACACCAGGGCCCACAGGGAGCACACGGGTCGCGAGATCCTCCTGCAGGTGGATGGTCCGATCGACGGGTGGGTGGCCTCGGTCGGTACCGGAGGAACCCTGCTGGGCGTCGCCCAGGCCCTGGGTGTCGGGAACCCGGGGATGAAGGTGCATGGCGTGGTTCCCGCCGACGATCCACGACTCGAATGGGTGCGTACCCGGGCCATCCACCGGGTCCTGGATCGACTCGGCGTACCCGACATGCGGTTCCTGATGGAGGACCTGCTCGAGGGCGAGGTCATGGATGCGGAGGTCACCGTCCAGGACGCCGACGCCAGGGACATGGCCGACCGACTGTGCCGCGAAGAGGGCCTGTACTGCGGGATGTCCTCTGGGGCCAACGTGCATGCGGCCATTCAGATGGCACGGACGCTGGGCAGTGGATCCAGGATCGTGACCGTGCTGGTCGACAGGCGGGACCGCTACATCTCGGAGCACCCCGACGAGCACTACGTGGTCTGACCTGCCTCGCAGGTAGTTGCCCTGCCCGCTCCCACGAGCGGGGCACGGGGTGTTGACGCTGTGATACCGATCTATGACCAACAGGAGGAGCCGACATGTCACGCAACTGGAAACGGTTGATCCTGATCGGCCTGGCTGTGCCGAACATCGCGTCAGGGTGCTGGGCCGTGTTCTCTCCAGCGAACTGGTATGAGAACTTCCCCGGTTGGTCCCCGAGAGTGGTGTCGGCACTGCCACCCTTCAACGAGCATCTCGTTACCGACACCGGCTCCGGGCTACTCGCTACCGGACTACTGGTGCTGATAGCAGGGCTGTGCCTCCGCCGTGACGTCACGATCATCGCCACTATTGGTTATCTGGCCTTCTCGCTGCCGCACGCTGTCTTCCACCTTCAACAGCCAGGTGACGGAATGTCAGCTGCCCAAAATGCCTTGAACGTCGCCGAACTATGGCTTGTGGTGCTTCTGGCCGGCGCTGTTCTCATCGCTGAGATCAGACGGAAGGTGCCCTCCTGAGCAGTCAGGGAACCGGCCAGCCGGAAGTGCCGCAGACCAGGCCCCATACGCGTCGATGACCAGCATTTCTGCTGGTCACCATGGTGGACCGTACTGGACTCGAACCAGTGACCTCTCGCGTGTGAGGCGAGCGCTCTAGCCAACTGAGCTAACGGTCCGCAGGCGCCTGAGGGTACTGCCGACGCATCCGCCTCCACCAGTCACGCTCACCTCAGACGGACCCGGGAATCAGCAGTCGGCAACCGAACTCGTCGGCGAACTCCACGCTCACCCGGGCATGCACACGGCCCTGACGGTCCAGGAACCGCTGGCGGGGAACCAACGGGAATACGCCCTCATGCCAGATGCCGGGATGGATGTAGAGACCCTGTGTTCCGTCGAACCAGAAGGCCACCACGTCGGCCGGGGTGACGTCGTCGCCGGGCAGGGCCAGCGGGACCACGAAAGCTCCGGGATCCAGCGGGAAGAAGAGCTGGCCGCCATCCGGGTGGTAGTTCAGGTGCCCGATGGTGAAGCCCGCCGCCCACGGCTCACCCTCTTCTGCCGGTCCGGCCGCCTCGGCCAGCACGTAGTCGCCATCCACGGCGCTGTTGAGCCCCCGGAGGGTGGAGCCTTCCCAGAAGGCGTCGAACACGCCCTCGACAGTGCCCGCCTCGTCGCCGGTGTCAGGGTCCACCGGTCGCCACCCACCGGCTGGCCAGCGCACGATCTCGACCTGGACATCGGAAGGGTCGTCGAAGGTGTAGCCGTAGCCGTCGAGTGCCTCGGGCGTGCCCTGCAGGACCGGTACCTCTATGAGATCGACTCCATCGGCCACGGCGCAGGACCGTACCCGACCAACCGCAGGGCGGTCAGCCCACCGGTGTTCCCGGAGGGGCAACGCAGACCTGCTCGATCAGCGTCGGCAGGACCAGGGTCACCGACCCGAGCGGGCACGGAGTGCCGGCCACCCCCCGGGCCACGATTACCGGGGTCTCGACGGTGCACGGCACGACCCGGATCGTCGACGACGACGACAGAGCCACGCAGGATCCGGGACCCAACCTCGGAGCCACGACGCCGCCTCCACCCATTACCGCCGTGACCACCAGGATCCCGACCAGAAGGCCCACGATGAGGGCCACCGGCCCGAACTGGAGCAGGCACCCGACCGCCCTGGGTACGCGAATCGCCTGGAAGGAGTCTCCCCGCCGTCCGTGGTCCACGTCACTAACCGGTGGTCGGCGAACCGCTGGCTTCGGCGGCATCCGGGCCAGGTCATAGGCGGAGCGTCGGCCCCGGTCACCCAGGACCCGCCACGCCTCGTTGACCTTCCCCATCGCCACTTCCGCCTGCCGGCGTTGCGACGGTCCATCAGCCAGATCCGGGTGGATGCGCCGGGCCAGGACCCGGTAGGCGGCACGGATCTGCTCGTCCGTTGCCGTCGTCGACACCCCGAGGGTCCGATAGTGGTCATCGCCGTGGCGGGGCACCCGCCCACCCTATGGGCGGGCCCGGAGCCACTCTCCTGACGCGCAGGCCAGACCCGCAGGCCACATGGTCAACCCGCCTAGCGTTGGGCACATGGCCGAGATCACCTGCCCACGCTGCGGCGAGGAGGAGTCACTACTCGGCCGACGGGAAGGGCCACCCGGCGAGGAGACGATCACCGTCACCTGCGAGGCGTGTGACCTGGAATGGGAGAGGGACCTCACCCCGAGGTGCCCGACCTGTGGATCTGACGCCGTGCGACCCGCCCTCCAGTCGATCGTCGAGAAGTCGAGGGGAACCCAGCTCTCCATCCAGTCCCTGCGGGTCGTGCACCTCTGCCCGGACTGCGACACCGAACAGCTCGCCATCTGGAACCGCTCCAACACGCCGCTGCGCCCAGCGGAACTCCCCTACGACGCCGACTGAGGGACCACCCGACGGGCTTCAGGCACCGCCAGCGGTTCAGCCTTCGAGGAGACGGGCCGCCAGGGTCTCCAGGCCGGCTACCCGGCTGCCCTTCACCAGCACGGCATCCCCGTCACCCAGGGCCAGGCCAGCAAGGTGGGCGGATGCCTCGTCGATTCCGGCCAGCGGTGCAACGCCGTAGAGGTCCGTGCCCACCGCCAGCAGGTCGATTCCGAGCCTGCCGGCCAGATCGGCTACATCCGCGTGCGCTGCCGCCTCGTATCCGCCGAGTTCGGCCATCAGGCCGACCACTGCGATCTTGCGGCCCGCCACGGCGAGGGAGGCAAGAGCCTCGAGTCCGGCGGCCATGGATGCAGGGTTGGCGTTGTAAGCATCGTTTACGACGACCAGTCCGCTTGGCGCCGTCTCAACCTCCATCCGCCACGGCGACAGTCGGGCCTCGGACAGGCCGACAACGACGTCCTCGAGCGACAGGCCTTCGAAGAGCCCGACGGCTGCGGCCGCAAGCGCGTTGGTGACCATGTGGGCGCCGCGCACCTCGAGGCGAACCTCGGCGCGACCCCATGGCGACTCCAGACGGAAACTCGGTCGGAGGCCACCGTCCAGGCTGACCTGGCGTGCACGCACCTCGCCACGCTCGCCGAATGTGAGGACCGGGCAGCGGGCCCTGCCTGCCTGACCCATCACGAGGTCGTCATCGGCATTGAGCACCGCGCATCCATCAGGCGCGAGGCGGTCCAGCAACTCGCCCTTGGTGCGTGCCACCACCTCCAGGGATCCGAATGCAGAGGTGTGGGCCATGGAGACCGTGGTGATCACCCCCACGTCGGGTCTGGCGATCCCGGTCAGGCGCTCTATGTCGCCCTCCGACCGGGCCCCCATCTCCAGCACCAGATATTCAGCGTCATCGGGTGTTCCGAGAATGCTCAGCGGAACGCCGATCTCGTTGTTGAAGGAATGTTCGCTGGCGTGCGTGCGTCCGCCTGTCGCCAGCACGGCTGCCGTCAGGTCCTTGACCGAGGTCTTGCCGACGCTTCCGGTGACGGCCACCACCCGGGCCGACGTCGACGACCGTGCCGCCGACCCGAGGTCGCACAGCGCCAAAGCCGTATCCGACACCCGTATAGATGTTCCAGCGCCGACGGACCCGGACGTCAGGTGCGCGCCGGCACCGCCTGCCATCGCCGCGTCGATGAAGTCGTGGCCGTCCCGATCAGCCACGAGGGGGACGAACAGGCAGCCGGGCGTGACCGTCCGGGAATCCTGTGTGGCGCTTTCGAGGGTCAGGTCGTCGCCGATCAACTCGCCGCCCACCGCTGCGGCGACCTCTGATGCCCTGAACCTCACGGAGCGTCACCCTACGATGCCGGGGTGTCCGCCCGCCGTCGTCTCGTCGTGCTCTTCGGGGGCCGTAGTGCCGAGCACGACGTGTCCTGCATGTCGGCTCGACACGTCCTGGCTGCTGCTGACACCGACCGCTACGAGGTGGTCCCCGTCGGTATCAGCCGCGATGGACGCTGGTCGATGGCCGCCGATGCCGCTGAGGCCATTGCCGACAACCGTGTGGAAGGCCTTGGTGACCAACTCGATCCGAGCGGGCCATCCTGGGATCCGCTCCCCCGCCTCACCGATCTGGCCGCCGACGGACCGGTCGCCGTGTTCCCCCTGGTCCATGGTCCCCTCGGGGAGGACGGAACCCTGCAGGGCCTCCTCGAGTTGGCCGACGTTGCGTACGTCGGCAGCGGGGTTCTGGGTTCGGCGCTGGCCATGGACAAGCTGGCGGCCCGGGAGGTGCTCGCCCACCACGGGATCCCCCAGGCTAGGTACCGGGGGCTCCACGCCGACCGTCTGGACGAGCCGGGTTCCGCCGGCCACCGGGCGCTGCTCGTCGAACTACTCACCGACCTGGGACCCTCCTTGTTCGTGAAGCCGGCCAACCTGGGTTCCTCGGTCGGAGTGTCGCAGGCCTCCGACCCGGCATCGCTGGAGGTCGCCCTGGCGACTGCAGCGAGCTACGACGAGTGGATCGTGGTGGAGGAGGCCATCTCGGGGCGCGAGATCGAACTGGCGGTGCTCGGCGACAGGGTGCCGCAGGTTTCCGGCCCCGGAGAGATCCGGCCGGGCGATTCCTTCTACAGCTACGCCGACAAGTACGAGACCGACGCTGCCGAACTCATCGACGACCCCGACCTGGACCCGGCGACCGCTGTCGGCTTCCAGGAACTCGCCGCCCGGGCCTTCATTGCCCTGCGTTGTTCCGGCATGGCCCGGGTCGACTTCTTCCTCGCCGACGATGGCCGGATGCTTGTCAACGAGGTCAACACGATCCCGGGGTTCACCTCGATATCGATGTACCCACGGCTCTGGTTGAAGGCGGGGCTGTCATACAGCGGCCTCATCGACCGGTTGGTGGACCTGGCCGTCGAGCGCCATGCCCGCCGTCGGCGCAACACCCAGCGCTGACCAGCTCAGGACGTCGGGTCCAACGAGGCCCGTAGAAACCGCAGGAGTTCCTTCCGTCTCTGGACCACAGGCCGCAGCGTCGGCCCTACGCCGGCGGCCCTGAGTACCTCGATCTCCGTGGCCACGCCGACCACCGTCGAATACGCGCTCAGGAGCAGCAACTGGGCGTCGGTCCTGCGTAAGTGACCGGCGGCCATCTCGGCCTCGATCCAGTGGCGGGCCCGGGCCATGAGGGGATCCATGTGGCCCCGCAGGCGCTGCGCCCCGGGCGAGTTCGGGCGGCTCACCTCACGTAGCAGCCCGAGCAGGACCGGTTGTTGGAGTGCCACACGAAATACCGACCGCACCAGTGCCTCCACGCGTTCCCAGTCCCGCTGTTCGCCGACGAGCACCTGCTCCATTGCCCCGGTGAGGTCCGCTGCGACACGATCCACCACGGCATTCAGCAGGCCGCGTTTTGAGACGAAGTGGTAGAGGATCGTCTGCTTGCGGATCCCCAGCCCGGAAGCCAGGTCATCCAGCGAGGTTCCGTCGAAACCGGCTGTGCCGAAGGAGGCCAGTGCGGCATCCAGCACCCGTGCCTTCGTGCCCCCACGATCCCCGGTCGACGCCACTGTGGAACCGTAGCCCATTTCTCTACCATCTGGTAAGGGGCCTGACCATCTGGTAGACATGGCCCCGTGATACCCGAGAACCTGGCCGGGCGCCGCATAGCGATCACCGGAAGTACCGGCTTCCTGGGAACCGCCCTCGTCGAACGCCTGCTCCGCTCCGCACCGGACTGCGACTTGGTGCTGATTGTCAGACCGGGTCGCCGAGGGGCCGAGCGACGCGTCGAACGCGACATCCTGCGCAACGACGCCTTCGACAACCTGCGAGAGCAACTGGGGGCCGACGGCTTCGCCGAGATGACCTCACGCCGGATCACCGCCGTGGCAGGCGATGTCACCAGCGACAGCCTCGGACTGGACGCCGACGGGCTCGCAGCCCTCGCCTCGAGCGACATTGTCATCCACTCGGCCGCCGTCGTGAGCTTCGACTCCCCTCTGGACCATGCCGTGGAGGTGAACCTCCTCGGACCCGTCAGGATCGTCGAGACGCTGGCGAGCCTCGACGTGACCCCCCACCTCGTCACCGTCTCCACCTGCTACGTGGCGGGAAGCAGGCGTGGAAGGGCACCAGAGGAACCGGTCGACTCCAGCTCGTTCTTCGTACCCGTGGACTGGCGCACCGAGGTGGACGCAGCCAGACGGATCCGCCTGGACACCGAGACCGAAAGCCGCACCCCGGAGAACCTGAAGGCCTTCCGGAGCGCAGCGCACGGCGAGTTGGGCGCCGCCGGAATCCCCAGCCTCGCAGCCAAGACCGAGCAACTCCGCTGCCGATGGGTCGACGACAAGATGGCAGAGGCTGGCATTGCCCGGGCCGGCTCCCTGGGCTTCCCGGACGCCTACGCCTTCACGAAGGCGCTCGGAGAGATCGCCGTAGCCGAATGTGCCGGCGACGTCCAGATCAGCGTCGTGAGACCAGCCATCATCGAATCGGCCCACTCAGAGCCGTCACCGGGCTGGATCCGGGGCTTCCGCATGGCCGAGCCGGTCATCATCTCCTACGCCAGAGGCCTCCTGAAGGAGTTCCCCGGGGTCCCCGAGGGCACCGTGGACGTGATCCCCGTCGACTTCGTCGTGGCGGCCATCTGCGCCGTGGCCGCCCGAGGACCCCTGGGACCCGACGAGGGCGCCGACATCGTGCAGGTGGCATCGGGCAGCGTGAACCCGTTGCAGTACGGACACCTCGTGGACATGGTCCGGGAGTGGTTCACCGAGCACCCCATCTACGACGAGATGGGCCAACCCATAGCGGTACCCCAGTGGTCCTTCCCCGGCCGCGGCCGTGTCAAGAAGCAGCTCCAGCGGGCAGCGAGGATGCTGGACCATGCACAGAAGGTCTTCGAGATCCTGCCCGTGCGGGGTCGCCAGGCAGAGGTGGGAGCACGCCTGGAGGAACAGCGCGAGCTGATCGGCAAGGCCGAGGGATACGTGGACCTGTACGGCGCCTACGCCGAGTGCGAGGCCATCTACCAGCTCGACCACCTGCTGCAACTGTGGGACTCGTTGGACGAGACCGACCAGGCGGCCTTCAACTTCGACCCAAGGGTCATCGACTGGAGCCGCTACGTCCCAGAGGTCCACCTGCCATCGGTCGTGAAGGCGGGCCGGGTCCCGATGAAGCCTCCAGCCCGGGGAGGCGAGAGCCGCTCCGAACGCCTACGCCGACAGGTGCTGGCACCTGAACGCCAGCTGGTCGCCTTCGACCTGGAGAACACCCTCATTGCATCCAACGTCGTCGCGTCATACGCCTGGCTGGGTAGTCGAAACCTTCGTGGACGCGACCGGGTCCGCTTCGTGGCCCGTCTCGTGGCAGAGGCCCCGACCCTGCTCTCGCTCGACAAGAAGGACCGGAGCGACTTCCTCCGCTACTTCTACCGCCGCTACGAGGGAGCCCCGGTCGATCAGATCGCCATGGACTCCATGGAGCAGTTCAGCGAGCTGATCCTGGCCAAGTCATTCCCGGCCGGCATCCGCAGGGTCAGGCAGCACAAGGCCCTCGGCCACCGGACCGTCCTCATCACCGGCGCCCTCGACTTCGTGGTCGAACCGTTCCGGCCGCTCTTCGACGACATCGTGTCGGCTGAACTGGGCATCGTGGACGGCGCCTACGACGGTCGTATGACCTCGGTGCCACCCACCGGCGAAGCCCGCTACCAGGCCCTCGCCGACCATGCCGAGCTGCACGGCCTGGACCTCAGCGAATCGGTGGCCTACGCGGACTCGGCCAGCGACCTGCCCATGCTCGAAGCGGTCGGATTCCCGGTGGCGGTCAACCCGGAGACCCGCCTGGCCAGCATCGCCCGTAAGCGGGGATGGCTGGTAGAGGACTTCCGCAAGTCGCCCGGGATGCGCCGCAGCATCCTTCCGCTGGCACCGGCAGCGAGGGCCTCAAGATGAAGGCCCTCCAGTTCCGCCGAAACCTCCCCCGCTACGCCGCCGCCCGGATCGCCGGTGGTTTCGTTCCCGGTCGTGGCGCCTCGGCGGGGCCCCTGAGTCTCGTCAACATGGATCCCCCCACCGCACCCGGTCCCGACTGGGTGCGTGTCCGACCCCGGCTGTCCGGGATCTGCGGCTCGGACCTCGCCACCGTTGACGGCAGGTCGGCCCGCTACTTCGAACCCCTCGTCTCCTTCCCGTTCGTCCCCGGCCACGAGGTGGTCGGCGACCTGGACGACGGCACCCGGGTTGTCCTGGAGCCGGTCCTGGGCTGTGTCTCACGAAACCTCCAGCCGACGTGTCGGTCATGCGCCGACGGCCACCTGGGAAACTGCGAGCACACATCCTTCGGCGACCTGCAACCCGGCATCCAGACCGGCTCGTGCCACGACACCGGCGGAGGCTGGGCGACCGCCTTCATGGCGCACCGCACACAGCTCCACGTCGTACCCGACGATCTGGACGATGCCGCCGCCGTCATGGTCGAACCCACGGCCTGCGGCGTGCATGCCGCCCTCGCAGCCCACGTCCCCGACGACGGCATCGTGGTCATCCTGGGCGCCGGAACGCTCGGCCAGGTGACGCTGGCGGCGCTACGTGCACACTGCACTCCCCGCACGATCATCGCCACCGCCCGCTACCCCGAGCAGCGCCGAATGGCCGCCCTGCTGGGTGCTGACATGGTCATCGCCCCCGATGAGGTACGGCGAGCCGTCAGACGTGCCACCGGCAGCCGGGCCATCGCAGCGCCGGCCATCGGCGGAACCCGTGAGGGAGCCGTGGACCGTCTCACCGGCGGCGCCGACGTGATCGTTGACTGCGTCGGCTCGTCGGCCAGCCTCACCGACGCCCTGGCCATCGTCAGGCCACGGGGCCGCATAGTGCTGGTCGGAATGCCCGCCGAGGTGACCCTCGAGCTGACCCCTCTCTGGCACCGCGAGGTGGAGCTGGTGGGCGCCTACACCTACGGCACCGAAACCCTCGCCGACGGAACGCAGCGGCGTACCTTCGACATGGCCACGGACCTCGTCCGTGATGCCGACCTTGGCCGCCTCGTGACCGCCACCTACCCACTGTCGCGCTACCGGGAGGCCCTGGAGCACGCTGCGGCCGCCGGCCGCCGGGGTGCCGTAAAGATCGCATTCGACCTCCGCGACGAGAAGGAGCGCAACGACCTATGAGCAACGGAAGTCATCTCGCCCCCCGACCCGGCTTCGTCCTAGACGTCGACCGGAACAGCCCACCCATCGTGTTCCACCACGGTGAGGGTTTCCGCCTGGAGAAGCTGCCGCCCGGTCGCTCCAGGGTCATCTACCCGGCCGAGCCCCTGGAGGGCCTGGCCGACCCGGACGGCGCTATCCGCCACGCCCTGGACAACCCCCTCGGGGATTCCGAGCCGCTCCGGGCCCTGCTCTTCTCGGACATGAAGCTCACGATCGCGTTCGACGACATCTCCCTGCCACTCCCCCCGATGCGCCGCCCCGACATCCGCCAGCGGGTCATCGAAGCGGTCCTGGACCTGGCCGCCGAAGCCGGCGTGGACGATGTTCACCTCATTGCCGCCCTGGCCATCCACCGGCGCATGACCGAAGACGAGCTCCGACACGCCGTCGGCGACCGTGTGTACGACGCTTTCGCCCCCGACGGCCGCCTCTACAACCACGACGCCGAGGATCCCGACGGCATGGTGGTGCTCGGCGAGACACCCCACGGCGAGGACGTGCAGTTCAGCCGCCGTGCCGCCGAGAGTGATCTGGTCGTCTACGTGAACATCAACCTCGTGGCCATGGACGGTGGCCACAAGAGCACCGCCACGGGCCTCTCCGGCTACAAGAGCCTCCGCCACCACCACAACGTGCAGACCATGTCCAACTCGAAGTCCTTCATGGACCAGAAGAACTCGGCGCTGCACGCCTCGAACTGGCGCATGGGCAAGGTCCTGAAGGACGCCGGGATCAAGATCTTCCAGATCGAGACGACGATCAACAACGACACGTTCGGTCGTACGGGACCCATGGCGCTGCTCCAGAAGCGGGAGTGGGAGTGGTCCACCCGGGACCGCATGCAGTTCCTCGCCATGAAGACCGGCCTGGACCTCATGCCCACCGCAGCGAAGCGCAAGGCGTTCTCCAGCTGGCAGGCGCCCTACGCCCTGACGTCGGTCCAGGCGGGCGAGATCGAAGCCGTACACGAGGTCACCACAGCCAACGTCTACAAGCAGCAGCTCGTCGCCGTCGAGGGCCAGACCGACATCCTCACGATGGGCCTGCCCTACATCTGCCCCTACAACGTGAACTCGATCATGAACCCGATCCTGGTCATGTGCCTCGGGTTGGGCTACTTCTTCAACCTCTACAAGGGGCGGCCGCTGGTGAGGGAGGGCGGGGTGCTCATCCTCAGCCACCCCACACCGTGGGAGTTCCACCCGGTCCACCACCCCAGCTACATCGACTTCTTCGAACAGGTCCTGGCCGACACCACCGACCCGGCCGAGATCGAACGGAAGTACGAGAAGCAGTTCGCCGAGGACGAGTGGTACATCCACCTGTACCGCAACTCGTACGCCTACCACGGCGTCCACCCCTTCTACATGTGGTA
>Ga0209554_1003041_pt1 | contig 11078 bp, 8 predicted proteins | sample MarorgKNORR_S2LV_5_FD_188221 | JGI IMG/M metagenome (GOLD analysis project Ga0209554, IMG submission 188221) | Marine microbial communities from the Southern Atlantic Ocean, analyzing organic carbon cycling - Bottom_A/KNORR_S2/LV (SPAdes) (version 2) | ecosystem: Environmental > Aquatic > Marine... | reverse complement strand
CGACGGCGTGCCGCTGATCGTCGACGACAATCCACGCAGCCGATTATCGAAGATCGCGGCGCGTTTCTTCGGCGCCCAGCCGCGCTTTGTCGCGGCCGTCACCGGCACCAGCGGCAAGACCTCCGTGGCCGAATTCACCCGCCAGATCTGGCTCTCCTGCCATAAGCCTGCGGCGACCCTCGGCACTCTGGGGGTGGTCGGCGATGGTGTCGCTCATGGCTTGGCGCACACCACGCCCGAGCCCATCACCCTGCATGTCGCCCTGGCCGAAATCGCCGCCGCCGGTATCGATCATCTCGCCCTGGAGGCGTCGTCCCACGGCCTCGACCAATGCCGCCTGGACGGTGTCGACGTCGGCGCTGCGGCGTTCACCAATCTGTCTCAGGACCATTACGACTATCACGCCGGGCCGGAGAAATATCTCGCCGCCAAGCTGCGCCTGTTCGAGACCGTTTTGAGCCCCGGCGGGACCGCCGTGCTCAACGCCGACGTTCCGGAATTCGGGCGCATCGCCTCGGTCTGCCGGGCGCGCGGCCATGCCATGGTCACCTACGGCGAAGCACCCAGCGATCTGCGTCTGGTCGCATCCCATGCCCGAAATCATGGCCAGGCCCTGACCATCGAGGCGCAGGGCGGTCTCCACCATGTCGATTTCCCGCTTCCCGGCGTCTTCCAGGCGATCAATGCGCTCTGTGCCATGGGCCTGGCCATGGCTTCGGGGATTGGCTTCGATCAAGCGCTCCAGGCCCTGGCCACTATGAAAGGTGTACGCGGCCGTCTCGATCTGGTGGCGGCGCTTGCCAACGGCGCGCCCGTCTATGTGGATTACGCTCATAAGCCCGGCGCCCTGGAGACCGTGCTCGCGGCGCTCCGGCCCCACGCCAGCGGGCAGTTGGTCGTGGTGTTCGGCTGCGGCGGCGACCGCGATCAGGGCAAGCGCATCCTTATGGGCCGCATCGCCGCGGCCGGCGCCGACCGGGTCATCGTCACCGATGACAATCCGCGCAACGAAGACCCGGCACTGATCCGGGCCGAAGCCATGGCCGGCTGCCCCGACGCCGATGAGATCGGTGATCGTGGCGCCGCCATCACTGCCGCGATTGAGGGATTGCGGGCCGGTGACCTGCTGGTGATCGCAGGCAAAGGACATGAATCGGGGCAAACCATCGGGAACCTAACCACACCCTTCGACGACGCCAATGTCGCGCGCCGTGCTGTCGATGCAATGCAGAGGAAAAGGTCATGAACGCCCAGAACGTCCATAACACAAAGCCTCTATGGACATCGAGTGACGCTCAGAAGGCAACCGGTGGCAGTGTCACCGTCCCGTGGCAATGCCGTGGAATTTCCTCGGACAGCCGCACCATCGAGCCGGACGATCTCTATATCGCAATCACTGGTCCGACCTTCGATGGCCACTATTTCGTCGCCGAGGCTTTGGCCAAGGGCGCCGCCGCGGCCCTGGTCTCACGCCGTCCCGAGGGCGTGCCCAAGGACGCCCCCCTGCTCATGGTCGATGACGTCATGGAGGCCTTGAGAGAGCTTGCAGCCGCCGCCCGCGAGCGCAGCGCGGCCCGCATCATCGCCATCACCGGCAGCGTCGGCAAGACCAGCACCAAGGAAGCCCTCGCGCATCTGCTCGGCGCCCAGGCGCCGACCCACGCCAGCCGGGCGAGCTTCAACAATCATTGGGGCGTGCCGTTGAGCCTCGCCGCCCTGCCGGTGGATGCAGCCTATGGTATCTTCGAGATCGGCATGAACCACGCCGGCGAGATTTCGGCCCTCTCGAAACTGGTGCGGCCCCATGCCGCCCTGGTGACCACGGTCGAGGAGGTCCATCTCGAGTTCTTTGACTCCATTGCCGCCATCGCCAACGCCAAGGCGGAAATCTTCGACGGTATCGTCGAGGGCGGCGTCGCCATCCTCAATTACGACAACCCCTACCGCTTACAGCTTGCCGATGCGGCGCGTACGCGCGGGGTGTGTGGCAAGAACGCCATCACCTGTTTTGGCGTCCACCCGCACGCCACTCTTCGCCTGGTCGAAGAAACCCTGGGCGACAATGACGGGGTGGGCGTTATCGAGATTGATGGGGAGTTTATTTCCTATCGCATCGGCGCGCCGGGCCGCCATTGGCTGCTGATTGGCCTCGCCGCCCTCGCCACGGTGCATGCCGTCGGCGCCGATGTGCGTCAGGCGGCGCTCGATCTTGGGGCTGTCAATTCCCTACCGGGCCGCGGCCAACGCCACGACATTACCGTCAGTGACGGCACTGCCACCCTGATCGACGAAAGCTATAACGCCAACCCGGCATCCATGCGTGCCGCCATTGCTTTACTTGCCACCGCCACGCCGGGGCCGGGCGGACGCCGCATCGCCGTACTCGGCGACATGCTGGAGCTGGGTGACGAGAGCCCCGACATGCACGCCGCTTTGGCCAATTACCTGACCCGCTCCAAAGCCGACTTGGTGTTCACTGTCGGTGGTCAAATGGCCCATCTGCATAACGTCCTGCCGAAAACCCTGCGAGCGGGCCACGGGGCGCGGTCGGACGATCTCGCGATCCTCGTCGCGGCGGCGGTCAGGGACGGCGACGTGATCATGGTCAAGGGCTCGCTCGGCGTGGCCATGGCGACCATCGTCTCGGCGCTTCACCACATCAACCCGATGCCGGCGCCGCGCGCCGCGTCCAACTGCTGAGCGGCGGAGGAACCCCGCGCCATGCTGTTCAACTTCTTCGCACCGATGGCAGACGGTTTCGGACCGCTCAATGTGTTCCGTTATCTGACCTTCCGCACCGGCGGCGCCGTGCTGACCGCGCTGCTCATCAGTTTTATTTTCGGGCCCATGCTGATCAGGTTGCTGCGCAGGAAGCAGGGCAACGGCCAGCCGATACGCGACGACGGCCCCAAAAGACATATTGTGGAAAAGGCCGGAACGCCGACCATGGGCGGATTTCTGATCCTCGTAGCCCTGACCTTCTCGACCCTGCTGTGGGCCGATATTACCAGCGGTTATGTCTGGGTGACCCTGCTGGTGACCCTCGGCTTCGGCGGCGTTGGCTTTGCCGACGATTACCTCAAGGTCACCCGGCAATCGAGCCGCGGCCTGTCGGGGCGCCTCAAATTTGTCATCGAGATCATTATCAGCGTTGCCGCCACGGTTTGGATCCTGGGATTAGCGGCGCAACCCCTGGCCGGCAATCTCGCGGTTCCCTTCTTCAAGGAACTGCTCATCGATATGGGCTGGTTCTTCATCCCCTTCTCGGTCTGCGTCATGGTCGGCACCTCAAACGCGGTCAATCTGACCGACGGTCTCGACGGGCTGGCCATCGTTCCCATCATGATCGCCGCCGCCAGCTTTGCCCTGATCGCCTATCTGGTGGGCAATTCGGTGTTCGCCAATTACCTGCAAATTCACCAGATCCAAGGCAGCGGCGAACTGGCGGTGCTGTGCGGCGCCCTGGTCGGCGCCAGCCTCGGCTTCCTGTGGTTCAACGCCCCGCCGGCGATGATCTTCATGGGCGACACCGGCAGCCTCGCCGCCGGTGGCCTGATCGGCGCGGTTGCCGTCATCACCAAGCACGAGCTGGTGCTGATCATCATCGGCGGGCTGTTCGTGCTGGAGACGGTCTCGGTGATCGTCCAGGTGATTTCCTTCAAGCTTACCGGCCGCCGGGTCTTCCGTATGGCGCCCCTGCATCACCATTTCGAGCAGAAGGGCTGGGCCGAGCCGACCATCGTCATTCGATTCTGGATCATCGCTCTTATCCTGGCCCTGCTCGGCCTGGCCACATTGAAGCTGAGGTGAGGGGATGATCGAAGTCTTCCCATTCGCCGGTCAGCCGGTCGCCGTTTTCGGATTGGGACGCTCCGGCATCTCGGCAGCCAAGGCGCTGACCGCCGGGGGCGCGGAGGTTTGGGCGTGGGACGATGCCGAAGCGAGTCGCGAAAAAGCCGCCGCCGCCGGCGTGCCGCTGGTCGATCTCTATAGCTGCGACTGGTCGGCGTTATCGTCCCTGGTGTTGAGCCCCGGCGTGCCCCTGACCCATCCCCAGCCCCATGCGGTGGTGGGTTTGGCCAAGGCCGCCAATTGCGAGGTGATCGGCGATGTCGAGCTGCTCGCCCGCACCATAGGCAATGCCCGCTACATCTGCGTGACCGGCACCAACGGCAAATCGACGACGACCGCCTTGATCGGCCATATGCTTTCCTTCTCGGGCCAGGATGTTGAGGTTGGCGGCAATCTCGGCACACCCGTGCTCGACCTCGCACCGCTCGAGGGCGGCGCCTACGTGATTGAGCTGTCGTCCTATCAGATCGATCTGACGGTTGTGTTGACCTGCGATATCGCGGTGCTGCTCAACATCACCCCCGATCATATCGACCGCCATGGCGATTTCGATCATTACGCGGCGGTCAAGAAGAACATCTTCCACCGCCAGACATCGCCTCGGGTCGCCATTGTCTGCGTCGATGACGAGCCCTGCAGGAAAATTTATCAGGAGCTTGTCGAGGCCGGCGATCAGCGCGTCATCCCCGTCGCCGTCGGCCGGCGCGTCGAGGGCGGCGTCTATGTGCTCGACGGCATGCTTTACGACAATATGGACGGCGGCGACGTGGCGCTCATCGATTTAACCGAAATCGAGACCCTGCCCGGCGCCCACAACTGGCAAAATACCGCCGCCGCCTATGCCGCGGCCCGCGCCAACAAGGTGGATGCGCTGGTAGCCTCGGCCTGCCTGCGCGGCTTTCCCGGCCTCGCCCATCGTCAGGAGCTGATCTGCGAGATCGACGGCGTCACCTTCATCAATGATTCCAAGGCGACCAACGTGGCCTCGGCGGAGCGGGCGCTGGCCTGCTACGATACGATCTACTGGATCGCCGGTGGCCGCTCGAAAGCCAGCGGTATTGCCGAACTGGCGCCCTATTTCCCGCGTATCGCACATGCCTTCCTGATTGGCGAGGCGGCAGCTGATTTTGCCGACACCCTTGACGGTGATGTTGACTACAGCCAGTGCGGCGATCTTGAGAGCGCGCTCGGTCAGGCCGCCGCCATGGCCCACAAGCAGGGCCGGGACGGCGCCGTGGTGCTGTTGTCGCCGGCCTGCGCCTCGTTCGATCAGTTTACCGATTTCGAGGCCCGGGGCGATGCCTTCCGCCGACTCGTCGAGGCCCGCGCCTCGGCGCCAATCGTGGCGAACGGCAAATGATTACGGACTCACCAATGATTGCCTTGGCGCGTAACGATCACAGCATCGTCGGCCGCTGGTGGTGGACCGTCGACCGCTGGACCCTGGTCGCCCTGATCCTGCTGATCGGCGTCGGCGCGGTCCTGACCATGGCCGCGAGCCCGGCCATCGCCGAACGCATGGGCGTCGACAGCTTTTTCTTCGTGCGCCGTCAGCTGTTGTTCCTGCTCCCCGCCGTGGCGTTGATGTTCGGGGTCTCATTAATGTCGCCGACCTCGGTGCGGCGGCTCGCGGTGGTCGGGCTGGCGCTCACCGTGGTCCTGATGTTGGTGACTCTGCTTGCCGGCGTCGATGTCAATGGGGCGCGGCGCTGGCTCCGCCTGGGGGGCTTCTCCCTGCAGATTTCGGAATTCGCCAAGCCTTGTTTCGCGGTCACCACGGCCTGGTTGTTCGCCAGTCAGCGGGCCGATCCGACCTTTCCCGCCAATTATATCAGCATCGCCACCTGCGCCGCGATCATTGCCCTGCTCATGCTGCAGCCGGATTTCAGCATGGCGGTGCTGATCGTCGCCGTTTGGTTTGTCCAGTATTTCCTCGCCGGGCTTAATCTCGGCTGGCTGGCGGCCCTCGCCGCCGCCGCCGTGGCCGGTACTGCCGCCGCCTACGCGTACGTTCCCCATGTCACGTCGCGCATCGACCGCTTCCTCGACCCGACATCGGGCGACAGCTATCAGGTCGACACGGCGCTCGAAGCCTTCATGAACGGCGGGCTGCTCGGCCGTGGTCCAGGCGAGGGGGTGGTCAAGGAGGTCTTGCCCGACGCCCATAGCGATTTCGTTTTCGCGGTCGCCGGCGAGGAATTCGGCCTGCTGCTGTGCCTTGCCATCATCGTCCTGTTCGGCTTCGTGGTGCTGCGCGGCTTCGGCCGGGTGATGCGCGGCGACAGCCTGTTCGTCCTGCTCGCCGTCGGCGGCCTGCTCACCCAATTCGGCTTGCAGGCGTTTCTCCATATGGGTGTGACTGTGGGGTTGGTGCCGCCGACCGGCATGACCCTGCCGTTCGTTTCCTACGGCGGCTCGTCGATCATCGCCATCGCCCTCGGCATGGGCATGATGCTGGCCTTGACCCGGCGTCCCCGGGGCCAGGGAGGCGCGCCATGAGCGGTCTCATTCTGATCGCCGCCGGGGGCACCGGCGGTCATGTCTTCCCGGCTCAGGCGCTGGCTGCAGAACTCGGCAACCGGGGCCGTACCCATGGCTTCATCACCGACCGTCGGGGCGCCGAATTCCATTCCGGAGAAGTCTATGAAATCAGCGCCGCCGCGGTCACCGGGCGCGGCATAACGGGCCGGTTACGCGGCCTCGCGGCAATCGCCGTGGGAATATTCCAGGCGAGGCGGCTGTTGCGCCGCCTGCGGCCCGCCGGGGTTGTCGGCTTCGGCGGCTATGCCTCGGTGCCGGCGGTGGTGGCGGCGGCGCAGCTTGGCCTGCCAACGGCTATTCACGAACAGAATGCGGTCTTGGGGCGCGCCAATCGTCTGCTGGCGCCCCGGGTGAGGGCGATTGCAACCGCCTTCGCCGATGTGGCGCGTCTAGCCGACGGCGACCGGAGTAAGGCCGAACAGACCGGCAATCCGGTGCGCGCGGCGGTGGCGTCGCTCGCACAGACACCCTATCCGGCGCCCCAGAAAGACGAATCCTTATCGATCCTGGTTACTGGTGGCAGCCAGGGCGCGGCGGTCATGACCCAAGTGGTCCCCGGGGCTTTATCCTCCCTCTCCGGGCCGCCGCGCCAAAGATTACGTATCGTCCAGCAATGCCGGCCCGAGCAGATCGACGCCGCGCGGGCGATCTATGACGAAGCCGGCATTGAGGCGGAGCTGGCAACCTTCTTCGATGATATGCCGGACCGGCTTGCCGCCGCGCAGCTGGTTATCGCGCGGGCCGGGGCCTCGACCGTCGCCGAACTCACCGCCGCCGGCAGACCGGCGATCCTGGTGCCGCTCCCCTCGGCTGCCGATGATCATCAAACCGCTAACGCCCGCGCCGTGCACAGCGCCGGCGGCGGCTGGCTGATCGACGAGAGCGACTTTACCCCGGGTGTGCTGGCCGCACGCATTGGCGAATTTCTCGACCGGCCTGGGCTGCTCGTGGAGGCCGCCGCGAAAGCCCTTGCCCTGGGCATACCGGACGCCGCGGAGCGCCTCGCCGGGCTTGTCGAGGACTGCATGCCGCTGGAGGAGATTGCCGCATGAGAGTGATCCCCCTTGATATCGGCACCATCCATTTCGTCGGCATCGGCGGCATCGGCATGAGCGGCATCGCCGAGGTGCTGCATAATCTCGGCTACAGCGTCCAGGGCAGCGACCTGGCCGAGAACGCCAATGTGCTGCGCCTGCGCGGTCTCGGCATCTCTGTCACCGTCGGCCATCACGAGGACAATCTGGGCGACACTCAGGTGGTTATCGTGTCCTCGGCGGTGAAGCCCGGCAATCCCGAGGTATCGGCGGCGCGGGCGCGGTTCATCCCGGTGGTCGGGCGCTCGGAAATGCTCGGCGAGCTGATGCGCCTGCGCTGGTCCATCGCGGTTGGCGGCACCCACGGCAAGACAACCACGACCTCGATGATCGCCGCCGTGCTCGACGCCGCGCGTTACGATCCGACGGTTATCAACGGCGGCATCATCAACGCCTACGGCACCAATGCGCGGCTCGGCGGTGGCGATTGGATGGTCGTCGAATCCGACGAATCCGACGGCAGCTTCGCCAAGCTGCCGGCGACCATCGCGGTGGTCACCAATATCGATCCCGAACATCTCGATCATTACGGCACGTTCGATTCATTGCGCGCCGCCTTCGAGACCTTCGTCGAGAATATCCCCTTCTATGGCTTCGCCGTGCTCTGCGTCGATCACCCGGAGGTCCAGGCGCTGATCGGGCGCATCTCGGACCGCCGCATCATCACCTATGGCTACAGCCAACAGGCCGATTTTCGCGCCGTCGATATTTCCGCCGGTCCCGACGGCATGGTGTTCGACGCCATCGTTAGCGACCGCGACGGCGGAGCGGATCACACCATAGAGGCGATCCATCTGCCCATGCACGGGCGTCACAATGTGCTGAACGCCATGGCGGCGGTCGCCCTGGCCGGGGAAATGGGCATCGCCGATGATGTCTTGCGCCGCGCCCTGGACGGGTTCAAAGGGGTCAAGCGCCGCTTCACGGTTGTCGGCGAGGTGGGCGGCGTTACCGTGGTTGACGACTACGGCCACCATCCGGTTGAAATCACGGCGGTGCTTGAAGCCGCTCGGGCGGTCTACTCAGGCCGCGTCATCGCCCTGGTGCAGCCCCACCGCTATAGCCGCCTGCGTGACCTGTTCGAGGAATTCTGCGGCTGCTTCAACGATGCCGACATGGTGCTGGTCGCCGATGTCTATGCGGCCGGCGAGGAGCCCATCGAGGGCATCGACCGCGACGCCCTGGTCGAAGGCCTGCGCGCCCGCGGCCACCGCAACGTGGAACCACTCGCCGAGCCCGCCGCTCTGGCCGCCGTGGTCGCTGACGCGGCGCGCCCCGGCGACGTGGTGATCTGCCTCGGCGCCGGCACGGTGAGCGCCTGGGCCCAATCCCTGCCCGGCGAACTCGAAGCCTTGTATGCGGCGCGCGGCGTCCAGGAGCAGGGGGCCGGCAAATGATGGCGGCTAACCGCATGACCGACCGGCTCATCGATCGGCTGCCCAGTGTGCGCGGGCGCTACAGCGAGGATGTCGCGCTCAACCGCATCACCTGGTTCGGTGTGGGGGGGCCGGCGGAGGTGTTGTTTCGTCCCGCCGATGAGGATGATCTTGCCGATTTTCTCGCATCTGTGCCGAAAGACGTGCCGGTGATGGCCCTCGGCGTGGGCTCGAACCTATTAGTGCGCGATGGCGGCGTGACGGGTGTGGTTATTCGCCTGGGGCGTGCTTTCGCCGCTATCGAGACCGATGGCGATCTGGTGACAGCCGGCGCCATGGCGCTCGATATCATGGTTGCCAGGACGGCGGCGGCGGCGGGGATCGCCGGGCTCGAATTTTTCAGCGGCGTTCCCGGCACCATCGGCGGCGCCTTGCGCATGAACGCCGGGGCCTTCGGTTCCGACATGGCGGCGGTTCTGGTCGCGGCCACGGCGCTCGACAGGGGCGGCCGCAGCCATGGCCTGGACCTGCAAGATTTGGGTTACGGCTATCGCTCGTCGGCGTCGCCCGAGGATTTAATTTTCACATCCGCCACCCTGCAAGGCGCGCCCGGCGAGCCGGCGGCGATCACCGAGCGCATCGCCGAGATCGCAGCCGAGCGGGAGGCTTCGCAGCCGATGCGCACCCGAACCGGCGGCAGCACTTTCAAGAACCCCGAGGGAGAGCATGCCTGGGAATTGATCGACGCCGCAGGATGCCGGGGACTCACCCGCGGCGGCGCCATGGTTTCCGAGAAGCATTGCAATTTCCTGATCAACACAGGTGCTGCCAGCGCCGCCGACATCGAGAGCCTCGGCGAGGAAGTCCGTCGCCGGGTCGCCGAGTCCAGCGGTGTCACCCTGGAATGGGAAATCAGGCGGGTCGGCCGCCACGCGGGGAGTATTGCGTCATGAACAAGCATGTCGCCGTGCTGATGGGGGGCTGGTCTGCCGAACGCGAGGTCTCGCTGGATAGCGGCCGCGAGGTTGCCAAGGCCTTGACCGCGAAGGGCTACAAGGTCGATACGGTCGATGTGGGCCACGATCTTGCTGCAACCCTGGCGGCGCTCAAGCCTCGCCCCGATGCAATTTTCAACGCTCTGCATGGCCGCTGGGGCGAAGATGGCAACGTTCAGGGCCTGCTCAATATACTCGGCCTGCCCTACACCCATTCGGGCCTGCTCGCTTCGGCCATCGCCATGGACAAGGTGGTCGCCAAGCGTCTGTTCGCCGCCGCCGGCATAACCTGCCCAGAGGGCGTGGTGGCTGATATTGAAAGCGCCATCGCCGGTCGGGTCATGGATCCGCCCTATGTGGTCAAGCCGATCAACGAAGGATCCAGTGTCGGCGTCCATATCGTGCTGGCGGGCGATAACTATCCGGGCCTCGACCGCGCGGCCTGGCAATTCGGCGATCAGGTTCTGGTCGAGCGTTACATAGCCGGCCGCGAATTGACCGTCGTCGTCATGGGCGACAAATCCCTCGGGGTTACCGAATTGCAGCCGCACAAGGGATTCTACGATTACGAGGCCAAGTATACCGACGGCAAAACGACCCATCTCTGCCCGGCGCCGCTTTCCGAAAAGATCAGCCACCTGGCCATGGACGCGGCGCTTGAGGCCCATCGGGCGCTCGGCTGCCGGGGCGTCAGCCGGGCCGATTTCCGCTACGACGATACCAAAGGCGAGCCCGGCAAGCTGTATCTGCTTGAGATCAATACCCAGCCGGGCATGACGCCCTTGTCCCTGGTGCCGGAACAGGCGGCCCAAATGGGCATTGATTTCGGCGCCCTGGTGAGCTGGATGGTGGAGGCCGCGCAATGCGACGCCTGACCGAAGCAGTTCGTAAATCAACGCGCGGCCGGCGTTCCATGACGGCGCTCTGGAAGCGGCCTTGGGTCATTCGCGGCGGCGCCATCATCGGCTTCGCCATGTTGGTCGGCGCCGTCGGTTGGATCGGGGCCGATGGACGGCTCAATGATGCCTATGAGAACGCCCGCGTCGGCCTGGTCGATATCTCCGCCGCCGCCGGCCTGGTGACCAGTGAAGTCTTTGTGGTGGGGCGCGAGAAGACGCCGCGCCGGGTGCTGATCGACGCCCTCGATGTGACATTGGGAGCGCCGCTGTTGAGCTTTGACGCCGAGGCCGCGCGGCGCCGTATCGAGGCCATCGGCTGGG